>WNFT01002581.1_pt1 | contig 15550 bp, 15 predicted proteins | sample 5400191 | NCBI WGS metagenome assembly WNFT01 (sample SAMN13153359, study PRJNA577476) | soil metagenome | isolation source: 80 cm saprolite under Madrone tree | place: USA:California | collected 2016-06-14 | reverse complement strand
GTACGCTTCTTGGGTACAGGCATAGTTCCCTCCTTGTTTTGATGCAAGAATGTCACAAGAACATTCTATGCCTGTAGTATTCTCTCACATCCACCTCTTTAGAAAGCTCTACCTGTACACAACAAACGGGATGGTGTCCCATGGGAAACCTTTGCTAGACATAAGGAAGTTCAAATCATACTATATTGCAGAAGTACAGGATACTGTTCAAAGTCTATATTTTGAACGCCCACGTACTGAAGACATATACTTTGGTCCTATCGCTCTGATTCGTAGAAGTACTTGCCAGGCAGCTTTTTTTGACGGTGATTTCATTGCGTATCGCGATAAGGTCACGGGAGTTTTAGGGCGACCTGGACAAGAGGACCTGTTGAAATGGCTTGTGGCTTATATCAACTCACCTTTGGCTCGATACTATCATTTTTTAACTTCTACTTCCTGGGCTGTTGAGAGAGGCACTATTATTCACGATGAGTACAAAGATATGCCTTTTCTCATACCCAGTGAAAATGATCCACGGCTCAAAGACGTGCTGGAGCGTTTCAATCAAATTATTTATTTACGTAAACAAAGCGGTAGCGCAATCATGAAGGATGTAGAAGCGGAAATTCGGGAACACGAGGAAGCTATAGCTAGACATGTGTTTGATATATATGGGGTATCTCCCATAGAACAGCAGTTAGTACAAGATATGGTAGGATATGGCATAGCTTTCTTTAAGTGGGCCAAACAGAAAACACGGGAGTTCAGAGGTTCAAAGTCTTATCCAGTTCAACCTCCCAACACTCAGATGCTGGTAGCTTATGCTGCTACATTCGCTGAAACAGTGACATCATTGCTGCGCTATCAGGGCCAGACGTTGAATGCGACTGTATACCAAGATGGTGCACCCCTCAGTGTAGTAGGGTTTGAACTAGCGAACTCGGCAGATTCCAATTCAGTACAGGTTATTGATAACTCGCTCCGTTTACGCGAAATTCTACACAAGTTAGATCGCTTACTACTAGAGCAGCAGACCCCAACACTTTACATGCGTCGGCATGTGCGCATCTACGATGGCCCCTGGCTGTATCTCGTGCGCCCTAGTGAGCGCCGCTTCTGGACACGCTCACTAGCACGAGCGGATGCAGACAGTTTCATAGCGGAACAGTTAAACCGCTCAAAAGTGGAAATGACAGGAGCAACTCATTGAGTCGGCGACGTATATCGCCTCTCAAACCACCTTCTGGGGATGTCGGTAAGTCTAGTGTCACAATAGCATGGCAAACTTTTGTGAGGGTAGTTTTAGAGGTTACTGTAGAAGCTTACCAAATTATGCGTCAGAAGGGAAATGCCCGTCATGAATGGGAGGAAGATACCTTCACACTTAATCTATTTCAACATATTATGCCTCTAGCTAGTCGCCATCCCATTAGTTTAAATGTGAAACCACAGGTACTTGTTTTCACGCCTGGGATGGAAACAGGGGAAGTTTCCACAAGAGAAGCCAAGAAGATAGACATACAGTTATGGCTAGGAAGCTGGGAAAATCATGACCGCATCTACTTTGCCTGGGAAGCAAAACTCATTGCTGATAGGGCCGTTCATAAGGCTTGTGAACATCTGGTTGCTGAGTATATTACAGATGGCATAGTAGATCGGTTCATCGATGGCAAGTATTCAAAAGAAGTGAGCGATGCAGGTATGTTAGGGTATATTCTCGTTGGGGATGTGTCTACAATCGTAGGTCAAATCAATCAAAGTATGCATGCTTCTCAACGCCTTCGTAAGTTGTCAGAAGATGACCATCTGAAGAAGGCTGACCCCATTGGTAGCTTTACAGATGTTTATTGCTCTTGCCACAAACGGGTATTTTGTGATAGAGCCATTCGTTTGTATCATCTGTTGCTCGCCTTTGATTTCACTACGGTGTGATCACCTCGACGGTGCTCAACCTGTTCATCGTCCCCTCCCTGTACTTGCGGTTCGGGAAGAAGAAGGTTCTGCTGTCCCATTAGGTATTTTATTCTTTGGCCTGGGGACTTGTTTTCTCTATTAGGGAGTGGTAGAGTTTACAGTAGAGGAGGTGGATACTAATGCCCTACAACATGGGAGAATACTACGAGCGGGTCAGTGACTACGACCTGGAATATCAGAGCCAGACAGAGCAGGACGTGCCCTTCTGGTGCGAACTAGTCATGCGCTATACACCGCGACGCGTGCTGGAATTGGCCTGCGGTAGCGGGCGCATCAGCCTGGAACTGTTGCATAGCCCGGGCGATTTTCAGTTGGAAGGACTGGACATCGCGCCGGAGATGCTGGCCGCCTATCGCCGTAAATTGGCACGAGAGGCCGAAAGCATGCAACAGCGCGTCACTCTGCATGAAGGCGATATGGCTGACTACCAGCTCGAACATAAAGGCGAGTTTGACCTGATTTTTCTGCCGTTTAACTCCATTGCGCATCTGTATGAAATAGAACAGCAGTTTGCGACCTTCAAGAACACCTATGATCACCTCGCCGTGGGCGGTCGGTTCGTCGTTGACATCTTTCTGCCCGACATCGATTACTTGAGCGATGCCCTCAATCGCCCTTCGCATGTCTACCTGGAGGAAGAGATCAGTGCGCCCAATGATGAGTTCACCATGCTGCTCTACACCACGCGCAGGTACGACCCGTTCGAGCAACTGCAACACATCACCTGGACGCATGAAAAGTTCTTTGAGACGGGCGAGAACGAACGCTACTTGACGAGACTGGACATGCACATCTTCTTTCCACGTGAACTGCAACTGCTTTTCCTGGCAACAGGCTTCAGCATTGAAGCCATCTACGGAGGATACGACTGGAAACCGTTTGGCAAAGGGACACGCCAGATCGTAGTTGGACGCAAACGTTGACGCTTACCCTCCTCTGGTGCTAAAATATATCCTAGTGAATTAGTCGGATTAGATGTCTGTAGATCCGCTGCACGATGATCTTAACCCTGGCACAAGCAGAGACGAGGAGGGAGTCGGCCATGATGTTAAAAGTGTCTACCAAAGGCGAATATGGTGTACGGATCATGGTCGATCTGGCGCACCACTACGGCGGTCGCCCACGCTCGCTTACCGATATTTCCCAGGTGGAGATGCTGCCACTGGCCTACCTGGAGCAATTGGTGAAGCTGCTGCGTGAGGCCAACCCACCACTGGTCGTCAGCACACGCGGGGCTCACGGAGGATACCGGCTGAGTCGGGATCCCGCCAGGATCACCATGGGCGAGATTGTACGTGTCCTGGAAGGGCCGATTGCCCCCATGATCTGTGCGACAGAAGGCGAAATGACACAAATCTGTGGCCTGCTCGACTCTTGCAAGACCAAGTACCTCTGGGCGAAAGTGCGTGATGCAGTCGCTCATACACTCGATAACATCACCTTAGCCGATCTGGTGAGTTCCTCCCCTGAGGGTCAGCACAACGCTGCCACTCACTTCATCGCGCTATCCAATATCCAGGTGGCACAATCAGCCACACACAATTAAGGAGTACGTTTTTAATGGGATCAGAACTGATAATTAAAAACCTTCATGCGAACATCGAAGGCAAACCGATTCTGCGCGGCGTCGACCTGGTTGTCAGGCAGGGTGAAGTGCACGCGCTGATGGGACCCAATGGCTCGGGCAAAAGCACGCTTGCCAATGTCATTATGGGCAATCCGAAATATGAAGTGACCGAAGGAGAAATCTGGTTTAAGGGCGAGAACATTCTGGAATATTCCTCGGATCGCCGTGCACGCATGCGCCTGTTTCTGGCCTTCCAATATCCTATGTCTATCCCCGGCGTGAGTGTCGCCAACTTCTTGCGCCGTTCGCTCGAGGCTGTACGCGAAGGTAACAAGCCGCTGGAAGAGGGCGAAAATCCTTCCGGTAAGGCTACCAAGCGCAAGAGTATTCCCCCTGGTGAGTTCCGCAAACTGCTGCAAGAGAAGATGCGCTTGCTCAAGGTGGACAATAGTTTCATCAACCGCGCCATCAACGATGGTTTCTCCGGTGGCGAAAAGAAGCGCGCCGAGATTCTGCAGATGGCCTTGCTCCAGCCTGAGATTGCGATGATGGACGAGACGGACTCTGGCCTGGACATCGACGCGCTCAAAATTGTTTCCGATAGCGTGAGCGCCCTGTGCGGTCCCGACCTGGGCATTCTGCTCATCACCCACTACCAGCGCATACTCAACTATATCACCCCGGACTATGTGCATGTGATGTACGATGGTCGCATCGTCAAATCCGGTGGGAAAGAGCTGGCCCTGGAACTGGAAGAGAAGGGCTACGAATGGCTCAAGCCCCTTGAAGAAGAGAACGAGGTGGGTGTCAATGGTTAACGCGTTACCCGTCGGGCTTTCCCGCAGCGCCGTCGAGGAACTCTCGCGCCAGAAGGGGGAGCCTGGGTGGATGCTACAGAAGCGCCTGCAAGCCTGGGAGGCCTACGAGCGTATGCCCAGCCCGCTCGGGCGTCGTGGCGACCTGGGGACACTGCGTACATTCGCGAATTTCAAGTTCCAGCAGCTCAGCCCCTACGTTCCTGGCAACGGCAAGGACGCGCTGCCTGCCGTGATTGAGCGTTCGCTGCAAGAGGCCCTGGTCGACGCGCGTGCCGGGTTGGTTGTGCAGCGCAACTCCTCGGTCGTGCGCACGGAGCTCGACGAAGGGCTGAAACAGCAGGGCGTTATCTTGACCGATCTCGACAGTGCGGTACGTGACTACCCCGAACTGGTGCAGCAGCACTTTATGACGACCTGTGTGCCGGTGGAGAGCAATAAGTATACAGCCTTGCATGCAGCCTTCTGGAGCGGCGGTATCTTTCTCTACATTCCCAAGGGCGTAGACATCGAAGATCCCATCCTGGCACAAATCTGGATCGACTCACCGGCATCCGCCACGTTCGCGCACACGCTTATCATTGCCGACGACCAGAGCAGCGTGCGCTACGTCGAGGAGTACAACTCTGCCTTCGAGAGCGAGCAGCCATCGTTGCTGGATGGCGTCGTTGAGGTTTATGCCAAGAATGCCGCGCATGTCGAGTTCAGCAATCTGCAAGACCTGGGCTTGAACGTGTGGAATATCACTAATAAAAACGCGGTCCATGAAAAGGATGGCAGCACTACCTGGGTGTTGGCTGACCTGGGGAGCAAGGTGTCACTTGCCCACATCGGCGCGGGTTTGAGCGGCAATGGCAGCGCCGCCGAACTGGTGGGCGTTTTCTTCACCGACCACGATCAGCGCTATGCTATTAGCACGCTCTCAAATCACGACGCGCTCTCAACCAATGCCGAGACGCTGGTGAAGGGTGTGCTCACCGACGATTCGCGTGTGGAGTTTGATGGCATGATTCGTGTCCAGCCGCACGCGCAGCAGACGGCCTCCTTCCTGTCGGCGCATATCCTGCTCTTGACTAGCATCTGGGCCGATAGAAAATGCCGTGCGGAGGCGATACCCGGTCTGGAGATCGGGGCCAATGACGTACGAGCTAGTCATGGCGCAACCGTTAGTAAGATTGATGACGAGCAACTCTTCTATCTGATGGTGCGCGGCATCCCCCAGGACGAGGCCGAACGCATCATCGTCCAGGGATTCTTCGAGCCAGTGTTGCAACGCATTCCTCTGGAAAACCTGCGCACGCGCTTGCGCCGCAGTATCGTGCGCCGTATGAGCGGTGCATATGAGACCGAGGCCGACACCTGGGTTGATGCCCAGGAACGCTGGGAAGTCGAGGATGTGGACGAGTACGCGGTCAGTCTTGACAAAGCTAGCCAGGATGAAGAGATTCAACTGGCTGAATATTGATTAGGAAGTATCATGGTTACATATGAGAGATTCACCGGTGCAGACCAGGCTGTTCGTACCGTAGCAGATATTCGCAACGATTTTCCTATCCTGTCGCGCCAGGTGCATGGGAAACCGCTGGTCTATCTCGACAGCACAGCGAGTTCACAAAAGCCACGTGCGGTCATCGATGCCATGAGCAGCTATTACCAGCACTCGCATGCCAACGTCCATCGCGGGGTGTACGAGTTGAGCGAAGAGGCGACGGCGGCGATGGAGCAGGCTCGTCTCAAAGTCGCCCGCTTCATCAATGCGCGTCAGGGGAAACAGATCATCTTTACGCGCAATACGACCGAGAGCATCAACCTGGTGGCCTACAGTTGGGGTGGGGCCAATATTCATGCCGATGATCTGATCATCCTGACCGAGATGGAGCATCACAGCAACCTGATTCCCTGGCAACTGCTGGCCCAACGCACGGGAGCACGCCTGGAGTTTATTCCGGTGACCGACGATGGCCTTTTGCGCCTGGATGTCTACGAGCAACTGTTGCAACAGCAGCCGAAACTCGTGGCGTTCACCCATGTGTCTAATGTGCTAGGCACGATTAACCCGGCCAGGCAGATGATTGTGCAGGCCCACGCTGCCGGTGCCACCGTTCTCCTGGATGCTGCCCAGAGCGTTCCCCATCTGCCGGTCGATGTGCAGGAGTTGGATGTCGATTTTCTGTGTTTCAGCGGACACAAGATGCTGGGGCCGACGGGTATTGGCGTGCTCTATGGCAAACGTGAGTTGCTGGAAGCTATGCCTCCCTTCATGGGCGGGGGCGATATGATTCGCAGAGTCGACTTACGCACAGCTACCTGGCATGATTTGCCGTGGAAGTTCGAGGCTGGAACGCCCGCCATTGCTGAGGCGATTGGTTTGGGCGTGGCAGTCGATTACCTGAGTGCCCTTGGGATGGAGCATGTGTTGCGCCACGAACAAGCCATCACCCGCTACGCGTTACAGCAGTTGCAGTCCGTGCCAGGCTTGACCATCTATGGACCACGAGAGGAACGTGGGGGTGTCATATCCTTCACCCTCAGCGATATCCACCCGCATGACCTGGCGTCTATCCTGGACCAGGAGATGGGCGTTGCCGTTCGTGCTGGGCACCACTGTGCGCAGCCTTTGATGGAGCGCTTGGGGCTGTCTGCAACCGCACGGGCCAGCTTCTACGTGTATACACTACCCGAGGAGATCGATGTACTGGTGCAGGGCCTGCACAAAGCCTTGCAAATCTTTAGTTTGTAGGGGCGCGATTGATCGCGCTCCGTAGGCGTCGAGCCCGCAAGGGCAGGGGCAAACCCCGCCCTGGGATTGACGCGGACACAGCCCTGGAGGGCGAATTATGGCAATGGACTATCGGGAGTATATCCTGGATCATTATCGCAATCCGCGCAACTATGGGAAGCTAGAGCATCCCATTGTGCATTCTGAAGACTCCAATCCCTTATGCGGTGACCAACTCGCGCTTGATCTGCAAATAGAGAACGACCTCGTCACAGCGGTACGCTTCCAGGGGCGTGGCTGCGCGATCAGCCAGGCCTCGGCCTCGATGCTTTCAGAGATGATCGAGGGCAGACCGACGGGGGAGGTTGTGCATCTTGGCAAGGACGATGTTCTAGATGCGCTGGGCATTCCGATCAGTCCAGCCCGTACAAAATGTGCTTTCCTCTGCCTGCGTGTGCTCCACCGCGGCCTGACGATGGCGGGCCTGGAAAAACCAGGCCTCAATGAGGATGAGGATTAACTGACAAGGCAGGATGCGCCCTGGAGGGTTACCCCGCTATCACAATGACCAGCACCGCCGTAGAGGCATTACTAGCAGGTCTGCTGTCTGTTGCTATAGCCACTGTGCTGCCCACCTGGATCGCCTGGGCGTTTGAGGCTACCGGAGTTCCCCTGAGGGGGCCCTGGATGTAGGTGGTGTTCGGGCTCAGGTTAACCGTAACACTAGCACCGGCGACTGTTTGTAGGGTCAACGTTGTGCCGTTGACAGCAGTGACGGTGCCACGAACTTGCGGTAAACCGATCAGCCAGAGTTTGTTTGCGTTGACCGAACCGTTATTAGCCGTCGTTCCCTGGTAGCCGAGGATTTGCCCGATCTCAATGGCCCTGGCTGAGATCGCTATTGAGCGAACCCCAAACGCCATATACACAACCGTTGCGTTGTTCATCGTCACGTTGATGGTCGTGTGAAGAGGGTAAGTCATCAACGTCAATGTCTGACCATTGATAGCAGTCACCTGGCCCAGGGGGGGCAAGATCACCACGCGCAGAGCATTGAGCGTCTGAGCTTGAGCGTCGAACTGGCCAACGACATTCACTGCTTCGCCGACCTTGAGGTCGCTAAAGGTGGCCTGGCCTTCAAGCGTAAAGTATTTCGTGTTCGCACTGAGGGTGACATTCAGCGTCCTTTTGCCACGTAGCAGGGTGATCACGATGGTCTGGTTGTTTAGTGATTGAATCACTCCCGACGCACCGCGTACATTGTTTCTTTGACCAGGACCAGTGGATGATGGGTTGGTTCCTGCGGTTGTTGCCGGAGCGGTCGTAGATGCCTGGCCTGACTGCCCAAGCGCGTATGCCACGCCAAAGCCAGCTGCACCTAATAGCACTACAACAATCACGATGATAATAAATACTCGCTTGCTCATCGGCGCTCTCCTTGTATGGGCGATTCTTAAAAGTCTCGTAACTATTCAGGTCTCCTCGCCGCACGTGCTCGATAAATCGGCACTCTACAGCGGCTCGCCCCTTTAGGTGGTGAGTGCAGGCTGTGCCGCCTGCGGCGGCACAGCCTGCACTCACCACCCGATCCCTGCGAACTGCCGGAGGCAGTGAGGAGTCTTAAAGAGAAGAGACCTGAATAGTTACAAAGTCTCTATATATTGTAATACCCATCTATCAAGAATGTCTCAAGATCGGTTAGATTAATTTCTGCTGAGAAAAAGCAGAAATGGGCGTTTTGGCTTGCACACAGCCGAAAGGATACTTATAATGAAAACTGGATGGATACACAGTAACATAGGGAGAGGTACGATGCAACAAGGAGTCTACGACCAGAATGGCCAGCCACCAAAAGTTCTGGTTATCGACGACGCAGAAAATATTGTAGAGTTTGTAAAACTGGGACTCAAATATGAAGGCTTCCAGGTAGAGGGGGCATCTAATGGCCCAGAGGGTTTAGCAGCGGCACAACGTCTTGACCCTGCTCTCGTGATTCTGGACTTGATGCTGCCGGGCATGGATGGCCTGGAGGTCTGTCGTCGCCTACGTAGCAATCCCACCACACAAGATGTGCCGATCCTGATGCTAACGGCCAAAGATGAAATACGAGATCGTATCACCGGCCTGGATACTGGCGCGGATGACTATTTGACGAAACCTTTTAGCTTTGATGAGTTGATGGCGCGCATTCGCGCTGTGCTGCGACGGCAGCGTCGTAGTGCGGGTGAGCAAGGCGGAGAAGGAGCCAATAACCAGATACTGCAGTTTGGCGATTTGCAGTTGGATACAGGAACACATGAGGTAACACGGGCTGGTCGCCCCATTGAGTTGACTGCCACGGAGTACAACCTGCTCCATCTGTTCATGAGTCATCCCCGTCAAGTACTTGATCGTCAAACCATCCTCAATCGCGTCTGGGGCTATGATTTTCTCGGTGAAACAAATATTATCGAAGTCTATGTACGTTATCTGCGTGAGAAGATTGAAGACTCGCCCAGCACACCACGGCTCATTCAGACAGTACGGGGTGTGGGCTACGTCCTGAAAGGTTAGAGGAGCATGCTGCCAGAGCCTCGTTCGTCCACATCCTCACCTATAACACGTCCAGCAACTGATGGTCCCCGGGCAGAGCCTTTTGCCGAGGGGGACAGGAAAATGCGACCTGTGGGAAACGAACATGGGAGGAGCGACATTCCACACGAACCGTCGGCACGCAACGAGCGAGCCACAGACGGAGTGCAGGGACGACGACTGAGTAAGAGGTGGCTGCGCCCATTTGCGAGCTTAGTGTGGAAGCTCACCTTCGTCTTTATGGCACTCTTCCTGCTCTTCATGCTCATACTTGATGGGCTTATTTATAGCTTCGCGGCGAGTGCTCCGCATGCTCAGACCTTATTGACGTTCATGATTGTAACGACAGCAGTCATACTCATCGTCGGCAGTGCAAGCGCGTACGTGCTAATATATACGCGACTGCACCCGTTGAGGCGTATGCAAGATGCAGCCCAGGCTATTGCGTTTGGTGATCTGAAACAACGGGCACGCCTGCCCCAGGGCGATAACGAAGTGGGGGCGTTGGCAGCGAGTTTCAACAGCATGGTTGATCAACTTGAACATGCCTTTGCGGCACAACGAGCCTCGGAGGAGCGCACACGCCGTTTCCTCTCCGATGCCTCGCACGAACTGCGCACGCCGCTCACATCCTTGCGTGGCTTCACCGATGTGTTGATACGTGGTGCGAAGGATGATCCCGAAGCCTTGCAGCGCTCGCTGCGACTGATGAAACAGGAGACCGAACGCATGTCGTGCCTGATAACCGATCTGTTGACACTCGCACGCTTCGATACAGGTCGGCCTCTGCAAACGCAGCAAGTTAACCTGGTTGACATGGCGACCGAAGTTGTCGAGCAGGTAAAGATACAGGCTATAGATGGGCGCACGGTATCGTTGCGTCTTCCTAAGCCGGAGGAGCGGTTGGAGGTGATGGCTAATGTCGACCGTCTTAAGCAAGTACTACTGATCTTGTTCGATAACGCCATGAAATACGGGCGTCCGGGACCCGATGGTTGGATTGTGCTTGAGCTTGACGAGCAAGATAGCTACATTCTGATGCGTGTGATAGATAATGGCATGGGGGTCGCGCCAGACGATGCGTCACATATCTTTGAGCGTTTCTACCGTGGTCAGCGGTCGCCCACTGCTTACGGCGACAGTACGAAGGGTACAGGTGCGGGGTTAGGCCTTTCGATTGCCCTTGCCATTGTGCATGCTCACTCCGGTGAGATCTCGGTGCACAGTGATTCAGGCAAAGGGACGACCTTTACTGTGACTCTCCCCGGTGTGCACATGGACTCTTCTCATCATTACACGGACGTGGTATGATAGGGAAAATGTAACTATTCAGGTGCTTGATTCCTCGCCGCACGTGCTCTCATTACCTGCCCCCCAGGCAGGATTGCTCGGCACTCTACAGCGGCTCGCGTCTTTTTGTGCTGCGGGCATGGCAGCCGCAGGCTGCCATGCCCGCAGCACAAAACCCCTTGCGAACCACCGTAGAGTGCCGATTGATCGAGCACGTGTGGTGAGGAGTCCTGAGCAGTTACGGGAAAATAGCAATAACCCTTCAGATCTCTGCTCTTAGAGACTCCTCACTGCACGTGACGTGCTCGATCAATCGGCACTCTACGAGATAAATCGGCACTCTACGGCAGTTCGCAAGCGTTTTGTAGTGGGTGCGGGCTTGGCCGCCTGCGGCGGCCAAGCCCGCACCCACTACCAGAATAGGCGAGCCGCCGCAGGCGGCGAGGAGTCCTCAAGAGTGATATGCTTTATAATAACCAGGAGAGGCTATGTCTATCTCTCATAAAACAACTTTAGCATCTAAACCAGCTCAACATCCCCCAGGATCAGAAGCGTTCAAGCGACCTCATGGTTCACGGCTGAGGATGCTCATAGCGCTCGTGTTGTTGGTAGGCATCATCGTCTCAGGGAGCATGTGGGGATCGCGCTTGATTGCTGGCAGTGTCTGGGGACAAGCCCCCCAGGGTCCATTTGTGCAACCACCTCTTACTCCTAGTCAGGTGAACGCCATGCACCATCTTGTGAGCTACATGCAATACAAGCAACTCGCCAGCCTCTATGTCTCACGTATGAGTCTTGATGAGGAGTTGGGTCAACTCATCATGGTCGAGTATGCAGAAGACTTGTACTCGCCTCAACTGGATATGATGATCAACCAGTTGCATGCTGGCGGGGTCATTATGTACGAATTCCAGATGAAAACCTTTGATCAGACCAGGCAGGATATCGCCAGGATGCAACAGCGTGCCACCATCCCTTTGCTCATCTCTACTGACGAAGAGGGAGGCCCTTACGTCCATCGCTTAAGCAATATCTATCCACCGCGTCTGTCCGCATCTGATATCGCTGCCAGCGGAGATCCCAACATCGCGGTCCAGCAAGCTCATAGGGTTGCAGGGGAATTGCTCGGTCTCGGTATCAACACAAACCTCGCACCCGATGTTGACGTAAACCTTGTGAACGGCTATGACATGATCTCGCGCACTTTCGGCAATACTGCTGACAATGTTATCCGGTTCGCCGGTCCGTACATACGTACACTGCAAGGTGACGGCGTCATCGGCTGTATCAAGCACTTTCCTGGTCTGGGTGGGGCCTTAACCGATGCGCATGCCGAACTGCCGGTGGTGAATCGCACAAAAGAGCAACTCTACGATGTCGAACTGGCCCCCTTCAAGCACTTTATCCAATCACCCGACAAGCTAGAGAATCCAGGTATGGTTATGCCGACCGATGTGCTCATGCCAGCTATTGACCCCGTCTACCCTGCGGAACTCTCCCATATCTTCATGACCGATATTCTGCGCAATGAGTTCGGCTACGATGGAGTTGTCTTAACCGATGCCCTGTATATGGGGGGCATTAGCGACAAATGGACGCTGCCAGAGGCGGCGGTACTGGCGCTCAATGCAGGCAACGATATGCTGCTTGGTCCCACCGGCCCTGACCAGATGGTTGATGTGCTCAACGGATTGAAGGCCGCACTACACAATGGAACACTCGCCAAAGCTCGGGTCGATGAGGCGGCCACACGCATCATTGCCCTCAAGATGCAGTATCGCCTGATGCCCGCCAGCGCACCGCAGGTCTAGGAAGAGCCGCGCTGCAAGCGTTCGATGATCTCCTTCAAGCGGCGCGTTTCAGCCATGTGCTGATCGCGCAGCTGGTTCATCGTTTGTTCTAGCTCTATCTGCATCTGTTCCATGCGGTCCTTCATATGCAGAATAGCCTCAACACCGGCTAGATTCACTCCCAGGTCGCGCATCAAGCGGCGAATATGGATGACGCGCTCAATATCGCGGTCCGAATATAAACGAGGGCTATGGGGGCTATTGCCTTTGCGGGCAGGAGAGATCAAGCCCAGGCGCTCATAATGGCGCAATGTCTGCTCGTGTACTTCTGCTTTCTCGGCAGCTACACTGATAATGTACCACGCGCCCTCACTTTTCTCAACCACGATGTTTTCCTCCTTTCGCATCAAGACGACGGGACTTCAACACCACGACTGAGTGCTAGTTTCTCGAATAGCTGCCGTTCCTCAGAGGAGAGATGCATCGGCAGCACCACTTTGACACGTGCGTACAGATTGCCACGTTCCTCGCTGCGGAGGTGCGGCATGCCTTTACCTGCCAGGCGGAACAAGCGACCGTTCTGCGTCTCGGCTGGGATGTTCAGCACAAGTTTGCGCCCATCGGGCAGCGGGACAGGTACTTCGCCACCCAGCATGGCTGTGACCAGCCCTACATCGATATCGACGTAGAGGTCATCACCCTTGCGCTCATACACATTGTCTGGCTTGATGCTGATGACCAGGAAGAGATCGCCACGTGGCCCACCCCCCATGCCGGGCTGTCCTTCACCGGCGACACGAATCTTGGAGCCGTTATCCACCCCCGCGGGGATTTTTACCTGGATGCGCTTATTGCGAGCAACCATGCCTTGACCCCCACAGGTTGTGCACACTTTGCCCAACGTCTCACCCGTCCCACGACAGACAGCACAGGCCTCCGTTGACTGGATGTTAAACGTGCGTGCCCCTCCAACATACGCCTCTTGCAGCGTCACCTCAACCGGCTGTTCAATATTGTCGCCTGCCCGCCGTCGCAAGTCGTCACGCGTGTTCCGCGTGCCAGTCCCGCTCGGCGCAGTACGCCCAAAAAGCGTCTCAAAGAAGTCAGAGAAGCCGCTGCCCGTATCAAAGTCAAAGGTCGTGCCGCGACTGCCAGGACTGCTGTTATAGGTATATGTGCGTCTTGTCGTACCACCTGGCTGGAAACCAAACTGGCTCTGCCAATCTGGTCCCAGTGTATCGTATTTGTGCCGTTTGTCGGGATCAGAGAGCACTTCGTAGGCTTCATTTATCTCTTTGAACTTTGCTTCTGCCCGCTTATCACCGGGATTCACATCGGGGTGGTACTTGCGCGCCAGCTTACGGAATGCCTTTTTAATCTCTTCGGCGCTCGCCCCGCGCGCAACGCCGAGCGTTTTGTAATAGTCCTTGTAATCCATTGTAGCGCCCCTTGATCTGTGCTAGCCCTGTATTTGTTTGTTCCCCGTGCTCACCTTCACGCGGGCCGGACGCAGTGTCTCATTGCCTAGTGTGTAGCCTTTGAGCACCTCTTCGACGATGGTTCCTTCCGGTTTGTCGCTGTCCTCGACCGCCTCTATCGCTTCATGCACATATGGGTTGAATGACTCCCCTACCGTGGAAACTGGCGTGATCCCTTCGTCGCGCATCACTTCGTTCATCTGCCACAGCAGCATACGTAATGTTTGTTGCAATCCCTGACGATCCAGCGTGTCCTGATATACTAATGCCCGCTCTACGTTGTCTACCACCCCCAGCACTTTCTGGAACAGTGCCTTCTTCTGCTGTTGTACGCGCTCTGTCACGACACGCTCCTGGCGCTTACGGAAATTCTCCATCTCGGCGCGTTCGCGCAAGAACTTATTCCAGTTCTCCATCGCCTCCTGACGGGCTTTGGCGAGTTCTGACTCCAATTCAGCAATACGAGCTTCCTGTGGGGAAAGTACGACATTTGCGTTCGTCTGCCCCTCCGGCAGCTCCTGTGACTCTTGCATGACTACTCCTTATTTTTATTGATATGGTTCCCTAGAGGCACGATTGCTCGCGCCCAATGAGAACTCAGTATTTTCTCAAACGAGGATTTATTATGATCTTATTATAAAATTTGAGCCGGTGACTGTCAAGTTTTGAGGGCAGCTTTCCTGTCGTCGTTTTGCCACCTGGCTCCAGAGTGAGCATCCTGGAGTACCTGGCCAGATGGGCATTTCTTTATCGCTCGCACACCATCCCCTGGATGGCGTCCGTAGAGTGCCGATTTATCTCGTAGAATGCGGATTTATCCAGCATGTCACGTGTGGTGAGGAGTCCCGAGGAGTTACCATATCCGAAACAAATGCAACAACCGAAATAATTGCATTGCCGCACTCCCTGCCAGCCTGTCACATGGACAGGTTGGCAGGGAGTGCGGCCTCAAGATTTTCATAGGTGATAGCGACAAGAGCCGCAAGAAAAACCAGCTCCCCCGACCAGTTCGCCTCAAGCAGAAGTGGCGTGGACGGTCACCGGAAGGTTGCCCCACGCACGCAACGTGTTGTTCGGCTTGCGTTGCGGCTGGCCAGTGAGCTCGATACGTTCCACCCGCCGGGCAAGGGCTGTCAGCATGAGTTCAGCCTCGAAGCGGGCGACGGTTTGCCCGACACAGCGGTGGATGCCCATGCCGAACCCGACGTGGCCCGAGGCGTTGCGCCGGATGTCGAAGCGGTCCGGGTTGGTCCACCGCCGGGGGTCGCGGTTGGCGGCTCCGAGAAACAGTAGCACCTTCTCCCCAGCCGGAATGCGTCTCCCGGCGACCTCGACCTCGCGGGTCGTCGTGCGAAAGAAGGTCT
>WNFT01007308.1_pt1 | contig 15553 bp, 12 predicted proteins | sample 5400191 | NCBI WGS metagenome assembly WNFT01 (sample SAMN13153359, study PRJNA577476) | soil metagenome | isolation source: 80 cm saprolite under Madrone tree | place: USA:California | collected 2016-06-14 | reverse complement strand
AGTATATGGCCCTTGTCCTGGCCGGCGCGGGCGGGCAGCACTTCGAAACGCAGAGGCTGGACAAGGACGGCAGATTGCTCGACGTCGCCGTGAGATTGGCGCCGCTGCGCGATTCTAACGGCAAGCTGTCCCTTGTCGCCACGCTTCTACGCGACATCACGGAGGTCAAACACGCGGCGCACGAACTCGCCCAGGCGCGTGACGCCGCGCTCGAAGCCTCGCGCCTCAAGTCCGCTTTCATCGCCAACATGAGCCATGAGATTCGCACGCCGCTCAACGTAATTGTCGGCTACTGCGATCTGATCGCCGACCATCTGCTCGAACGGGGCGACCAGAGCCAGCGCTCCTCGCTCGACGCTATCGCGCGCGGTAGCGAACGCCTCACTCGTACGATCGACAGCATCCTCGATCTTTCCAAAATCGAAGCCGGCGCTATCACGCTGCGGCCGGTATCGTCGGAGATCGCCCCCTTGGTCGAACGCCTGTTCCGAGACTTCCGCATCACAGCCGAGTGCAAAGGGATCGCGCTCTCGAGCGCGATTGAGACCACGAACGCGAGCGTCGTCTTTGACGAATACTGTCTGAACCAGGCGCTCACGAATCTGCTCGACAACGCTATCAAGTTCACCGATCGAGGTGCGGTCACGCTGCGCCTGTACCGCGCAACCGACGGCACACTCTGCCTGGGATTGCACGACACCGGGATCGGTATCGGCCAGGAATTTCTGCCAAGGTTATTCACCCCGTTCTCTCAGGAGCAATCGGGTAACACGCGCAGATTCGAAGGCACCGGGCTGGGCTTGACCCTGGTGCGAAAATATCTCGAGCTGAACGGCGCGCGCATTTCGGTAGAAAGCGAACAGGGCAAGGGCACGACGTTTACCGTCAGCTTTTCAAACGAAAACATCGCCCGGAAAGGCCCGCAACGCCTCGAACAATTCGAGCGGCGCGCTGCGCGCCCTGCCATCCTGGTCGTGGAAGACGATCGCGACACTCAAGCGTTCATGCGGGTGACTCTGGCGCGACGATACGAGGTGCTTCTGGCGGCGTCCGCCGAGGAGGCGCGCCGCGTGCTCGAAGCGCAACCGACAGTGAGCGCCATCCTGATGGACCTCGATCTGAGAGGCACGGAAGACGGGCTAGACCTGACTCGCTCCTTGCGCGCGCAGGGGCGCTGGATGCAAATCCCCATCGTTGCGCTAACGGCATACGCCGCGCTCGAAGACCGGAATCGCGCGCTCGAGGCAGGATGCGACGACTTTGTCGCCAAGCCGCTTTCGCGTAACGATCTGATCGCAAAGATCGACGCTCTGCTTACGCGCCCTACCGAATAGACGCGAATTGCGACAGAGCCACCTGATCAAAATCTCGCCGGCGAGCGAACGGCGGCAAAATCGCGGCATTCGCGGGGACAGCACTCGTCAACTGGGATTGCAGGAGATATTGGTGTTTCGATCCGGCGAGAGTTAGTCTGGTGATGTGCACGGCGTGACCATCGATGAGCAACGATGAAACTACGGCGGCCTCGGGCAATCCGGCCGCACAAGAGGGCGGGAAACCCCACTTTCTAGTAGTCGGAATCGGCGCCTTGGCCGGCGGCATCACCGCCCTCAAGGAATTTTTCGGCCACGTCACAGCCGATAGCGGCGTCGCGTTTGTCGTCATCCTGCACCTGTCCCCGCAACACGAAAGCAATCTCGCCGCCGTCATTCAGGCCGAGACCAAGGTTCCCGTCACTCAAGTTACGGAAGCGGTCAAACTCGAACCGAATCACGTCTACGTTATTCCCCCGACAAAATACCTGGGAGTCGACGACGGACACATCAAGCTGGTCGAACCCGAGCGTTTGCGCGGCGGTCACACGTCGATCGATTTGTTCTTCCGCTCTCTGGCAGATGCCTACCAAAAGGACGCTGTCGCGATCATCCTTTCGGGCACCGGCGCTGATGGCACGTTGGGCCTTAGGCGGATCAAGGAGGCAGGCGGCTTCGCCATCGCGCAGGACCCGGCGGAGGCCGAGTACGAGGGGATGCCGCGCAATGCGATCGATACCGGGGGGTTGACCTGGTCTTGCCGGTCGCCGAAATGCCCGCGCGGTTACGTTCCCTGGGCGAGGGCGCCAAACGCCTGATAATTCCCGAAGAAGAAGAAGTCGAACAAATACCCGAGCAAATGGATTTTGGGCAGGTGCTCGACATCCTCGCGCTCCTGCGCCAGCGCACGGGACATGACTTCAGCCACTATAAACGGCCAACCTTGTTGCGTCGCATCGCCCGCCGTTTGCAGGTGCACCAGGTACCGAACCTCACCGCGTACGTGAGCTTCCTGCGGGAGCATCCGGACGAAAGTCCCGCACTCCTGCGCGACCTGCTGATCACCGTGACGAACTTCTTCCGCGACCACGAAGCCTTCGACGCTTTGGAGCGGGAGGTCGTGCCGAAGCTGTTCGCGGGCAAGCGGGCCAATGACTCGGTGCGCGTATGGGTGGTGGGATGCGCGACGGGTGAGGAGGCGTACTCGCTCGCGATGCTGCTGTCTGAGTACGCCTCGCGGCTGGCCGATCCTCCCAGCATCCAGATTTTCGCCACCGACATCGACGAGGCGGCGATCGCCGAAGCGCGCGAGTGCCGCTATCCAAATACCATCGCGCTCGACGTGTCAGCGGAGCGCTTGAGAAGATTCTTCATCAGGGAGGACGAGAACTATCGCGTCAAAAAGGAAATCCGCGAATGGATCTTGTTCACCGCGCATAACGTTCTGCGCGATCCACCATTCTCGAAACTTGACCTGGTGAGTTGCCGCAATCTGCTGATCTACCTCAACCACGACATGCAGGAGCAGGTGCTCTCCACTTTCCATTTTGCGCTCTTACCGGAGCGCTATCTCTTTCTGGGAACCTCGGAGTCCGCGGAAGGAGTGCGCTCGTTGTTTTTTCCGGCTGACAAAAAGCACCACATCTACACTCGCCGCGCCGCAATCGCTTCATTCCACACCATGGTTGCGGCGCCGCAGGTTGGCGAACATGGCGCCAAATCGGCGGAGCTGGCAGTTCCCGGCGTACGGCTCGCTCCTTTTGGCGAGCAGCATCATAGAGTCGTCGAGCAACTGGCCCCGCCTAGTTGCCTGGTTAACGAAGTATACGACGTCGTCCACATGAGCGAGCACGCGGGACGCTATTTCCGCTTCCCCGGTGGCGAGCTGAGCCGCAATCTGCTCGCCGTCGTACGCCCGGAGATGCGGCTGGACCTGCACGCCCTGTTACTCGCCGCGAAGGCGCACCTGAGCGGCAAAGACGGCGCCTCCCAGTCTCGGCGCATACATCTCGAAATCGACGGCAAGCCGGCTGTGGTGGCGGTGAGCATCCGTCGCGTGACCGAAGGCCCCGCGCAGACTGCAGGCTATTTCCTGGTGATCTTTGATGAAATCAGCGAGACCGCCGCGGCCGCTAAAGACGAACAGAGCGACGGAAACGAAGCGCGGCTCGAAATTGTCGCACATCTCGAACAGGAGTTGCAGGCGGTCCGCGATCAACTGCATCTGACCGTCGAACAGTACGAGACCTCGACCGAGGAGCTGAAGGCCTCGAACGAAGAACTGCAGGCGATCAATGAGGAACTGCGCTCGAACAGCGAAGAACTCGAAACCAGCAAGGAGGAGCTGCAGTCCCTCAACGAAGAGCTGACGACCGTCAACCAGGAACTGCGGGAGAAAATTGAAGAGCTCGGCCGTGTCAACAGCGATCTCCAGAATCTGATGAGCTCGACCGATATCGGCACCGTTTTTCTCGACCGCGGGCTGCAAATCAGACGCTACACGGCGCGTGCGCAGGAGTTATTCAATATCACTCCGAGGGATATCGGGCGGCCACTCGAGCATTTCACCCACAAACTCGACTACACCGCTCTCACCCAAGATGCGGAAGCGGTACTCGAGACGCTGCACGGCAGGGAACGCGAAGTCCGCAGCGCTGACGGCTGTTGGTACCTGGCGCGCCTGCTCCCCTACCGCACTATCGACGACAAGGTCGACGGTATCGTGCTCAACTTCGTCGATATCACCGTCCACCGTCAGGCCGAAGAACTTCGCCGGCACGCCGCGTTCCTCGAAGAGCAGACCCGCATTCTTGGGCTCGCAAACGTACTCATCTTTGGCCTTGACGGCCGCATCACGATTTGGAACCAGGGATGCGAGCGGCTCTACGGCTACAGCAAGGAGGAAGCGGTCGGCCGAATCGCGCATGAACTGCTCGGAACCGTATTTCCGCTGCCGCTCGCCGTGCTCAAAGCTCAACTCCTGCGCACCGGTGCATGGGACGGAGAGCTCTCCCACGTCAAGCGCGATGGCGAGCGAGTCACCGTCGCCAGCCGTTGGGTATTGCACCGTAACGAGAACGGAGAGCCGTCCGCGATTCTCGAGGCCAACCACGACATCAGCGAGCGTACGCGCGCCGAAGAAACACTGCGCCAGGCCGATCGGCGCAAGGATGAGTTCCTCGCGATGCTCGCGCACGAGCTGCGCAACCCGCTCGCCGCCATGCAGAGCTGTTTCGAGTTGTTGAACGACCCGGGGGATGGCAAGAAAAGTATGCGGCGTGCACGCGGCGTGATGGATCGCCAACTCAAGCTGCTCATCCGGCTGGTCGACGATCTCCTCGATATCGAACGTCTCGTCCGCGGCAAGATAGCGCTGCGCAAGGAACGGATCGACGTTGCCACAGTGGTCGAGGCTGCCCTGGAAACCACCCGCCCCCTGATCGAGGCTTACCGCCACACCCTGGTCATCTCCCTGCCGGCGGCCCCGCTGTACCTCGACGGTGACCGCTCGCGCCTTGCTCAAGTGCTGGGCAACCTCGTCCACAATGCCGCCAAATACACCCCACCCGGCGGACGCATCGAGCTAAGCGTCTCGGCGGAGGACAAAGCGGCCGTCATGCGCGTGCACGATAACGGGATTGGCATACCCGCTGAGGTTGTACCTCATATCTTCGAGTACTTCGCACAGGAAGCGCTCTCCTCGGAGTCGATTCGTCAAGGGCTCGGCGTAGGGTTGGCGCTCGCGCGGCAGCTCGTCGAGTTGCACCAAGGCACCATCCACGCCGAGAGCGGCGGCCGCGGCAAGGGCAGCGAATTCACCATGCGGATACCGCTAACCGCCACTCCCTCAGTGGACGCGGCGGCAGCGGCCGTTGCGCCGATTGGGCTGGCCCATGCCTTAACTCCGCGCAAGGTCTTGGTGATTGACGACGACCATGACGTGGCGGACGCGCTCGCCGGCGTTTTGAGAAATTCCGGCCACCAGGTCTGGACCACTTACAGTGGGCACAGTGGCCTGCAGATGGCGCTCGAACATCGGCCCTATGCGGCGCTGGTCGATATCGCAATGCCCGATATGGATGGTTACGAAGCAGCCCGTCGGCTGCGTGAACAACTGCCGGGAATCTTGCTCATCGCAGTCACCGGCCTGGTTCAGAAATCAGCTAGTGTCCTGAGTCAGAAGTTGGTCGTAAAAGTGATCGCGCTCTTGTCGGCCCGATCCACGCTTACTGTCATCCTGAGCGGGTCACGCGGGGAGCCGCGACACGACACGCCAGGAGAAAACCGCGCGGTGACCTCCAGCACAGCGAACATTTACCGAATGCGGCGGTTTTCTCCTTAGGAGCGAAGTGAGCAACGCGAACGAAGTCGAAGGATCTCGGACAGCTTCGCGCCAGCGAAGCCGGTACCGGTTTTGGGGGTTGGCGTCCCGGGTGGGTTCTATTTTTTCAGTGAGTTTCTAAGTCAGGACACTGGTCTAGCCAACCGTGCGCTGAGTCGCTCCTCTACTCGGCGGGAGCTTTCACGCGGCCCGCGATTTCCGGACCAAGCCGCGTGAAGTCTTTTGTGTTCCACGTATAGATGGCCCGCGCCTTTCGCGCGCTTCACGCACGAGCTGGTTGGCTTCATCGAGCGAAAGCGATTTGCCACCGTGGAAGACCCACACGCCGCGTTCCTTTTGCGACGGCGCGACGCCGCGTACCGGCCGCAGAGTGACGCGCTCGCCTTCGGACTCGACGGCAAGGGTGTCGCCGGCTTCAAGGCGCAACGCGTCCCGGATCTCCTTGAGAATGACAACGCGGCCGGCTTTGTCGATGGTGACTGTCGCAGCCATAAACTACCGCACCGGAACTCGGTCAGGAAGTCGTGCTCGCGATCGCCACGGGCGGTTCCGCCACGTCGGCCTGCGTCGCGGGCACAGGTTTTTCGAACAACCCCTCCCTCGGATGCATCCAGGCGGCGAACTCCAGCACGATGCCGTCAGGATCCATGAAATAGATCGAGCGCACGATCGTGGCTTCGCTCACCGTCTCGCCATGCGGACGGGGCCCCTTGTCATGGTTGATCAAGGTGCATCTGATGCCGCTGGCCTTCAGCCGCTCGCGATACTCGTCGATCTTTTCCGGCGGCACGTCGAAGGCGACGTGGTTCATCGAGGCGTGCGCGGTAATGAGATCGTTCGGATCGGACGACTCGCCGATATTCCTGCGCGGCGACGCTACCCCCGGTGCAGCCTTGGGCGCATTCGCAAAGCAGAAGAATGCGAGCAAATCGCCCTTGCCAATGTCGAAGAAAAAGTGATGCCCCCGCCCGTTGGGCATCTCTATGTCCCCCACCATAGGCATGCCCAAGACGTTGTTGTAGAAATCAACCGTCTTTGCCATGTCGCTGCAGACCAGGGCGAGATGGTTTATCCCCCGAAGCTCAAACCGTGGATTCTTCAATCCTTGCTCTGTGCTCATATTGCCCTCTCCTGCCTCGCGGCTTGGCTGTTTATCTTATTTCAAACCCCGGAATCCTTCTTGGCTCGGCGACTCGCCAATAACACTAGACCGATTTTCATCAGACCGCCATCGATGTCGCCTCCTCCTCAAGATGTCCCGTCGCCGTCTACCAGGAAACTCTCATCGAGCTGATCCAGGCTAGGACAGCCAATCTGCGCCATCGTGAGATCGATCTCGCTCCGCAGAATACTGATCGCCTTGCGCACCCCGGGAATTCCGCCGGCTGCCGCGCCATAGAGCGTCGCTCGCCCGCAGAAAACGAAGCGCGCGCCCAGCGCCAGCGCGATCAGGATATCGGCGCCGCGCCGCACCCCGCTGTCCAGCATGATCGTCACGCGGTCGCCGACCGCCTTCCTGATCGCCGGCAACGCTTCGAGCGACGCCGGCGCGCGGTCGAGCTGCCGCCCGCCATGATTCGACACGATGATTCCGTCGACGCCGATATCCGCGGCGCGGCGGGCGTCGTCGGGATGCAGAATGCCTTTGACCACCAAATGGCGCGGCCACAGTTTGCGGAACTTCTCGAGGTCTTCCCAGGTCGGAATCGAGGGCATCTGATGCGCCACGAAATCGGCCACCTGGTCCGCGTTGGCGCCGGCGCCGGCGTAGGGCGCCCAGTTCTCGATCAGCGGCGTGCCCGTCCTCATGTACTCCAGCAGCCAGCCCGGATGCGTCAGCGCTTCGAGCTTCGTCTGCCACGTCATCTTGAGCGGCCGCGAGAAACCGTTGCGGATATTGCGCTCGCGCTTCGACCCCACCGGCACGTCGACGGTCAGCACCAGCGTGCCCAGGCCGGCATCGCGCGCCCGCCGGATCAGGTCCTCTGAGATCTTCGGGTCGCGCGCGACGTAGAGTTGATACCACGTATGGGTCGGCGCGACTCCCGCCGCCTTTTCCATCGACGCGGTGCTCGCGCCGGACATCACGAACGGGATATTCGCGCCCGCCGCCGACTCGGCCAGCATCAGGTCGGCACCGGGGCGAAACAGCCCCGCCGCGCCGGTCGGCGAGATCCCGAACGGGCTCGCGTACACGCGGTCGAACAGCTTGGCCGATTGGTCGCGCTTGTTGACGTCGACCAGGTAGCGCGGCATCAGCCGATAGCGCCTGAACGCCGCCTCGTTGCGCGAGATGCCGAGTTCGTCCTCGACGCCGCCCTCGATAAAGTCAAATGCGATCTTCGGCAGCCGCCGCTTGGCCATCCGGTGCAGGTCTTCGATGTTGACAGCGTTTTCGAGCTTCATCCCGATGATCCTCCCGGCGCTACGACGCCATCCCGTCCGCGCTAGTCCTGATTAGTCCTTATTAGACCTTCGCTCTAGTGCTGTCTCTTTCTTACGATCCGCCCCGCCATTCTGCAAAGGATCGGGGAAGAGCACCCGTCGCGGCTTTTCCGACGCGTTGGACCGGGACGCTCGAGAAGTTCCCGAGCTGGTGAAACTCTTCCGCGAAAAAGCTCCCCAGGGATTGAGCCGGGGCGGTGGAACGGCTTCGGCTAATGCGCTAGCCGTCCACGCCTGGATTTAACTGCCGCAATCCGCCGCCGATGCAAGAGCTCCAAACCGTCCAGCTGTCATATCCGGCACCTCAAGTCTTCGTGCTAGGTTTGCCGGCGGTCATTAGTGAGTTGAGAAAAGCGCTGTCGTCGAAGAGTTTAGCCATCGCGTCTCGTAAGGCACCCTCGAGGGCAATCTTGGCGTTGTTTCCCCCGGCAAGCTGGATGCCCGGGTTGACGCCTTGGGCCACAATCAGCTTGTTGAAGATTACTTTTCTGTCCGCGCCCGCCACCGTGACAGTCATCGCAAAGTCGGCTGTTGCGGTTCCCGACCAAAAACCAATCTGAAAATGGTTCCGGAAGCGGCTTAACTCGGCTAACACCACGACGGGGCCACCGCCGATGGCGAAGCCGCGGTTTTTCAGCTCCGTCTCGATGGCGTCCTTAACCATGCCTGGAATGTCGTTGTCGGCAATGATGGGCGCCATTTCCATATTGTAGCCGTTGATTTTGTAGGCAACGTCGGAAGACGGTCGCAGGTCCCGGATCTCGACCCGAACATTCACGTCCCGCGCGCCTTCCACCTTTGTTGCCGCGGGTTGCGGAGCATAGGCGAGATTTATGTGTTCCGTCGTAAGAGCGCATCCACTTGCGACAAGTGCCGCGATGCAGACGATCGTGTAGAAGACGGATACTCTAGTCCATCCCAGTCTTTCATGACGTTCGCTGTAACAGGTCATAAGATCCTCCTGAGAGTCTGCGCCGAACGATCCTGCCGCCGGGTTGCGAGCGGCATGATGCGCCTGTTTGTTGCGGTGCCGAGCGGAGCGCCGGCCCCGCTCGGCAATCGCATTTGCTATTTGGATTCAGTCGTGGCGGACGCACCGGGCGATGGGGCTGCCGACGCGGGCGGTATCACGCTCTGCTTGGGAGCCAGCAGGGCGGTTACGTTATCCGGCGATAGGTGGTAAGCCGATCCGTTGGAAAAATCCACGAGGGCAAGTGGGCCCCACAACAGAACGTCGGCAAACCACCAGCCGTTAAGGGAACTGCTGAGCACGGCTGAGGAGTCCTGGTAGCCTTCTTTGGAGAACACTATTGTGTGGTTGGAGTCCTTGGAAAGCTCGACTGTTGTCGGCGTTGTGTACTCCTGGCCGTCGACGGTCGCCTTCGCACCCGGTGGTTCGGAACCCAGGCCGATGCTCTCCGTGGACCCGGCGAACATTGCCATGCACCCGGGCAAGAGCAGCGCGACGAGCGCGAGATAGAAAAGGTTCTTATTCAGAACTGCACGCGGTTTAATGCACTCCATTCTGATTTCCGCCATTGCTGTTCGTTTCAGAGCCATTGTCCTTTCTCCTCCAAAGTTTTGATTTTTTCTGGAGCGGGCGGTTGAGGTTTCAATCCTCGCTTCCATTCGCGCGCAGCGTAATTGCCCGCGCCATGGAACCGAGTGATAAGCTAGTGATGCGAAAGGGCGAAGATGGCAAACCGCGTCAGACGCTGTTTGTCAGATCAAAGTCACTGTTTGTCGTTCTATGTCGCACGGCGCGGTCCAAATGGATAAAATTGAGGCGTTGTAATAAGTACAGTCATGGGAGTTCTGGACGGAGGGGGCGGAGATCCGAAACTTCCACAGTCTGAGCGCCCGCAAACAAGACTTGGGTCAAATGGGTAAGAGAGACCGTCGCATTTTTACCATCGTCGCCGCATCTGCGTTAGCCGCGGCTATCGTATTAACCATCGCGGCGCCGGCACGTGCGCAAAACAACCAGATCAATAATGGGATTGGCGGTAGCTCCGACTTGAACGCCAACACTGAGATGAATCGCCAGCCGGGAATGGAAGGGAATGAACCCCCCGATTCGATGAGAACACCTGGCATGGGCAGCCTCGTAATCCGCGAGCCGGTTACCGGTACGATGCTGGTTTCGCCGCCCTACGGCACTGCGCCCCTCAGGGTCGGCTTCTTCGTCGTTGCGACCGACCCCGAGAATATTGGCTTCTTGACCTACCAGTGGAACTTCGGCGACGGCACCGTCTCGGCTCTGCCCCCGGAAAAGTACATCCCCCATCTCTACAAAGCCCCGGGCAACTACGTGTGCTCGCTCACCCTCAAGACGGTCGACGGCCGCTCGAAAACGATTTTCACCGGTGTCGTCGTGAGACGACGGTTCGATTAGTTCGCCCTTCTATTCTTCTCCGTCGCCTTTTCGTCCCGCCATTTCTCGGCCATGGGAATGGTGAGGGAGAGGGTGCATAACGATCACGCTTCGCATACGCGACGCATCCCGAACGATGCTTGCGCCATCGCTTGAGCAGCATTAACGTTGCGCTTACTTCAACCGCAACGGAGTTCCAACGATGCCACTCTGGAAGCCGGATCAATCGTTCTATCCGTCGCCGCGGATGGCGATGCAGGGGCCTCGCGAAAAGCTGGCCTACGTCGCCGCCTTCAATCCCGAACCCAGGAATGGCCGCCACGACGCGATGTGTGTGCTCGACCTCGATCCGGCCTCGCCCACCTATGCGCAAATTGTCGGACGCACCGAGATGCCCGGCGTCGGCGACGAACTCCATCATTTCGGATGGAACGCGTGCAGCGCCGCGCTATGCCCCTACGCGCCGCATCCGCACGTCGAGCGGCGCTACCTGCTGGTGCCGGGACTACGCTCGTCGCGGCTCTACATACTCGACACCAAGCCCGACCCGCTAAAGCCTCAGATCGTCAAGGTAATCGAAGCCGAGGAACTGGCGACTCGCGCCGGCTATAGCCGGCCGCACACGTCCCATTGCGGACCCGACGCGATTTACATGAGTGCGATGGGCTCGGGCGCAGGCGGCGGGCCGGGCGGAATTTTCCTGCTCGACCACGATAGCTTCGACGTGCTCGGCCAATGGGAGGTCGACCGCGGCGCGCAGTTTCTCGCCTACGACTTCTGGTGGCACCTCGGCTACGACGTCGCGGTCACCAGCGAGTGGGGCACGCCCGACATGTTCGAGAACGGGCTCAGCGTCGACAAGATCGTCGCCGGCGAGTACGGCCATCGGCTCCACATCTGGGATCTGCGCGGCCGGCGCCATTTGCAGGTGCTCGAAATGGGCAAGGAGCATCAGATCGCGCTCGAGCTGCGGCCCGCGCACGACCCCACGAAAGCCTACGGTTTCGTATGCATCGTGCTCTCGACCAAGGACCTGTGCGCATCGATCTGGCTCTGGCATCGAACGGAGAACGGGAGTTTCGATATTCGCAAGATAATCGAAATCCCGCCCGAACCGGCTGATCCGTCGTTGCTGCCGCCGGCTCTGAAAGCCTTCAAGGCCGTCCCCGCGCTCGTGCCGGAGATCAGCTTGAGTCTCGACGACCGCTTCCTCTACGCGTCGTGCTGGGGCACGGGCGAGCTCAGGCAATACGACGTGAGCGACCCGTTCAAGCCGAAGCTCGCGGGATCGGTGCGGCTCGGCGGAATCGTCACGCACACACCGCATCCGAAGGGCGGCGCGATGAACGGCGGTCCGCAGATGCTCGAAGTGAGCCGCGACGGCCGCCGCATCTACGTCACCAACTCGCTCTACTCGGCGCTCGATGCGCAGTTCTATCCCGAGGGAATTCGCGGATGCATCACGAAGGTTGACGTCAATCCGAACGGCGGAATCGCGATCGACCCGAATTTCTTCGTGCCGTTCCAAGGCGAGCGGCCCCATCAGATCAGACTCGAAGGCGGAGATTCGTCCTCTGATTCGTTCTGCTATCCGTGACCGGCGCGTGGCCGTGGATCGCGGTGGCGCTGCTCGGCGCGTACCACGGCGTTGACCCCTCGATGGGCTGGCTGTTCGCGGTCGCGCTCGGGCTCCAGGAGCATCGGCGCGGCAAAGTGATCGAGGCGCTAATACCGATCGCGGCCGGCCATCTGCTCTCGATAGCGCTCGTGGTCGCGCTGGTCGCGGGTGCGATGGCGAGCGAGTCGTGGATCCTGCGGCCGCTGGGCGCCGCCACGCTTATCCTGTTCGGCATTTTCCGTTTCGTGTGGCCGCGCGCTCATCCGCGATGGGTCGCGATGCGGGTCAATGCGCGCGAGTTAGCGACGTGGTCTTTTCTCATGGCGTCGGCGCACGGCGCTGGCCTGATGCTCTTTCCGATCCTCGTCGACATGCATTCGGCTGGCATCATGCATCACCATCACATGCCCGCGATGGCTGAGACGCATGGATCAATCAGTCTCGTGCAGGGGACTGCGGTCGTGCTGTTGCATACGGGCGCGATGCTGTTCGTGATGGGTACGGTGGCAGTCGTAGTCTACGAATGGGTGGGACTCAAAATCCTGCGTAGCGCGTGGATCAATCTCGACACGTTATGGGCGGGCGCGCTGGTCCTGGCGGGCGTGATTTCGCTCGTGATTTAAGCACCGGCTTGGGTCCGAAATCACGCAAAAAATGAAGGTCAACCACAGAGTTTCTGATTTCTTGGCTCCGTCTCGGTGTCCATTTCCAGATCCCTCTCCCTGTCCAGGGAGAGGGTTAGGGTGAGGGCAGCAGCCACATATGATGTTGTGTCACCCGCATCCAAGCCCTTACGCAGGTACTACTCGGACTTCTCTGACGACGGCCGTGTGATTTCAAAAATGACCCCCTACACGAAGGCATCAGATTGTGCCGCCGCGGGCGACATTCCTCACAAGCAGAAGACGCTCGCACCATTCGTACTAGACGTTGGCTTTTTCGCGGACGCCCTGCCCGACGGGTTCCGCGTTATCCCGATGGATCCTGCCCCTCTTTATAATGACGTTCGGGTGCCGGAGAATGGTTTCGAGCGAAACCTGCTCAAAAAGGATAGCGGCGGTCACTCGATGCAGGGCCATCTGCTGGTTGTCGAAGACGAGGTTGAACTCGCAAAGAACCTTGCCCGCGGACTTGGCGAGGAGGGTTTTTCCGTGCTCAACGCCGGCAGCGCGGAAGCCGCGCAGCGATTCGTTGCGAGCGGAAAGTTCGACGCGATCGTGCTCGACCTGCGGCTTCCGGGGAAGGACGGGCTCGAATTCCTGCGCGAATTGCGCGCGTCGCGCGACCTGACTCCGGTGCTGATTCTGACCGCGCGCGGCGCGCTTGAAGAGCGGGTCGCCGGCCTCGATGCGGGAGCCGACGATTATCTCACCAAGCCGTTCGCGTTTCCGGAGCTGCTGGCACGAATAAGGGCGCTGGTCAGGAGACGCGGTAACGCGGGTCAGCCCGTGCTCAAGGTCGGCGACCTCGAGCTGGACACGGTGAAGCGTCGTGCACGGCGCGACGGCCGTGAGTTGAGCCTCTCGCCCAAGGAAACCATCCTGCTCGAACTGTTGATGCGCAACGCCGGCCAGGTCGTGACGCGCAATATGATCGCCGAGGTTGTATGGGGCACCGGCTACAACGACTTCACCAACCTGATCGAGGTCTTCGTCAACCGCCTGCGCCAGAAAATCAACGATGGCTCGAGCGAATCGCTTATCGTCACGGTGCGCGGCGCAGGTTATTCGATGCGCAAGCCCTGATCTTCATACCCTGCATTCGATGTTAGCGCGGCACTTGCCACGCGCATCGCGAGCACAACGTGAAAAAAATGAGCATCAGGCTGCGGCTGACGCTCTACTGGGCGGCGGTGCTTTCTGCTGTTCTGCTGATTGCGGGGGTGGCGGTGTCCCTGATGTTCGAGCGGCAGCAGTGGGGCGGACTCGACGGCGCGTTGATGGAGGAGGCGGACACCGCGGCCGAGTCTATCGCGCGTTCCGGCGGCGGTTCGACGAATGAAATCCTGCACGGTCTTAGCGAGGAGCGCGACCTCGGTCCCGGCCGGCGGACGCTCTTGATGCGCGGTGGCGGCGAAATCGTCGCCGACTTTGGTGACAGCTCGGCCGATTTGCCCGCGATCCGGAGAAAGGAATTCGTGCACGGGATCGTCGATGGCGATCGGCGCGTGTTCCGCTATGCGATCGTGCCGGTTGTTTTGGGCGAAGAGCGCGTCTACCTGGCGGACGGCGTCGATGCGACGGAGGTCAGAAGCTCGATTGCGCGGTTGCGGACAAGCCTGCTGTTGCTTCTGCCGCTGCTGCTGGCGGTCAGCGTTTCGGGCGGCTATTGGCTCGCAGGCCGCGCACTCGTTCCGATCAATTCGCTGACCGGTGGCCTCGCCGAGATTGAACCGCGCAACTTGAGTCGCCGTCTTAAGCTGGGCGAGGTGGAAGACGAAGTCGCCAGACTCACGCGCGCGATTAATTCATTGCTCGATCGCGTCGAACGGGCGTCGATGGCCGAGCGGCGTTTTGCCGCGGACGCAGCGCACGAACTGCGCACACCGCTAACCATCCTGCGTACCGGGCTCGAGGTCGCGCTCAGCCGCGAACGAAGCGCGACCGAATATGCCGACGCGCTCAACTCGGCGCTGCGCGAAGTGGTGACATTATGCCGGATGGCAGATGAATTGCTGACGCTCGCGCGCCTCGACGAAGAAGCGTCGATCGAGCGCGCCGCGCTCAATTTGCGCGTCCTGGTCCATGAGGTCGCGGATGCGGTTGAACCGCTGGTACAGGCAAAGCATCTTTCACTTACGACCAGCCTCAACGGCGACGTGATGGTCGACGGGAACCAGGGCCACATCCGGCGCCTGCTGATTAATCTGCTCGACAACGCGCTCAAGTTCACGCCCGAACACGGACAGATCGCGGTAGCGCTGGAAGCGTGCGACGGGCGGGCGATAGTGAAAATCGCGGACAGCGGACCGGGTATCGCTCCGGCGGATCTGGATTCTTTCGCGGCAAGGAGCGCGGTGAACCCGGCAGCGGCCTGGGATTAAGTCTCTGCCGCGAAATCGCGCGGCTCCATGGCGGCGAGATCACGGCGACGAATATCGCCGGGGGCGGCAGCGAGTTCGTCGTATCGCTCCCGGCTTCGACACGCACATGAGTCGTGTCGCCCCCAGCAACGTCAGCGCGACGTTCATGCAGTAATCCGCCCACAGCAGCACGCCTTGCACATGTGGTGCGGCGACAGCGGAGCCGCACGGAAAGGTGAAAAAGTCTGTTGAAACTTAACATTTGTTAATTAGGCACAAGGTTTTTCCGTTGTTATTATCGGAAATATGCTGCGACTTTGCTGTTGCGTTGTCGCCGCGGCGACGCTTTGCGCCGTCGCGCTAATCCCAACCAGGGCAACCGGAGCCGAACCAGCACCGTTGACGCTCCAGGAGGCGGTCGGCCGCGCGCTCCAGCTTG
>WNFT01003873.1_pt1 | contig 15558 bp, 13 predicted proteins | sample 5400191 | NCBI WGS metagenome assembly WNFT01 (sample SAMN13153359, study PRJNA577476) | soil metagenome | isolation source: 80 cm saprolite under Madrone tree | place: USA:California | collected 2016-06-14 | reverse complement strand
AAGAGCGTGCGCTCTGCGCCGCGATGGAGTCCATCTCCGTTCCGCTGGGGTCCGCCTGCCTGGTGGGCTACGGGATGCGCACCGGAGCGAACGCGCGGCACGTGGGCCGGCGCGACCCTGGACCCGGCGAATCCGGACTCGTCGGCGGGGAGGACGTCGTCCCCTATGCGCTGCGGTGGCGGCCAAAGACGCTCCTCGATCCGGAGCCACTGCTCGCGCTCGTGCGACGGCAGCTGGGCACCGCCCGCGTCGCGGTGCAGCGCATCCGCACCAACGCCCAGGTCCCCTGGGCGCGTTGGCTGGAAGCGGCTCCGGTTCCAGCCGATCGCGTGTGCCTCGATTCGCTCTCCACCCTGTCGTGCGACGACGGACGCAGGCTCTGGGCGCTGCTGGCGCTCCTGCAGTCGGTTGCGCTGCAGCGATACCACCGGCTGCGCACGACGGACGTGAACGTGAAGCCGAGCTCGCTGCGCGAGCTGCCGGTTCCCCGGGCGCTGCTCGAGGACCCAGTGGAGCTTGCCAGGCTGGCCCGCCGGCGCGCGCGCGCCGGTGCGCGGCAGGCACACGCGCTCGACCGGCGGATCGACGCCTGCGTCTACGCGCTCTTCGGGCTCTCCGAGCGGCTCGTGCACTCCGCGGAGCGGGGCTTCTGGGGGGAGCGTTTTCCGAAAGAAATCCAAGAGCTTGAGCGGTGCATGTCAGACCCCTCCGGCAAGCTTGCGGCCCAGGAGGAAATCGCATGATCGCGCTCCTCGCCGGACTTGCCGTTGCCGCCGTCCTTTCGATCCTGCTCGCCAGCTCTCTCGCGCGCGCGGGGGCACTGCGTCTGTCGCTGGAGGCGCGCGAGGCGGAGCTGCGCTCCGAGCGGGAGGCGCGCGCCTCCGAGTCGGCCGCCCGCGCGGCGGTGCAGGCCCGTCTGGAAGCAAGCGAAGAGAAGCACCAGCGCCTGCAAGAGACCTTCGCTTCCCTCTCGCGGCAGGCGCTCGACGCGAATACGGCGCACCTGGTGCAACTTGCCGAGCAGGTGGTGCGCCGTGCCCAGGAGAGCTCGCAGGCGGAGCTGGACCGTCGCGCGCGGGCCGTCGAAGAGATGGTCCGCCCCGTGAAGGAATCGCTGGGCCGGGTGGACGAGAAGATCGGCAAGTTGGAAAAGGCGGGCGACGTCAGCGCGGCGCGGCTCGCCGAGCAGGTGCGCGCCCTCGCCGTCCAGGAGGAGAAGCTGCGCGGCGAGACCGCGAAGCTGGCCAGCGCGCTGCGGGCGCCGGCACAGCGCGGCCGCTGGGGCGAGACGCAGCTGCGCCGTACGCTGGAGCTCGCGGGATTGCGCGCCCACGTCGACTTCGACGAGCAGCCTGTCGCGCAGCTGGCCGACGGCGTCTTGCGGCCCGACGTCGCGGTCCGCTTGCCCGGCGGGAAGACGGTCCTCCTCGACGCGAAGGTCCCGCTCGAGGCATATCTGAAGGTGATCGAGGCGCCGGAAGCCGAGCGGGAGCCGCATTTGCAGGCGCATGCCGCGCAGCTGCGCGCGCACGTCGATGCGCTCTCGCGCAAGCAGTACTGGGAGGCTTTCGCGGGCAGCCCGGAGATGGCGGTGTTGTTCCTCCCTTCCGACGGCCTGCTCTCGGCGGCGCTGGAGGTGGATCCGGCGCTACACGAGGATGCGTTCGCGCGCCGCATCGTCCTGGCCACGCCCGCGACGCTGCTCGCGCTCCTGCTCACCATCGCGCACGTCTGGAAGCAGGAATCCATCGCCTCGAACGCGCGCGAGATCGCAAACGAGGGGCGCGAGCTGCACAAGCGAATTGCCGATCTCAGCCGGCACCTCGCCAAGCTCGGGCGCGCCCTGGAGAGCGCGCTCAAGACGTACAACGGTGCCGTCGGGTCGTTCGACAGCCGCCTCTTGCCGGCCGCGCGCAGGTTCGAAGAGCTGAAGGCGAGCGCCGTCGACGTGCAGCTCGAGCCCCTCGCCGACATCGAAGTGCTCCCCAGGCTACCCCGGCCACCCATCGACGAGTCCCTCCCCGACGACGCGAATTGACTCTCTTCAGGCTTTCTCCGCCTTGACCGTCCCGGGGGTGCAAGATAGCTTCCGCGCCCCGTGACTGCGTCCACCAGGCCGCCCAGATTCAAGCGCATCCTCCTGAAGCTGAGCGGCGAGGCGCTGATGGGGGAGGCGAAGTACGGGATCTCCCCGAAGACGCTGGAGCAGATCGCCCAGGAGGTGCGCGACATCGTCAAGATGGGCGTCGAGGTCGGCATCGTCATCGGCGGCGGAAACATCTTCCGCGGGGTTTCCGCCAGCACCGAGGGAATGGATCGCGCCAGCGCCGATTACATGGGCATGCTGGCGACGGTCATCAACGCTCTGGCGCTGCAGGACTCGCTGGAGAAGCTGAGCGTCTTCACGCGCGTGCAGAGCGCGATCGAGATGCAGCAGCTGGCCGAGCCCTACATCCGCCGGCGCGCCGTCCGACATCTCGAAAAAGGCCGCGTCGTCATCTTCGCCGCCGGGACCGGCAACCCCTACTTCACCACCGATACTGCCGCGAGCCTGCGGGCGATGGAGATCCACGCCGAGGTGATCCTCAAGGCCACCAAGGTGGACGGCATCTACACGGCCGATCCGGTCAAGGATCCGAAGGCGACGCGCTACAAGACGCTCACCTACATCGAAGTGCTGCGAAAGAACCTCAAGGTGATGGACTCGACGGCGATCTCGCTCTGCATGGACAACGAGCTTCCCATCATCGTGTTCGATCTCGGCCAGCGCGGGAACATCATCCGCGTGGTGCAGGGGGAGGACGTGGGCACGCTGGTCGGCTCGCTCAAGCCGCCGCCGCAGCAGCAGCAGGAGGCATGAGTCCCATGGGCATGGCAGAGGACGTCCTGGACGACCTGCGCAAGCGCATCAACAAGACGCTGGACGATCTGCGCCGCGAGCTGGCGAAGGTGCGCACCGGCCGCGCCAATCCCGCGCTCCTCGAGGGAGTGCGCGTCGACTACTACGGGCAGATGTCGCCGCTGAACAACGTCTCCAACGTCACCGTCGCCGACCCGCGGCTGATCGTGATCAAGCCCTGGGAGAAGTCGATGATCCCGGTGATCGAGAAGGCCATCAATGCCGCCGGGCTGGGAGTCAACGCCCAGTCGGACGCGGAGCTGGTCCGGGTGCCGATTCCTCCCCTCACCGAGGAGCGCCGCAGGGAGTTCGTCAAGCTCGTCAAGCACAAGGGCGAGGAGCACAAGATCGCCATCCGCAACGAACGGCGCGACGCGAAGGAGTTGATCGAGGAGGCGGTCAAGGAAGGGGAGCTGACCGAGGACGACGGCAAGAAGGCGATGGAGAAGTTGCAGACGGAAGTCGACAACGGCGTGAAGAAGGTGGACGAGGTGATCGCCTCCAAAGAGAAGGACTTGATGCAGGTATGATCAGGGCCAGGGAGCGCAAGAAACCGCACCGGCGGCTGCTCGATGCCGCGCGCGAGCACCAGGTCGAATTGGAGGCGGCCGGCCTCCCGCCGCGGGCGATCGAGAGCTATGAGGTCGCGCTGCGCGGGGCGACCCAGGCGAAAGCGGTCAGCGCCGCCGCGAAGGTGCTGGTCCGCGACATCCAGCGCGAGGTCGAGGAGTTCCAAGCGGCCATCCGCAAGGAATTCCCCGCAAATCCTTCCTTTCAGGCGGTCTTCAAGGCGCAGGAGCGCACGCCCGCGGAAGCCCGCGAGGTGCTCGCGCTCGGCCGTCAGGTAGCGCGGGAGGCGCACGGCTACGCCCACAACCTGATCAAGTACGCCATCAACGCCGCTACCGTCAGGCATCTGGTTGCCCTCTGCGACCAGCTGGAGGGCGAGCTTGGCGGTGCCGATCCGGTGCAACGGGCCAGGACGATCGAGGAGCAGATCGTCGCGGCGGCGCAGAGGGCTTTCGCCGGCCGGCCGGAGCTGGCAGCATTCGAACCGAAGCCGTCCCCCTAAGCTCCGAATCGGGGCGGCCGGCATCACCTTTCATTCATGTCCCTGGACCTCGGCGGTCTCTCAAATCCGGTCACCAGCATCGGCGACCTGATCGCCTACGTGAAGGGCGCCGAGCGCCCGCCGGATCGCTGGCTGATCGGCGTGGAGCACGAAAAGATCGGCGTTCGCGGGCCGCGCTACGAGCCGGTGCCTTACTACGGCCCCGACGGAATCCGGGCTTTGCTCGATGCCATCGCCCGCTCGGCCGGGGGTACGCAGCACAAGCACAAGGAAAACGGACAACCGATCGCGCTCCTCTCGAAGGACGCCTCGGTGACCCTGGAGCCGGGGGGCCAGCTGGAGTTGTCCGGAGCTCCGCTGCGCTCCTTCACCGACATCCGGGGAGAGATCGAGGCGCACCTGGCGCAGGTGCGCCGGGACTCGCGCGGCATCGCCTGGCTTGCGACCGGCTACCGGCCTTTCGGCACGCGCGATCAGGTTTCCTGGATGCCGAAGGGACGCTACGCGGCGATGAAGTCGTCGCTCGGGAACAAGGGCCGGCTGGCGCTCGACATGATGCTGATGACCGCCACCGTGCAGGCGAATCTGGACTGGAGCGATGAAGCCGACCTCGCTTCCAAGGTGCGCGCCGCCACCGCCGTGTCGCCCGTGGTGACTGCGATGTTTGCGAACAGCCCGCTCATCGACGGACGCGACTGCGGCTATCTCGATTTCCGCTACCAGGTCTGGCGTGAGACCGACCCTGCCCGCTGCGGATTGTTGGAACAGATGCTCCAGCCCGGCTGGGGTTATCGCCGGTACGTCGAGTGGGCCATCGACGTGCCCATGCTCTTCGTGCGCAACGGAACCGCGTACCAGGACGCGCGCGGGCAGACATTTCGCGACTGGCTCACCAGCGGGCAGCTGGCCTCAGGCGAGAAGTCCCAGCCCACCCTGTCGCACTGGGTCGATCACCTGAGCACGCTGTTCCCCGAGGTGCGCGTCAAGCGCGTCCTGGAGCTTCGCGGCGCGGACATGGTGCCGCTGCCCCTGATGATCGCGCTCCCGGCGCTGTGGGTGGGAATCCTCTACGACCGCAACGCGCGCGAGGCCGCCGCGGAGCTGACCCGCGCCTGGACCTTCTCCGAGCTGCTCCAGTTCCAGGCCGACGTCGCCCGCGTCGCGCTGCGGGCGAAGGGTCCCGCCGGCGCCACTGCCCTCGATCTCGGGCGCGATCTGCTGGCGATCGCCCGCAGCGGCCTCAAAGGGTGGCAAGAGGTTTCGGGTCTGGACGAATCGAAGAACCTCGATCCGCTCTCCGAGATCCTCGACTCCGGCCGTACGTACGCCGAGCGGGCGCTCGAGGCTCATGGGGCCTCGGGCGCAGATCCCGCCTCGGTGGTAAAGCTCTGGCAGATCGCCTGATCCCTCAAGGAGATACGACAAGATGACGTTCGTCCTCGCAGCTCTTCTCGCCGCCGCCCCCGTGATCCTCGAGGCCGACCCCAACCACAGCACCGTGGGCTTCTCGGTGAAGCACATGGTCGCCACCACCGTGCGCGGGCAGTTCACGAAGTTCTCTTCGACGGTGGCGTGGAACAAGGAAGACCCGGCGAAGAGCTCCATCGAGCTCAAGGTCGATCCCTCCAGCATCAACACCAACAACGAGAAGCGCGACGGGCACCTCAAGTCGCCGGACTTCTTCGACGTGCAGGCGTGTCCGGAGATGTCGTTCAGGTCCCGGAAGATCGACAAGCCGGGCGACAAGTACAAGTTGACCGGCGATCTGACCATGCACTGCGTGACCAGGCCGATCACGCTGGAAGCGAGCTTCGCCGATCAGCCGATCAAATCGCCCTCCGGCACCAGCGTCTATCCGGCGAGCGCCACGGGGAAGCTGAAGCGCTCGGAGTGGGGTCTGACCTGGAACAAGGTGCTGGAGACGGGCGGGGCGGTGGTTTCCGACGAAGTGAATCTGGAGCTCGATTTCGAATACCTGCCGCGACCCGCGGAAGCGAAGAAGGAAGCGCAGGCCGAAGTCAAGACGACGAAGTAGGCTGGCGGAGCTCGTCGGCGATGGTCGCCGCTGCGGCGCGGGCCTCCTGCAAGCGATCGGGCGGAAGCGAGATCGCCGCCACCGCCGGGTGCCCCCCGCCCCCGTATCGCTCCGCGATCCGCGCCAGGTTGTGCCGGCGCAGCTGCTGCTTCCATGGATTGGATCCGAGCGAGATCTTGCTCCGGTTCGGTCCCCGCGAGACGGAGACGGTGTAGAGCGTCGAGGCGTCCGCCGCGTAGGCGATGAACTTGTTCACGTTGTCGACGTCCAGGTCGGCGAGGTCGTACGTCGCCACCCCGCGGTCGAGACGGATGCGCGCGGTCACGAGCCTCACCAGCTCGTGGTGTCGCTCGAGCAGCGGCTGCAGCGGCCCGGTTACCCAAGGCTCGCGCAGCACCGCGGAGAGCGGGCGTTGCGACAGCTCGCGGATCAGCCGGGGAAGCAACGCGGGATCCTTCGACGCCTCGATCAGCAGCATGAGCTGCATCGGCGGGTCGCCGAGCGCCACCGCCATCTGCGGGGTGGGAAAGAGGGCTCCATCGATGATCTCGGCCCAATCGATCAGCTCGCGCAGGGGCGAAGGATCCCACCCGAACTTCTCCTCCGCGATCCGTGCGAGGAAGCGGGTACAACTCTTCGCCTGCGGATCCCAGAACTTGCGGCCGCTGCGGTCGGCGCGGAACACCGCCTCGTCGTCGGCGCTCTCGAAGGCGCTCTGGTGATGATCGAACCACCAGGTGAGCCGCGGGTCGGGGGAGAAGCGGAAGTCCACCACCGCGTTCTCCTCGCCGGAGAAGACGTCCGCGTCGAAGAGCTGACCGGCCCGGTGCGCCAGCCCGCGCAACCCGACGTCGGTCAACCCCGGCTTCAGCTTGTCGCGGTAGAAGCGCAGGAAGGTCGCCGCGGAGGCGACGCCGTCGAAGCAGTGGTCGTGGTAGCCGATCTGCAGGGCGGGCATCGGGGCGGGAACGTAGAACGCCGCTCGTCGTCTTGTACAGATCTCAGGCGTTGGTCCGTTCACGGCCACGTTCACGTCGCCGTCCACGTCCACGTTGACGTCAGCGGCGGCTAGATCGTCGGCCAGGCGGCGAGGCTGGGCAGCCGCAAGCGTCCGTCCTGCACGCGCCGCCCGCGCGCCGGCCGCACGCCGCGCTCGCGGAAAGCGCGCTTCCAGGCGGCGAAGGATCCGCCTGCCCGCCACGCCTCCAGGGCAGCGAGGCCGGCGTCTTCGCCGCCCTGCGCAAGCATGTACTCCACCCAGGCCCAGCGTGGGCTGGTAGGGCGCACCTCGGCCCGCCCGCGCAACTTCGCGCGCAGGTACGCCACGCGGCGCTCCGTCTCCTCGATGGGAACGAACGGCACGCCATCCATCGGCGTGTTCCGCTTGGCGACGAACGGGGCGCATCCGAAGCTGAGGGGCACGGTGCGCGAGATCTCGCCCGCGAGCTCCGCCAGCTCGTCCAGGTCGCGATCTTCCTCGCCCGGCAGCCCCAACATCAGATAGAGCTTGAGCCGCTGGAACCCGCCCTGGCGGGCCAGCCCGGCGACGCGAAGGAGCTGCTCCGCGGTGGTGCGCCGGTCGAGCGCTTTTCGCAGCCGCTCGGATGCGCCGTCAGCCGCCGTGGTGAGCGTCTTTGCCCCGGACTGCGCCAGCAGCGATACGAGCTCGGGCCGCGCACAGAGCCGGTCGGCGCGCAGCGAGGAGATGCCGACCTCGCGCCCGTCTTCGACGAGCTTGCGCACCAGCTCGACGATGCGCGGATGATCGGTGACGGCCGCGCCCACCAGGCCCACGCGGCGTGCATCTTCCGGGATCAGGTCGAGCACCCGCTCCGGATCGACGGTGCGCATGCCACCGTTGGTGGTGCGGCGCATGACGCAGTACGTGCACCCGCGGGAGCAGCCGCGCTCGGGCTCGATGAGGAACATCGAGCGCAGCTCGGTGTGCGGCGTCCGGATCTGCGAGCGGGCTGGTAGCCGGTCGTCCTCCGCTCTCACGACGGCCGGCCAGGAGGGGGACAGACCGGGAAGGTAGAATCCCGGATGCTGGGAGAGTCGCGTCCGCAGCTCGTGGCGGGGAAGGGTGAGGGCGTCGCAGAGCGTGTGGATCAGGTCCTCCGCCTCGCCGAGCACGATCACGTCTGCGAAGGGCGCGAGCGGGACGGGATTGGAGAACGTCAGCGGGCCGCCGCAGACGATCAGAGGGTGCCGCTCGTCCCGGTCCTCGCGCAGGACGGGGATCCCGGCCAGATCGAGCATGTCGAAGAGGCCGGCGATCTCCAGCTCGTAGCTGACGGAAAAAGCGAGGCAGGAAAAACCGCCGACGGGCTGCTGCGACTCGTACGTGCAGATCGGAACGCGCGCCTCGCGCCAGGCTTGAACGTCGTCGGGAAGGAACGCCCGCTCCGCTGAGGCGTCGTCGTGCGCGTGGATCTCGCGATAGATGGTCTGGAAGCCGAGCGAGCTCATTCCGACGTGATACGGGCTCGGGTAGCAGAGCGCGACGCGGGTGGCCGCCTGCTTGCGCAGCGTTCCCTGCTCGTCGGCGAGCCGGGTGCGGACGGGTTCGAGCAGGGGCCAGCGCATCGGACCGGGCATTGTAAGGTAGAAGACGGCGATGCGCCCTCTCGCGCTGCTGCTCTGCGTCCTCGGGTGCGCAGAGTGGCGCATGCCGCCGACGTTTCCGGAGCGGGCCGCCGGGCGCCCGGTCGTGCACGAACAAGCGCTGCTCGGGCTATCACCGCAGGGCGACGCCGCGGTGGCCGAGCTGGTGGAAGCCGACGACGCCGAGCCCCACCTCGAGTTGCGCATCTTCGCCAGCTTGGGGACACAATACGCAACTCCTCATGCCAGCGCCGTTGGCACGGCGAGTTGCGTATTGTGTCCCCCGACCCTGCTGGAGGCTTCGGCCGATCGGGCGCGGATCGTGGCGCAGAAGCTGCGATCGGTGGCGGGGCGGGCCCAGCCTGCCTTGGCCGCGATCGTTGCCGTCGAGTGGCCGGAGGCGATGTTGCGCGCGGCGCAGCTCGGGTATCCACCGCGCCCACCCGCGGAGCCCGAACCTGGGCGCGGGCTCTGGCACATCAGGGGAGCGGCCGGGGCCGGGGCGCTGCCGCTGGCGCTCCGCGTATCGCCGATGGGGGATCCGCCGGCGCTGCTGCTGCTGCTTTCCGATGGCCTCGGTGACGGGATCGAGCTCGCCCGGGTACTGATGACCGGCGACGTCGTGGGGCCGCAGCTCTTCCTCCAGGACGGAGTGGGGTGGCTGCTGGCGGGATCGGTGAGGGCGGACCCGCTGCGGCGTACGGTGGGTCTGCACCGGGCATTGCTCGCGCGAGGCGAAGCGCAGCTGCACAACGCGCACGGTCTCGAGGATTACGCCGCTGGGGAGCTGGACGCGGCGCGCCGCGAGTTCGGCCGCTCCATCGCCGCGGACCCCTCGTACGTCGACGGTCTCTACAACGCGGCGGCGGCGGCCGCGCTCACCGGTCGCGCGGAAGAGGCCGTGGGCCTGCTCGCGCGCGCAGCGGCCGTCGATCCCGCGCGCGTGCAGGTCCTCGGGCGCAACGACCAGGACTTCAAGTCGCTTCGCCGCCGGCCGGACGTTCGCGCCCTTCTCGGGCTGAGAAGGCCACCACCGGAGGGCGTTCCGCCGCCACCCTGAGCGCCTCCCCTGCTATGGTCCCGCCTCCGATGCAACCGCTGCTCCTCATCGCGGCGCTCCTCGCGCAGGCCGGGCTCTCGGAAGAACGCGCGCGCCAGATCCTCCCGCGCGCCGATCTGCATGCCCTGACCGATCAGCAGCGCGCGCAGTTCCTCGAGGTCGCCGGCGATACCTTCGGATACGCCGGCTGCAACGACACGCTGGCGCGCTGCCTCGCGGCGAACGTGACCGACAAGCACGCGCCGCGCATGGCCGAGCTGGTCAAGGTGCTGCTGCTGGAAGGGTCGTCGACGTCCGCGGTCATCGAGATGATCGAGCGGTACTACGCGAGCTTCGCCAAGGAGAAGCGGCAGAAGCTGCTCGATCAGGACTGCGCACAACTCGGCGAGGCGAAGGCGCCCGTCGCCATCGTCGAGTACTCCGACTACCAGTGTCCGCACTGCGCCGCGACGGCGAAGCCGCTGAGCGAGACGGTGCGGGCGCTCCCCGGCAAGGTGCGCCTCTGCTTCAAGTACTTCCCGCTTCCCGGACATCCGCGCGCGCCCATCGCGTCGGCCTGCGCCGAGTACGCGCGGCAGCAGGGCAAGTTCTGGGAGATGAGCGATCTGCTGTTCACGCACCAGGAGGAGCTCGGCGACTCCGAGCTGAAGTCATTCGCGCGGCAGCTCGGACTCGACGGCGACGCCATGCTGCGCCAGGCTTATGCGGGGCGGTTCGACGCCGTCATCGACCGGCACAAGAAAGAAGGCATCGCCGCCGGCGTGCAGGCGACACCCACGGTGTTCTTCAATGGCCGGCAGTTCACGCTGCCGGTGAAGCCCGGTTTTCTCGTCTTCTCCGCGCAGGACGAGGACGAGTGGCAGCGGAACAAGGGCGGCTGGGACAAAGACTGAGAGCTGTCGTTGATATGCAGGCGATGCAGATCGCGCAGCGGCCGGTTCCCCTGCTGACGCCGGAGCTGCCGGGCACGTCGGGGCTGGTCCGCGTCGCGGAGGACGACTTCTACGTCGAGGAGCTGCCGCTGTACGAGCCCTCCGGAGCAGGGGAGCACCTTTACCTGACGGTGGAGAAGCGGGGCCGCACGACCCCGGAAGTGGCAGCGGAGATCGCGCGCGATCTCGGAGCGCGCGAACGCGACGCAGGCACCGCAGGCCTCAAGGACAAGCGCGCCGTCAGCGTGCAGCGCATCAGCGTCCTCTCCAAGGCAACCCCGGAGGAGGCGCTCCGGCTGCAGGGGCGCGGATTCCGCGTGCTGGCCGCCGCCCGGCATGGCAACAAGCTTCGCCCCGGGCACCTGCGCGGCAACCGGTTCCGCATCGTCGTCCGCGGCGTCGTTCCGGAGGCGATCGCGCGCGCCCGCGCGATCTGCGCGCGCCTGGCGGAGATCGGCGTCGCCAATCTCTTCGGTCCCCAGCGGTTCGGAAAGTACGGCGACAACGCCGAGCTCGGCCGCGCCATCCTGCTGGGCGAACGCCCGATCCGCGACCGCTTCCTGCGGCGCATCGCGCTCTCGGCGCTGCAGTCGGAGCTGTTCAACCGCTGCCTGGCCGCGCGGATCGCCGACGGCCTGTTCGCGACGGCCATCGACGGAGACGTCCTGAAGAAGCGCGCCACCGGCGGGCTGTTCGTCTGCGAGGATCCGCGCGCCGATGCTCCGCGCGTCTTCTCGGGCGAGGTGGATCCGGCGGGGCCGCTGCCCGGGCATTCGCTCTTCGCATCCCGCGGCGAGGCTGCTCGCCGCGAACAGGCGGTGCTGGCCGAGTCCCACATCGACCCCGGGTCGTTCGCGTCGGCGGGCGAGGAGATGCAGGGCGCGCGCAGAGCGTACCGCATCGCGCCAAACGACCTCCGGGTGGAGCCCGCCGGCGACGACGCGCTGGTCGTCTCATTCGCCTTGCCCAAGGGAAGTTATGCGGTTTCCGTCCTCCGCGAGATCAGCAAAAACGACGTGGAAGAGGCCGATTCGAGCGCCTGAACCAATGTTTGACCGCACTGGGAAGTGGCGATAGCAGTTGATCGATGAGAGCCCGGATCTGGATCTTCACGGTTGTGGTTGCGGTCGCCCTCGCGCTCAACCTGGCCCGGGTCTCGCTGAGCATCGCCCAGACCGGAGAGGACACCATGCGGGCGCGGGTCGCCGCCGCGAGCAACGCCCTGCGGGGCCAGCTCGACCTGCTCGACGCCCGCCTCGCGCCACGCGCCGTCGCCATGATGCCGGACCTGATCGAGGCGGTGCGCGGCGGAGATGGGCAGTCGCAGGCCCGGCCAGACGAGCGCGCCCTGCGTGCTGCAGGAGCAGTGCTCTCTCCTGAGCCGGACCTGTTCGCGGTCCTGAATTCGCACGGCGCTATCGTGTCCAGGCGGGCCCGGCCGGTCCAGGTGTTGGAGGATCCTGCCCGGCTTCCCCTCTCGCAGGCCGCGAACGGGGGAGTCGCGGTGCCCACGTTCGCGACGTTCGACGCCGCGGTCTACCGGTTTGCCGCCGCTCGTGTTCCCGGCAGCGCCGCGGCGGCAGTCGTCGGAACGCTCGTCGACGACCGCTTCGCCTCCCAGCTGAAGAGCCAGGTCGACGCCGACGTGACGCTGATCCAGGCCGGCCAGATCCTGGCCAGCTCGCTCCCGCAGGGCGAGGATCGCGCCCGGCTGACGCGGTGGGTGGCGGCGCCTGGCCCCGGATACGGCGTGCTCCAGATCCGCCTGCCGTTCGTGGGCACCAATCTTTCCGGCGAACTGCCGCGCGGTGCATCGCATTACGCCGTGCGCGGAGCCCTGCTGCCGCTCGACGGCGGAGTGCAGGCTGCACTGACGGTACCTGCCTCGCCCTACCTCGCCTGGCTCGGACGCTACCAGGCCTTCTATGCAGCCGGTCTGGCCGTGTTCCTGTTCTTTGGTTTCATCTGGGGACTCGTCGCGCGCACGCCGGCGCCGGTGGTCCAGCAAGTGTTCACGCCGCCTCCGAAGTTCGAACCGGAGGACGGCGTCGTCAGCCCGCCGCGCCGCGCGCCGCGGATGACTCCGCTGCCCGGGCCCGACGTCGCAGAGGCGCGTTCCGCTCCCGCGCCTGCTCCCGCCGCGGAATCGCTCGATCCGGATCTGCCACCGCGCAGCCATCTCGAGCTCGCCGAAGCGCATCCGGAGCCCGATCCGCAGACTGCCGCATCCGAACCGGCGGTGTGGGGGGGGCCCCTTTCCGCCGGGTCCGTGGCCGCGACGGATCCGGCGGCGTCCGTGCCGGACTGGGAAATCCCGGCGCCGCCTGGAGTTGCAGGAAATCCGTCGGTTGCGCCGGCCAGCGCGGAGGCGGACGTGTCCAATGGCGCACCGCAGCTCGCGGCGAACGAACCGGCAGCTGAACCTTTCCCCGGCGAGGTCGCCGCCCAGCAAGGGAACGCGGCAGCCGTCACCATGCAGGACTTCTCCCTTCCGGTTGCGGAAGAGAGCGATCCCGACGAGGAGCACTGGCGCGAGACGTTCGACCGGTTCTGCGAGCTCAAGGCGCAGCTCGGGGAGCCGGCCGACCGGATCTCGTTCGAAAAATTCGCCGCCAAGCTGAAGAAGAACCGGGCGGATCTGGTGGCGAAGCACAACTGCAAGGGCGTGCGCTTCTCGGTCTACGAGAAGGAAGGCAAGGCAGCGATCAGGGCGTCGGCAATCCGCTAGAGCGCCTACAGGCGGGCGCGGTGGAACTTCTCCAGCTCCGCGTTCGCGCGCGCAAGCGGTTCCAGCCGCGAGCTGACGTCCTGCAGCGCCGCCGCCGGGATCGCGACATAACCCTCGCCTTCCGCGAGCCCGGTGTAGACGCGATTGCCGGTGCACCCCAAGCTCACCGCCGGTCTGCGGGAGTCGAGCGCCTGCGGCAACACCGCGCAGGTCGGCCGGCCCATCGCCGGCGCCTCCGCTGCGACGCCGGCGGCCTGCGCGGCCTCGACGACCACCATCATCTGCGCCGTGGTCCCGCGGACGAGCACCAGATCCGGCGGGCAGGGCATCTTCGCGAGCGGAGCATAGACGGCGACCAGCAACGGCGCCTTGCGCTGCGGGATCGACTGCACCTCGTCCATCCGGACGTAGCCGAGCTCGACCATGGTCCCGACCAGTCCCATCAGCTCCTGCCGCTTCGCCTCGCTCATCTGCACGCCGTGAGTATGCGCGCCGATCGGGCAGCCCTGGTGATCGCCGGCGTCCGTCCAGAAGACATCGCCGTCGGCGGCGCGCTTCCAGTAGCTGCAACTGGCCGGCCCGGCGGCCGCATGCGGCACGCCGTCCGGAGGCGAGTCGCGGAAAGCGATGCCCACGGCGGGCAGGGACAACCGCAGCGTCCGTTGGAAGATGTCGTCCATGGCGCTGGACTACACCACTGCGGCACCGGTCGCCACCGCGAAGACCGTCAGCGGGGCGTCTGGTACCAGGCATCCTGATCCGGCTGCTGCTGGTCGCCGCAGGCCTGCGTCGGCTCGCTGCCCGCCATGAAGACCTCCGCAGCGGCGTACGGATCGCCGCTCCCGCTCAGGCAGCCGGTGTTCCGGTTGATCTGCACCTGGACGACGCCGGGCGGAGGAGCCGGCCATTCCTCCAGCGGCTGCCCGGCGGTCGCCGCGCGCATCCACTGCAGCCACATCGGACCCGCCGCGTGCCCCCCGGTCTCGTAGGGGCCGAGCATCTCGTGCGTGTCGAATCCCACCCAGCCCCCCGCGAGCAGCGAGGGCGTGAATCCGATGAACCAGGCGTCGCGATGCTCGTTGGCGGTGCCGGTCTTGCCCGCGACGGGCCGGCCGAGCGCGCTCAGCGAATGCGCGGTTCCGGACGGATCCTCGATCACGGACCGCATCAAGTCGGCGACGATGTACGCGACCTCCGGCTTCATCGTCTCCTCGGGCTTCGGTTCGTCGGAGAGCAGCGTGTTGCCGTCGCGGGAGAGCACCTTGCGGATGAGCACGGGCTCGCCGTGGCGGCCTTCCGATGCGAGCGTCGCATACGCGTTGATCTGTTCGAGCACGCCGACTTCTCCCGTTCCCAGCGCCGCCGTGTAGCTCTGCGGGATCTCGCTCGACAGGCCCGCCGCTTTCGCTGCCCCCCGCACCTTGTCCAGGCCGACGTCGAGCAGGAGCTTGACCGCCACGGTATTCTTCGAGGCCGCGAGCGCCTTGCGCAGCGTGATCGGGCCGTCGAACTCGTCCTTCTCGAAGTTTTGCGGCTTCCAGGCCTTGCCCGTCCAGGGATCGATGATCACTTCCGGCGAATCGTCGACCCGGGTGATCGGCGTGTACTTGCCGGTGTCGATCGCCGCCGCGTAGAGGAACGGCTTGAACGAAGAACCCGGCTGCCGCCGGGCCTGCGTGGCGCGGTTGAACGACGAGAGCGCGACGTCGTAGCCGCCCGCCAGCGCGAGCACGCCGCGCGTCTTCAGATCCATGGCCACGAAAGCGCCCTCGACTTTTGGCGTCTGCTCGAGCGCCAGCTCCAGCCGCTGCACGCGCGTGCCCGCGGACGTTCGCTGCGTCTGCAGATGCGCGACGCGCACGGCGACCACGTCGCCGACGGCGAGCACGTCACCGGGGGCCCTGGGCGGCGGTGTCGCGCGCTCCGGCTTGAAGGGGCGCGCCCAGGCCATGGTGGAGAAGCGGACGTTGCCCGCGATCCCCGGCGCCAGCTCCACGACCGCGTCGGCGCGTCCCACGCTGGTGACCAGCCCGGAATAGATTTCGTTCGGCGCGAGCGGCCGCGCTTTCGCGGCGCGCGCGAGGACGTCGGGCGGCACGCTGCCCTCCAGCGCGCCGGCCGCGACGTCGGCGGCGGTGTCGGCGTCCTCCGTCTCGTCCGCGCGCTTCTTGGGCGGCTTGCTCGCGCTCCGGCGGACGGCAGCGGTGTAGATCCCTTCCAGGTCGAGG
>WNFT01002579.1_pt1 | contig 15562 bp, 15 predicted proteins | sample 5400191 | NCBI WGS metagenome assembly WNFT01 (sample SAMN13153359, study PRJNA577476) | soil metagenome | isolation source: 80 cm saprolite under Madrone tree | place: USA:California | collected 2016-06-14 | reverse complement strand
ATCAAGGAAGTCACCATGTACCTCTCGCCCAACAGCTACGAGCTGCAGGGCGAATACTCCAAACCCCCAAACCAGAAGTTTCGCGCCATCATCGCCAAGGAAAACGCCCCCGAGGTCACTAAGGCTCTTCGGGACAAGGCTGTCCAGGTCAAGGTGAAGGAAGTTCGCAGCGGGGACTGGGTTTTGATTTTGTTGAATGCTGCTCCGCTCATTCTCCTCGTCGGCTTTTGTTTGTTCCTCATGCGGCAGATGCAAGCTGGTGGAAACAAAGCCCTGAGTTTTGGTAAGTCCCGCGCACGACTGCTCTCGGCGCAACAGAAGAAAGCCACATTCAAGGATGTTGCAGGAACTGACGAAGCCAAGGAAGAGCTGCAAGAAATTATCGAATTCTTGAAAGATCCGCAAAAATTCCAAAAGCTCGGCGGTCGAATCCCGAAGGGCGTGCTGCTCGTCGGCCCTCCGGGCACGGGCAAGACTTTGCTGGCCCGCGCGATCGCCGGCGAAGCCAACGTTCCATTTTTCTCGATTTCCGGTTCGGATTTCGTGGAGATGTTTGTGGGTGTGGGCGCGAGCCGTGTGCGCGACCTTTTCGAGCAAGGCAAGAAGAATGCTCCCTGCATCATCTTCATCGATGAAATCGATGCTGTGGGCCGTCATCGCGGCGCTGGACTCGGCGGCGGACATGACGAGCGCGAACAGACGCTGAACGCATTGCTCGTTGAAATGGACGGCTTTGAATCGAACGAAGGCGTGATCTTGATTGCGGCCACCAACCGCCCGGATGTGCTTGACCCAGCGCTTCTCCGCCCCGGCCGATTCGACCGCCGCGTCGTCGTTGCCCGTCCCGATGTGAAAGGCCGGGAAGAAATTCTCCGCGTGCACACCCGCAAAGTTCCCATTAGCGATGACGTGGATCTGTCCATCATCGCGCGCGGCACGCCGGGCTTTTCCGGTGCGGACCTCGCGAACCTGGTGAACGAAGCAGCTCTGTGGGCGGCGCGCCAGAACCGCAAGTTCGTCATGATGGTGGACTTCGAGATGTCCAAGGACAAAGTCCTGATGGGCGTCGAGCGCAAGTCCATGATTCTTTCGGATGAAGAGAAGAAAAACACGGCGTACCACGAGGCGGGTCACGCGCTCGTCGCCGCGATGACACCGGGGGCCGATCCGGTCCACAAGGTCACCATCATTCCGCGTGGCATGGCGCTGGGCCTGACCATGCAGTTGCCGGAAGACGACAAACACACCTATACGCGCGAATATCTCGAGACCATGCTCGCCGTGCTGATGGGCGGCCGCTCCGCCGAAGAGATTTTTCTAGGCCATATCACCACTGGTGCCGGAAACGACATCGAGCGCGCCACGGATATCGCGCGCAACATGGTTTGCGAATGGGGCATGAGCGAACTCGGACCGCTGGCTTACGGCAAGAAAGACGAAGCCATCTTCCTGGGCCGCGAAATCACCCAGCATCGCGACTACTCCGAAGACACCGCCATCCAGATTGACAAGGAAGTGAAGCGCATCGTGAATGGCGGCTACGAGGCTGCGAAGAAGCTCCTATCCAACAATCGCGAAACCCTCGAACGCATCGCGCAGGCGCTGCTTGAGCGCGAAGTCATTGACGCCAACGAAGTGAAACTGCTCATGGAAGGCAAGCCGCTGCCGGAAAAGCTGCCTCCGCCACCGACGCAGCCCGCACCCAGCACGGACCCCAAGGTCGTTCGCCCGGAACTGCGCCCGGCTCCCGGCTTCACCCGCCGAGAAAACCCGGCCAAAGCCTGAACAACGCGTGCAGCTTTTACTAGGGGGCGCAGCAGTACTGCGCCCTTCTTTTTTCAAGTGGACGGCGTAGAATAGCCTCATGGGAAATCGCAGCGGCGAAAACCTGAACGTGACGTGCCCCTGCTGTCACGCCAAGCTGGTCGTGGACGCTGTCTTCGGCGCCGTGCTCTCGCATGAAGCGCCGGTGAAAGCCGGACCGAATGTTGACTTGACTGACGCTCAGAAGATTCTTGCCGAGCAAAACCGCCAGCGTGAAGACAAATTCCGCGATTCCTGGATGCAGGAAACCAACAAGGAAGACATTCTCGCGAAGAAATTCGAGGAAGCCATGAAGAAAGCCAAGGACGCCCCGGCCGGCAAGCCCATCCGCGACTTCGACCTGGATTAGTCCAACTCGCCTCTCGCACGCGTTTGTTGCGTGCTCTTCTCAGCTGCTGACTCTGTGTTCTCTGCGTCTCTGCGTTATCTTTTTCTTTGTTTCTCGCGCTAAACTAATTCCTGCCAATGATCCGCCGCAAACTCTTCCGCATCAAACTCCCCTCCCGCACTCTGGTCCTGGGTAAACGCACTCTCATCATGGGCGTCCTGAACGTGACGCCGGACAGTTTTTCCGACGGCAGCAAGTTCTACAGCGAAGAACATGCGATCGAGCACGCGCTCCAGATGGAACGCATAGGCGCCGACTTCATCGACATCGGCGCAGAATCCACGCGGCCGGGCTCCGAAGGAATCTCCGCAGAGGAAGAATGGAGAAGGCTCTTTCCCGTGCTCAGCGGCTTGCGCAGACTCCTGAAAATTCCCATTTCCATTGACACGCAAAAGGCCGAGGTCGCGGAGACTGCGCTCGACGCCGGCGCGGAAATCATCAATGACATCTCCGGATTGAAAAGCGACCTGCGCATTGCCGAAGTCGCCGCACGTCATCGCGTCCCGCTCATCCTGATGCACATGCGCGGCGAGCCGCGCACCATGCAAAAAGGGCCGTTCGCACGCGACGTGATGAAAGACGTCTTACATGGCCTGCGCCGTTCCGTTGCCATTGCAGTCAAGGCCGGCGTCGCGAAATCGCAGATCATCCTCGACCCCGGCATCGGCTTCGGCAAGAGCTTCGCGCAGAACTACGAAGTCCTGCATGAGCTGCCGCAATTGACGAAGCGCGGTTTTCCACTGCTCGTAGGCACATCGCGCAAGGGCTTCCTTGGCGCGACTCTGGCTCGTGGCGGCAAGCCCGCACCGCCGGAAGAGCGTATCTGGGGAACGGCCGCAACGGTGACCGCGAGCATCCTCAACGGCGCGCACATCGTCCGCGTCCACGATGTCGCCGAGATGGCACAAGTCGCTCGCGCGGCCGATTGCGTACTCGATTTCAATCTTGCGCCAAGGAACTAACCGCTGCGGCGCCACACTAATCTGTCGGACGGATGCCCGGATCGTGAATCGTTGGGTATAATCCGCACCGCGAGCGAAAACCGAAACGCCAGTACTCGACTCCACAGAAACGAGGGCCCACTCATGCCCCGCCGCACGATTCTACTTCCTTCATTACTGCTTTGCGTGTTTGTTTCCCTGCTTCCGGCGTCGGCCCAGTTGCCACAGCAGCAGAAGAACCCGCTCAGTCCAACGCAAGGCGCCAAGAGTTCCACGGCTTGCTCCGTCTCAGACACATCCAGTTGCGCCCAAGCCGCGGCGAAAATTCTTCCGATCGTGATGGGACCGTCGCCGATGGAGGAAAACTTGCGGCGGCTCACGGACGAAATTGGCGGCCGCGTAACCGGCACGCCTCAAATGGCCAAGGCCATCGAGTGGGGCGTCACTGCATTCCGCGCCGCGGGGATTGACGTCCACACGGAAAAGTACACGCTGCCAGTGACGTGGAGCGAAGGCGATACGCGGCTCGAACTGCTCGGCCCGGTGAAATTTCCCGTGCGGATAAAGGCAGAGGGGTGGTCTCCCGCAACGCCAGCGGGCGGGATCGAAGGAAGCGTCGTCGATGTGGGTTACGCCACCGAGGAGGATCTTGCGAAGGCGGGCGCTTCCATGAAAGGCGCGCTCCTGCTGGTTCACAGTGATATCGGTTCAACCTGGGCGGACCTGTTCAACGAATATCTTCGCCCTCCGATGATCATTGATCGGGCCGTCAAAGGAGGCGCTGCGGCGATTCTCTGGATCGGTGCGCGGGAAAGGTTGCTCCTTTATCGCCACACGAACTCCCTGGCCGGCGAGATTGACAAGATCCCGCAGTCTCTCCTGGCGCGCGAAGACGGCTTGCGTCTGGCGCGAACCGTCGCTGCGTACCCAGGGAAGGTCCGCGTGCGGCTGGACATGCCCAACAAAATCGGCGGCCCCATCGAGCAGGAAAACGTGGTCGGCGAAATTCGCGGCTACGAAAAGCCGGACGAAATCGTCATCCTCGGCGCACATCTCGATTCTTGGGAACTTGGCACCGGCGCGCTCGACAACGGCTGCAATTCCGCGCTGGTGATCGAAGCCGCGCGCGCCATCAAGGCCACCGGGCTCCTGCCTCGGCGCACCATCCGCTTCGTGCTCTTCAGCGGCGAAGAACAAGGCACGATCGGCTCGTTCGAATACGTAAAGGCCCATCGCGCCGAACTCGACAAAATCCGCGCCATGATCACCTACGATTCCGGCATCGGCCGCGTCACCGGCTATTCGCTGGGCGGGCGCCGCGACATCGAAGCCGGCGTCCGCGAAGTGTTGAAGCCGCTCGAATCCTGGGGCGCGAATAGCCACACCCACGACGCTTCCTTCGGCACGGACAATTTCGATTTCATGCTGGAGGGCGTGCCAACGCTCGTCGCCAACCAGGAAGAGGCCAACTACCTGCAAAATTATCACGCTGCCTCGGACACCCTGGACAAAGTCGATATGCGCGAACTGAAGCTGCACAGTGCACTCGCCGCGTTGACCGCCTGGGGCATCGCCGACCGCACCGAACCGCTTGGCAAGCGCCTCACCCGCGCCGAGCTCGACGCTTTAGTGAAAGAAACCGGCCTCGACCAGCAGCTGAAATTGCTAGGCTATTGGGACGCCTGGCAAAGCGGCCAGCGAGGCCGCAAACCCTAGCCATCCACAAAGGTGGAGACAAAATTCTTCTGCATGATTGTCGTTCATTGGAAAGCACCCCGTATTCGTCAAGGAGCTTCCCGGTATACTAGATGTGTGACAAGAACCACCGCCGGACTGAGCATGAGCGTACGCAGGTCGATTCTCGCCGTAGATTACGGGCGTGCCAGAATAGGACTCGCTCTCGCGGATTCCGAAACGCGCATGGCGCAGCCGCTGAGCACGCTGGAGCGCATGAATCGGAACGAGGACATGCGGCGGTTGCGCGAACTGGTGCGCGAGCACGGCGTGAAGCGGATTGTCGTGGGGCTGCCGCTGCGGCTGGACGGCTCGCGTGGAGAGATGGCCGAAGAAGTGGAACGCTTCGCGCAGCGCGTGCGGAAACAGATTGGCGTGCCGGTGGAAATGGTGGACGAGCGGCTGACGAGCTGGGAAGCGGAACGGCTGCTGGAAGAGGTTCAGGGAAGATTCATTCGCGACGAAAAGCTCGAGGCTGGCAGGAAGCAAAGAAGAGGGCAACCAAAGATGACTGTGGATGCCGTGGCGGCGGCGGTAATTTTGAGGGAATATCTGGAACGGCAAAAGTCTCCGGCGGAACAAATTTGAGCAAATTGAAAAACTGAAGGTATGAGGCTGATTTGAAGCTCATTCTCGCTGTCATCTTATTGATTCTCTTGATTGCCGGCGGCGCCGCCGCTTGGATGTGGTACGGCATGACGAACCCATACCAGGGATTCCCGGCCGAAGGTGTTTTCGTCGATATACCGCACGGAGCTTCGCGCCGGTATGCGGCCTACATACTAAAGAAAAATGGAGTGATCCGGAGCGCGACGGCGTTCGAGATTTTTGCCCGCAGGAACCCCAAGCGGACGCTGCAGGCGGGAGAATACTTCTTCGACCACGCTGCGACCGGCACGGATGTTTTCTGGAAACTTGCCAAAGGAGACGTTTACCAGCAGCCCTTCACGGTGCGCGAAGGCGAGACGATGTTCGATATCGCCCGCGAACTGGCAGCCGGGAAATTCATGCCCGCGGGTGATTTTCTTTTCGCCGCGGGCGACACCGCCCTGATTCGTGATTTCGCGCCGGGTGCGCAGACCCTCGAAGGATTCCTCTTCCCAGCCACGTATGAACTCCCGCGCCATCCTTCGGCGAGCGAATTGACCGCCGAAATGGTGCGTAAATTCAAGGAAGAGTGGAAACGCCTTGGGCCACCCGCAACAAACGGGCAAGCCGGCGGGGGCGACCACCGCGCCATGCTCAGAATCGTGACGCTGGCGTCCCTAGTCGAAAGAGAAACCCCGAAGGCGGAGGAGCGGCCGCTGGTTGCAGGGGTTTTCGAAAATCGCCTGCGGCAAGGCATGCGGCTGCAATGCGACCCGACCGTGATCTACGGAATGGAACGGTTCGGAAAATACAATGGAACGCTGACGGGCAAGGACCTCAGTTTCGAATCACTTTACAATACGTACGAGCATGGAGGGCTGCCGCCCGGGCCCATTGGAAATCCGGGCGAAGCCTCTCTGCGTGCCGCGCTGCGGCCTGCGGAGTCGAACTATCTTTATTTTGTGGCCAACACGCAGGGCGGCCATTTTTTCAGCGCCACACTGGCGGAACACAACAAAAATGTGGTGAAGTACCGTCGGCTTCTGGCGGGACTGCCGGCGGATCCTCCGCCACCGCCGCCTCCGCCGCCCAGCTCCAAGAAGACGCACAAGAAGCCGCACCGAGGCCCAGCTCGATGAACGAAGAAGCGAAAACAAAAAAGTCGCTGATCCTCGATACCGCCCGCGAGATCAAGGTGGAAAAATGGACGCCCGCGGAGATCGACCAGTTGCGCCGGCGGCTCGTTGCGGAGCATGGTGAAGCCGGAAAGACCGGCTCGGATTACATCGCGGAAGTGCTCAAAGACGCCGGACACAGAGTCCTCCTGACGCTACAGGAAGAGGCCGAGGAACAGTACGAAGAAGAATTCGAAGATCTTTTGCACTTCAAGACGCTCGAAGATGCGGAGGTCAGCATCATGCGTCTGGATGAGCTGATGAGGAAATTCCGCGCGCACGGCGAGCACGCCGCGGTGGAGCGTGTGCTCAACGTGGCGCGGCTCGGCAAGCGCCGGGCGGAGATGATTTCCCGGAATCACAAAGTGGAGCCGCACAAGCGCGAAGAAAAAGTGGAGATTGCGAACTGGTTTCGTATCTGGCTGGAAACACCAGACGCGTTCTTCGACTGGCTGGAAGTGCGCAAACACTCGCCGGAATTCCGCGCCAAGTTTCCCGATGCGGAAGCCGAGACTATCCAATGAGCGCGGCAGGCAGTCCGGTTCCGGGCGGCGCGCTCGAATTGCCGCCTTTTTCGCTGGACGTTCAGGCGCTGGACTTGGGCGCCGGCGTAAAAGCCGCGGGACTCGAGCTGGTGGGAACAGAAAATCGCGAGCCGGTGCGTGGCAAGGAAGCAGCGGAAATCTGGTCAGCGGTTTTCCCGGCCCTGGTGGCGGGCGAACCGTACGTGGTGGATTTTTTCAGCCACATCGATCGTGTCCGGCAGTTCTGCAAGGCGCGCGGAATTGCACTGCGAGAGGCAGCCGAGCGCTGCGTCGTGTTGCCACAGCCGAGCCCGGAGCTGTTGCGCCAAATTTTCGAGCGTTTTGAAGGAGAAACCTTTGGCATCAGGGTTGGCGTGGCGGCGAACGAGGCTGATGTGCCACTGGAGGGCGACCTTTCCAAGCGCGGTCTGGACGCCTACCAGCCTGCCTACGCGCGTTACACCTTTTGTGCGATCTGCGAGCTGGAAGATGGCTGGGTAACGCTTCTGAGCGAAACTCTCTGGCCCAGCGAAGTCATCCGGCGGTTGCGCCCGGCGGTCCAGCCATTTGACGTGCACATCGCACGGCCCAATTGAGCGCCTTCTGTGGCTGTGTCCCGCATGGTTTGACGGGCATTCAAGTGGTTGTTAGATTGCTTCATTTGTATCGATGGGGACGGAACCAGTTGATTCGACGTGTGCCAACCTGCGTGCTTTTGGCGACAGTGGCTGCAATTCCCGGCGGCTGCGGGGGCGGGCGAGTTGTGACGGGCCACACCGTCATAACGCAGAGGCCGGTCGCCCAAGACGCCACTCGCGAAGAGCTCCTCGATCGATACAATCTGGTCGCGCACAATACGAAAACGCTGAATGCGACGGTGGAGTTGAAGCCCACGGCGGGCTCGAAGTACAGCGGCGTCATCGACGAATATCACGAAGTGAAAGCGTTTCTTCTCGCTGCTCGACCGGCCCAGATTCGCATGATTGGGCAGGCTCCGGTGGTTGGCACCACCGTTTTCGACATGGCCAGCGACGGCGAAACCTTCCGGGTTTTCATTCCCTCAAAGCACAAATTCCTGGTCGGCACGGTGGCCGTGGAAAAAAACAGCAGCAAGCCCATCGAAAATCTCCGCCCCCAGCATCTGCTGGATGCACTGCTCTGGCCGGAAATCAGGAAAGAAGAATCGACAACTCTGCGTGAGTTCAACGACGAAAACGCGCGCTACTACGTCTTGACCGTTTTGCGCGGCGGCTATCAGTTGGAGGTCTTGCGGGAGATCTGGTTCGATCGTGCGGACCTCCATGTTGCTCGCATTGAAACTTTTGGGCCGAAAGGACTTCTCGTGTCGGACGTCCATCTGGCGGATTGGCTCCCGATAGAAAATGCCCCGATCCAGAATGCTCAAGCGGCGCCTTCGGACGGCGTGAACTCGTTTCCGCGCTCGATCCGGCTCGAACGTCCGCACGATGACTACAAATTGGACCTGCAGGTGACGAAGCTCAGCCTGAATGAAGAGATTCCGGCTGAACGCTTCAAGCTCGAACAACCGGCGGGAACGGAGCTTGTGCGGCTCGGCGATAGCTCGGAGAGCAAACAGCCATGATGGGCGAGCTGATCGTCCGCAACTTGCTCCACCGCCCTTTGCGTACGCTGATCGGCGTTATGGCCGTTGCCGTGGAGGTGGCGCTGGTTGTCCTCATTGTGGGGCTCACCAGCGGCTTGCTCACGGAAACCGCAAAGCGCATCGAAGGAATCGGCGCTGACATCATGCTGCAGCCTCCCGCCGCTTCCATCTTTCTTGGGTTCAGCGGCTCCCCCATGCCGATCAAAATCGCTGACAAGCTTGCCGAGCTCAAATACGTCCAGGCTGTCGCTCCCGCCCTCTTGCAATTCAATTCCACGGGCGGCGTGGATGTTGTCTACGGAATCGACCGCGACAGCTTCCGCACCGTCTCCGGCGGCTTTGTGTTTCTGGAAGGCCATGACATGGAAGGGCCGGACGATCTGCTGGTGGACGATTGGGCTGCCAAGGCCAAGCACATCAAAGTGGGCAACACCTACAATCTGCTGAACCACGATTGGCATGTCGCCGCCATCATCGAACATGGTAAGGGCGCGCGACTCTTTGTACCGCTGGCCACACTGCAAGACCTTGTTGGTGCGCACGACAAAGCGTCGATCTTCTTGATCAAATGCACGCGCCCCGAACACACGGAAGACGTCATGGAGCAAATCCGCCACGAACTGCCGGGCTACACTGTCCGACCGCTAAAAGACTTTCTTTCGTTAATGACCTCCACGAATATCCCTGGTCTGCAAACCTTCATCAACGCCATGATCGCGCTGGCCATTTCCATCGGTCTGTTGGTTATTTTTCTGACGATGTATACGACGGTGATCGAACGCACGCGGGACATCGGCGTGCTCAAGTCACTCGGTGCGGACCAATCTTTCATCGTTCGCGCGCTGCTCACGGAATCTGCGGCACTCTGTGTGTTTGGAATCCTTGCGGGCGTCGGCTTGAGCTATGCCGTCCGCGCAGCGTTTCTCGCGGGATTCCCCACGTTGTCCATTCTTATTACGCCGGAATGGATATTCCGCGCAGCGGGGATTGCGCTTGCCGGTGCGATCTTCGGCGCGAGCTACCCGGCTTGGATGGCCAGCCGGAAGGATGCGGTGGAAGCGCTCTCCTACGACTAGAAAGACGGGAATTAACGCAGAGAACCCAAAGACACAGGGTTCACCGAGAAGAAATGCAGTTGCAGCGAACCGAAGGGAACGGCTAGGCATAGATGGGAATCGCAGCTACAATACGGACACCTGCCGAAGGGCTGTTTTTCCAGGGAAAAAAGAGCGTGGAGCCGATACTCAAGACAGAAAATTTGTGGAAACTCTACCGCGCGGGAAAGGTGGATGTCCCGGCTCTGCGCGGCGTGAATTTCGAAGTCCAGCCCGGCGAATCCGTGGCGGTCATGGGTCCTTCGGGCTGTGGAAAGTCTTCCTTGCTTTATGTCATCGGTGGACTGGCGCAAGCATCCCGCGGGAAAGTCCTCGTGGACGGCAACGATTTGACGTCCTTGAGTGACGCTGCGCGCACCAAATTGCGCCGCCACAAGATCGGCTTCGTCTTCCAGCGCTTTAATCTGCTCCCTACTCTGACGGCAAAGGGCAACATCGCCATCGCGCAGTTCATTCATGGCGACGGGTTTGACCCGCATCGCTTCGAAGTCGTCACGCAAATGCTGGGCCTCGCCGGGCGGCTTCACCACAAGCCTTCTGAACTTTCCGGTGGCGAGCAGCAGCGCGTAGCCATCGCCCGGGCGATCATCAACGAACCGAAAATCCTTCTTGCCGACGAGCCTACAGGAAATCTGGATTCGAAAAACTCAGAAGTGGTCCTGCAGATGCTTCGCCAATTGAATAAGGATCTTGGTCAGACCATCGTCATGATCACCCACAACCCCGAAGCAACTACCTATTTCGACCGCGTCGTGCATATGCGCGACGGAATTATCGTCGACGGAGTGCCTGCGGATTGACATGGCGACCCTCGGTCAAATCCTCTCCAAGACGTTTTTCTGGTCCTACGAGCGAGGGACCTGGCCGTACGACGTTGCGGTTATCCTGATTTTGGTTTTCGTGCTGGCGACCCCAAGGGGTTGGTTCCACGACAAACCGGAGAGCGGCGGGCCGGCCGCGCCGGGACAAGTGCTGCTAATTTCGCGCGAAGGAAACCGGCAGACCTATCGCGTCGATGCGCGCATCCTTGCGCCGCCGACAAAACTCGCGCTGCAAAACGGCCTCCACACCGCATTGCAAGACGCTTTGCCGGAGCTGCACAATGGCAACTTCTCCATCGCCAAGATTGAACCCGTGCATGATGACCAGGGCACGGTAATTGCCTATCAGGTGGAGATCCGCCACTAGTGGCGTTTGCGAACGTTATTGAAATCCTGCCAGGAAACGCGCCTGCAAGTTCGCGCATCTCTCTGTGTATGCTAGGATTCCGAAGGACTGAACGAGACGTCGCATTTTCCCTGGAACGAGGCTGCATTTGAATCGCCTATTTTTTCTCTTCACGCTTGTGATTTTGTGCTGCGCGGCGGGTCCGTTTCACTCGGGCGCCGCCCAGGCGGCCGCAAACTGGACCATCGGAGGCGTCCTGGGAATGATGGACAAGTCCGCGCAAGACTTCCATACCCTCAGTGCCGATATCGAACACATCAAATACACGGCGGTGGTGAAAGATACCTCGATAGAAACAGGCCACATCTATGTCCGCCGCGATGAGAAAATGCGCATCGAGATTGCCAAGCCGGACCCGCGCACCATTTTGCGTACCGGCGACTCGCTCTTCGTTTTCAATCCAAAGATAAACCGCGTCGAAGAATTCGACCTCGGCAAGAACCGTTCGATGGTCGATCAATACGTGCTTCTCGGGTTTGGTACGAAGAGCGACAACATCAGGAAGAGCTACCTGGTGTCCGTCGTTGGCGAAGAAGAACTCGACCACAAGAAAACCGTCGTTCTTGAACTGACGCCCAAGTCCGATCAAATCCGCAACCAGATCATCAAGATCCAAATGTGGGTCGACGAAGCCTCCTGGCTGCCGGTTCAGCAAAAATTCTTCGAAGCGGGCTCGGGCGACTATTTTTTGTTCCACTACATTAATGCGATGAAAAACCTGCCGCTCGGTGACGTCAAGTTCAAGCAAGATTGGCCGAAGGGCGTCACTCGCGTAAAGCCTCGCGGATAATTTTCTCCTTCGCCGGGACTTTCCCGCCACGCCCTCCAGCGTTGATGATTCTTTACTCGGCAGCCGCGCGTTCCTTCTTGAGCAATTGTTCCTTGCGCGAAAGGCCCCAGCGATAGCCCGCGAGTGTGCCATCTTCGCGAATCACTCGGTGGCACGGCACCACGATCGAAACCGGATTCGCCGCGCAAGCTCGCGCCACCGCTCGCACCGCTTTCGGCTGGCCGAGCGACCGCGCCACCTGCGAGTACGTGCGCGTCCGGCCTCGGGGAATTCGCTGCAATTCCTGCCAGACGCGCCGCTGAAACGCCGTCGCCTGCAAATCGAGCGGAAGTTCCAGCCGCGGCTCCTTGCCTTCGGTCCTCTGCACAATTTCCCGCACCCATTTCTGGTAGGAATCGCGCGCCGGCGCGATCTCCGCTCGTGGATACTCCTCCCGCAATTCGGCGATCAATGCGCTCTCCGCATCGCCGAGATAAACGGCGGAAACGCCGCGCTCCGTGGCCGCCACCAGAACTTTTCCCAGCGGAGATTTTGCAACTGTGTATCCTATCCTCATACCTTTTCCTCCCTTTCGATAGGTCGCTGGCGTCATGCCAAGCTGCGCGTTGCTTCGTTCGTAGACGCGGCTCGATGACCCGTATCCCGTTTCATACAACGCATCGGTGATGTTTCTGCCCGAGCGCAGCATCGCTTTGAATTTCTTGATCCGCAGCGCCTCCGCAAGCTCGCGCGGTTTGAGCCCGGTCACCTGCCGGAACGCGCGCCGCAGTGTGCCTTGCGTGATATTGAGAGTGCTGGCCAGCACGCCGAGGCGGACACTTTCTTCTGTGGAGTCCGCAAGATGGCGCACCGCGCGCTCTACCAGTGCAACTGCTCCGGGAACTTCGTTTGGGCGGCAGCGCAGGCACGCCCGGAAACCCTGCTTCTCAGCCTCTTCCCTCGTATGGAAGAAAATCACGTTGCGTCGCAACGGCCGGCGCGCCGGGCACGACGGCCGGCAATAAATATGCGTCGAGCGCACCGCGAGCACGAACGTTCCGTCCGCCCGCGAATCTCGCGCCAGCGTCGCTTGCCAGTAACGCGCGGCTGCGTGCCCTGAAATTCCCTGTCCCGTATTTGTTTGTATTTCGCTCATGTTCAACAGGCCAAAAGTATCGTAGTCCGAAAAACAAATCTATCCGGAAAGGTCTGCCAAAGTGGAAAAGTCGAACGGGCGATATCCCCGCGCAATCACGCTTCGCCGGGAGCCGGCAGTGGCTCCTTGACGCGCGCTGTCGTCGGGTGGGGCGCGGTAATCACCAGAATCACCGCCGTGAGAATGACCCCTGCAGCAAGAATAGTACGCAACGTTAGGGGCTCGGCAAGAATGAGCCATCCGAGAAACAATGCCACGACGGGGTTCACAAACGCGTACGTTCCCACTCGCGCCGGTGTGCTCTTTTCCAAAAGGAAGACATAAGCGCTGAATCCGATGCCCGATCCGAAACCAATGAGGTAGAGGAGCGCCAGCCACGACCTTGTGGAGACGGCGGCAGAATGAAAACCGTGGAATTCTCCCGTAAACACGGCGGCCATCAAGAGCGCCACGCCACCCGCGAAGCTCTGCATCGCCGCGTTCAACATGGGAGCAGCGGGCTTGTCGCGGTGCTTCGAGTAAAGCGAACCCCAGGCCCACGCCAGCGAGGCGACCATCAGGACTCCTGCACCGCGTAGCTCGACCCGCTCCGAACCTCCCAGGTGCGCTGGACCGACCAGCAGCACCAATCCCCCAAATCCCATCAGCAGTCCCGTCGTAACTCTGGCAACCGGCCGGATTCCGCCCGGGCGGAGCCAATCGAAAATCACCAGCCACAGCGATACGGTGGCGACCAACAGCGCCGCGATCCCCGAAGGCACGGTCCGCTCCGCCCAACTCACCCCGCCATTCCCGATGAACAGCAGCATAAAACCGGTGACCGCTGCCGTCCACCAATGCGTCTTCGTCGGGCGAATCCCGCTCTTCCGCCGGAAGACCGCGTACAGCACAAGTCCGGCTGTCACATGGCGAATCCCCGCCAGGATGAATGGCGGAAACGATTCGATGCCCACACGAATCGCTAAATACGTGGAACCCCAAATCACATATACGGCGGCAAAAGCCAGTAAGACCAAAGTCTTCATCCGGGCAGAAGATTGCCGAGGAGCGGGGGCTTCTACGGAGTTCGGCGGCTCAGTGATGGTCGTTGACATGATTCAAAACCTGCCCATCAACTCATAACCGCGGAGCACCCTTCTGTCGAGCACCATATTGGTAGAGTTTTTTTGGGATGAATCCACAGTATGTTGTGGGCCGCATCCAGTACTATGACTAAGTGTTTCAATTTAAGACACTTCAGAAGTTTTCCACAGGTTGACGCCAGCCTTCTCTAGTGACATTGTATCGCTCCGCACCACAACGGTGCGGACGGGGCAATTCCAGAAAGGCAGTTTAGAAGCTAAGTTTGTTGGGTTCGTTCCACCGACAGTGAAGAGTCGTCTCTGAGGGAGAGATGAGCTCCGCAAATCGCGCTATTTCAATTCAGAAGTGGCCCACCGATACAGTCGCAGACGCATGCGGCGGTACGGCGGTTCCGCGCCCACTGAAGGAAGCTCCGCGCACCCCAGTGCTACGCCTGACGCCGCTCCTGGGTCCCACGCAGCCGCGCCGTTTCGTTCGCGTCCCAACGCATGCCGTGGGTGCACATCCCGAGCTGCGGGAATATCCCCGCGCCACTCTTAAGCTGCCCCTCCGTCTCCGCAGTGTCGGTGGCGTGCCTGAGGAGCATCCCATCACCCTCGTGACTCGGGACATCAGTTCGACCGGCGTTTACTTCCTTGCTCCGAAGGCCCTGATCATCGGAACTCCGGTTGAACTTGAAGTGGTCCTCGTCAGTAAACCCCTGGGCTTGGGAAATGTCGTCCTGGTCTCGAGGGCGCGCGTTCGCCGCACAGAGCCTGCCGCCGTGCCAGGCTGGTTCGGCGTCGCCGCGGCCTTCGACGACGTTCAATTTGATCGCGACGACGGCCTGCCTTCCCGTTTTCAGAAACTCTAGGTATTTCGTTCCAGCACCTTCGCTGTTTCTCTCTGCTGCCCGCTTGCGTGCAAACTTGCCTGCTTCCGCCTGGCGAGTCCCTGGAAAATTTCTGCTACTCTGAATGTCCATGGCCAACAAACATAAACGACCTGTCGAAGGTGTGCTCTTTGACTGGGATGGCACCCTCATCAACTCGTACCACGCTGACGCTTCCGCGTATCTGGCGATGTTCAAAGCAATGGGTATTCGCTGGGGAGTCAAAGAGTTCGAGAAAAATTATTCGCCGAACTGGTATCACGTCTATCGCGCCGCCGGTCTGCCGCCGAAATCCTGGGGGGAGGCCGACCGGTTGTGGCGAGCGCACTATGCCAAATACCAGCCGAAGTTGATCTCTGGAGCACGCCGAGTTTTGACCCACCTTGGAGACGCGCATCCTCTCGGCCTCGTTACCAGCGGCGATCGCGACCGCGTCACCCGCCAGTTGCGCGAATTTCGCTTGACCACGCTTTTCGCCGCGCGCGTGTGCAGCGGCGATACGCCACGCAGAAAACCCCATCCGGAGCCGCTCCGCATGGCTCT
>WNFT01006212.1_pt1 | contig 15563 bp, 13 predicted proteins | sample 5400191 | NCBI WGS metagenome assembly WNFT01 (sample SAMN13153359, study PRJNA577476) | soil metagenome | isolation source: 80 cm saprolite under Madrone tree | place: USA:California | collected 2016-06-14 | reverse complement strand
ATCTCGTGGCGATGCTCCCGGCGCACCATGAGCCTTGGGCTGCGTTCCCGTCTCGGCAAACGAAGTTACAACGCCCGGATAAATCCGACGATCGCCTTGCTCCGTTCGGATGGTCACGAATTCGATCGATTCCCCGATCACCTTTTCGGTGATAGCGACAAGCATCGTAAAAATGGCGGCTAGGAAGTCGCCGCTTGCGGTGCCGACTTCATTCGGCATAATGCGCGCGCTCCGTCCGGGCATTTGCGCCGCCCACTAAGAGGCGTGCGCTGGAGGAGATTTTGCGGAGCTGGCGATCCCTGTGGGAACGGGGTCAGGGGGACTTGCGCCCGGCAGGTCCCTTTGCCGCCACTCCGCTACCATGACATTTGTAGTTTTGCGGCGCCTTCGGTCAAGTAATCGCTGCTTTGTTAAAGTGAAAATCGCTTTTTTTATGGAACAACAACATCTGCATCAAGAAAATAGCAACTAACGATAACTCTTATGTCGAGAGCTATACCACTGCTCGTGGTGGTTGTTGTGCTGTTTTGCGCGGCGAAATTTCTCCATCAACACACGATTCTCACGGAGATAATAAGAGAACTGCGTGAAGCGGTCACACTCAAAATAACCTATCGTTCTATAGATTTTTTTGGGTTTGTCGCGATATTTAGGTTAATTGTGTTATGCTATTTAATTCATGAACTTCGTGATATATTGGAAATGGCTCTAACTGGCGCGAGCGATGAAGAGGCGGCATTATACGATGGATGTCGCGATGCATTTTCGATCATCGCATTGGGACTGATTCTCCTTTTCTCAATCAAATGGAGCGCGTCGTTGGAACGCGACGAGTAGTTACCCGAGGTATAGTCTTTTTGGCTATGAAGAAATGGCAGGACAAGCTGTATCGGCTGAGAATAGGGCGAGCCGTTCGTCCAGAGCGGCTTTAGGATTTGATTTCCCAAGGATCGTACTTCCCACACCGGCGCTCCTTGATTGAACGGTCGTTCCCTTGTCTTGGTAATTTCGCAGCGATGGCCCTACGCGGCGGGTCAAGGTCAGAACCAACGCGGCATCGTCGCGGTGTTCAGCCCGCGCACGGCCATGACCTGCAGCGCAATTTGCCGGGTCGTCATCGCTCGATCGCCTCGGCGCGCGACCTGGGCGACTGGGCACGTCTTCGAGCGGATCGCGGCGAAGCGGTTGAGCTTTTCCGGCGTAAGTCAGATCCGAATCAAGCTCGTCCAACGGCACCCATTCAGCCGCCCCCTGCCGCTCTGATCCATTCGGAAATGCGTTGCACCACCGTGCCCTCGATCCCGAGATAGCCGTGCGGCGACATCGCCTGGCAGGGGTCGGAGCGTTTGGCGATTTGGCCGCTCGTCAGCATCACCAGCTCCTTGCGCGGTGAGCGCGTCAGGGCCGAGAGCACCATCGGCGCATCGCCCGGCGGAGTATCCGCGCAAGTATCGTATTCGTTGCCGAGGACGAGCACGGGGACAGCGATGGCACCCGGCTCGGCATCGAAGATCGTCTCACCGGAGGCGCCGGTGCGGCGGGTCACCGAAGAGGTCAGGACAGCTCCGGAGACCTTCGAGCCGAGATGCGCAGCACCATTGACGGTGGCCGTGGTGCCGGCACTCGTGCCGATCAGCCAAACGGGCAATGCGCCGTGGGAGCGGCTGAAATCGATCGCCCGGCTGATCGCGTCGGCGTAGACCGGCAGATGGCGTCGGCCGATCAGCGAGGTTCCATTGGGCGCGTCCGGGAGCATCACGGCAAACCCTTGCGCGACCCATCGACCGAGCGTTCGCACCAGGAAGTTTCCGCCGAGCTGGTGGACACCGCCGCCGCTGTCGAGGCCGATGATGCCGTCGCCGCCGGGCAGCAACAGGACGATCGCGCGCGCCTGCTGACCCCCGAGGAAGAGCACCCGCTCGGTCCCGCCGGCGACCAGCACATCGCTGACGATGGCCGCGGCCGGTGCGGTTTGCCCGAGGGCCACGCCGCAGAGCGCTGTCGCGACAAACGCGAGCAGGATCGTAGAGGCGCGAACCGGATGCTGCGGCCCCCTTGCGCTGGCCGGACCCGTACCTATATAACGGCGCGATGTGATAATGTCAATTATTAAATGCGTTTTCATGATGGATACGCAAGCAACAGGCTGTGTGTCGAATTCCGCTGCCAATCCCCTGTCGGTGCCAAAACCGCGCAAAAATTCCGCTGCCGGTCGGCTCGGGCAAATTGTACTCAAGGCGTTGACCTGCTGGAGGTTTTTGACTTTTAGGGGTGCCATTTTGAGGGAGAGAGGCGTTTTTCTCCCTGCTGTCAGGGAGAGCCGATGGAGGCAGTCGCGGAGACCCTTACGACGCGCCGGGGCCGGGCATGCCCCAGGGCGGGTCGAGCCCGACGCCGCTCAAGCGGCCGAAGAGCTTGGTCAGGGTCAGGCGGTCGGCGAGCGGCAGCGGCGGCGCCACCAGCGAGGCGATGTTGGTGCGCAGATGGTCCGGGTCGCCGGTGCCGAAGAGAACGACATCGGCGCCCGGTTCGTGCCGCGCGAAGCGGTAGGCGGCCTCGGTGATGGTGCTGGCACCCGCTTCATGGAGGAGGAAGCCGAGCGGGTTCCGGGAGTCGGCGAGCCAGCGCGGCAATTCGCGGCGCGCGGTCAGCTCGCGCAAGGCGGCGGCGAGGCGCTCGGGGCGCGAGAAGATGTTGCGCACCGCGAACATCACGAGGGTGCCGACGCGGTTGGCGATGGTCCGCGGGAAGACTTTGGCGCGGGCGTTCTGGTGCATCATGTGGAACGCGACCATCACCACCTCCCACACCTCGTCCTCGACGGCGCGCCGGAGCATTTCGTGCTCGGGGTCGTCCGACGCGGTCTCGGTGACGCCGAGATGGCGGAGCTTCCCCTTCGCCTGCTCCTGCAAGAGGGCGGGGGCGATCACCTCGCGCGCCTGCTCGTAGGCCTCGGGCGCCACCCCATGCAGCTGGAAGATGTCGACGTAGTCGGTATCGAGCCGGCGCAATGATTGGTCGAGGCTCGCGACAGCGCGCTCGGCACCACGCCGCCCGCCGCCATGCGGGATCCACGCCTTTGTGGCAACGACGACACTCTGGCGCGGGACACTCTTGATCGCCTCGCCGACGACCGCCTCGGTGCCGTACATCGCGGCGGTGTCGAGGAGATTGACGCCCAGGTCCAAGGCCTGGCGGACGAGGGCGACGGCTTCGGCCCTGCTCCTGCCGGTGCCGAGGCCGAGCCGGCTGAACCCGCCGCAGCCAAGACCGGCGACGCTGACGGTCAGCCCGGTCCGGCCGAGTGTCACGTATTCCATGACTTCTCCCGCTACACCAGGGACATCAGGGGCGGGCGCGCCGCGCCAAATGGGGCGCGTCCAACCCGACCCCCACCAGATGACCGAAGAGGCTCGCGAGCCGGGCGCGGTCCGCCTCGGGCAAAGGCGGGGCGAGCAGCGAGGCGAGGTTGGTGCGCAAATGGACGGGATCGCCGGTGCCGAAGAGGACGACATCGACCCCAGGCTCGTGGCGGACAAAGCGATAGGCCGCGTCGATGACGCTCTCGGCACCCCCCTCGTGGAACAGGAAGGAGAGCGGATCCGCGGTCTCGGCGAGCCATTGCGGCACCTCGCCCTCGGCCGCCAGCTCGCGCATCGTCGCCGCCAGCTGTCCCGGGCGGGAGAAGATGTTGCGCACCGCGAACATCAACAACGTCCCGACCCGATGCGCACGGGTCAGCGGGAAGACCGCGTCGCGGGCGTTCTGATGCATCATGTGAAAGCCGACCATCGCGACGTCCCAGGCGCCGTGGGTGACCGCGCGCTGCAGCATCCGGTGCTCGGGATCGTGCGGGGCGGTCTCGGTGATGCCGAGGTGGCGGAACTTGCCCTTCGCCTGCTCCTTCAACAACGCCGGGGCGATGACGTTGCGCGCATGGTCGTAGGCGGCGGGGGCGACGCCGTGCAGCTGGTAGATGTCGATGTAGTCGGTAGCGAGCTGGCGCAGCGAGCTGTCGAGCGAGGCGACGGCACTCTCGGCGCTCGCGTTCGGGTTGCTGACATTGAACGGCGCCTTGGTGGCGATCACGACCCGATCGCGCGGGATCCCCTTTAGGGCCTTGCCGAGAACCGCTTCGGTGCCGTAGGCGGCGGCCGTGTCGAAGAGATTGACCCCGAGGTCGAGCGCCTCGTGGATCAGTGCTATGGCGTCGCCCTCGCTCTTGCCTCGGCCGAGCCCGAGCCGGCTGAACCCGCCGCACCCCAGCCCCGCGACACTCGCCCGCAACCCGGTCCGGCCAAGCGTTACGTATTCCACGCTACAGCCCCCTCACGAAACGCAATGATCGTCTCCTCTAGGCCACGGCGCGGGGCACACGTTTCTGAGGGTGCCGGTCGGCGCGACGGCATGTCAAGCCGCGGCGTCCCACCCGGTACGCGATGCAGCGCGAACCTAACATTTGCTACCGGAATACCCTCACCCGCCTCCCCCGACTGCGATCCGGGGTCATGGCTGATGAAGGGTCACTCCGGGTGCACTATCTGATTGCATCTGAGCACTAGACGTCCGCGGCGAGCCTTCCCGCAGCGCTTGATGGGTGGTCCCGAGCCAGATGAACCCGTTTGATCAGCCCGGCCCCTCCGCCTCACCGATCAGACCCTCCGGTGCGGCCGACACGAATTGGATCAGCGACTTTCTGCGCGAGCGATGGGGGGCCAGCACGATCGTGGTGCACGACGAGGTCATCGACGCCGCTCGGCTCCCGGCGCTGATCGCCGAGCCCCGGCTTGGGCTCGCCACCTATCGGCGGCTCGGCGCCGACGCAGAGCTGGTCACCCTCGACGCTGTGCCGCCAGGCCGAGGGACGGGGACCGCCCTGATCGAAACGCTAACGAGCAGGCTTCGCGGCGAAGGTTGCGCCCGGCTGTGGCTGTCGATGACCAACGGCAATCTCTCGGCGGTGCAATTCTACCTGCGCCGCGGCTTCCGGTTGAGTGGGGTACGGTCGGGTGCGGTCGACAGAGCCCGCGAGCTCAAGCCGTCGATCCCATCGCTGGGGGAGTTCGGCATCCCGATCCATGACGAGCTCGATCTCTGCTGCGTTCTCGATCCCGGCATACAAGGTCTTCCCGCTCCGGCGCCATGGAGCGAGCGCCGGCCCGATCCGGTTGCCGTGGCGCGACAAGGCTATGCGGAAGAGCTGCGCTTCACGGCCCCGATCCGCAGTGCGCCGGTGGTGAAGGCGTTTGCGACGGTGCCGCGCGAACATTTTCTGGGCCGCGGCCCGTGGCGCATTCTGAGCCCGATGAGCATGGCGGAGTACTGGATGACGCAGGATGCCGACCCGCGCCACCTCTATCATGACGTGCTGGTCGCGATCGACCCGATGCGCCGGCTCAACAACGGACAGCCGAGCCTATGGGCCTACCTCTACGATCAGCTCGGCTTATCGCCCGGGGCGCACGTCGTGCACGTCGGCGCCGGCACCGGCTATTACAGCGCCATCCTCGCCGAAATCGTCGGTCCCGCTGGACGGGTCACGGCGATCGAGATCGACCCTTCCCTCGCCGCCTGGGCGCGGGAAAATCTCGGCCTCGCCTGGCCGCAGGCGCGGGTGGTGGACGCGGACGGCTTCGTCTTCCGCCCCGAGCAGCCGGCCGACGCGGTTATCGTCAATGCCGGGGTGACGCATTTTTCACCGGCCTGGCTCGACTCGCTGGCTGCCGAGAACGGCCGCCTGCTGATCCCGCTGACCAATGCGGAGATGTGGGGCGGCTTCCTGCTGATCACCCGCCACGCCGGCCAAACCCAGCATTATCCGGCCCGATACGTCCACCAAGTAGGGATCATTCCGTGCAGCGGCGGTCGTCATCCCGAAGCGGCCGCACGTCTCAAGGAGGCCCTGGCAAAGGCCCCTTTCACCGCCATCCAGTCACTGCGCCGGGCGCCTGAGGAGCCGGATCAGTCCTGCTGGCTCGCCGGCGACGGTTGGTGGCTCTCGACCGCGCCCGTCCCCGTCTCTTCTTAGGGTTTCGGCAATTGCGTGGCAGCATCATGCGCTGCGTTTACAGCGATGGAGTCGAGCAATGCTGGTCGTCACTACGGAGAATGTCGCGGGTCACCGCGTGGTCGAGACCAAGGGGCAGTGCTTCGGCGTCGTCGTCCGCAGCCGTGGGCTCGGCGGCAACGTCATGGCCGGCCTGCGCTCGATTGTCGGCGGCGAGATCCATGAATACACCCACCTGCTCGAGGACGCGCGGCGCCAGGCCGTTGATCGGTTGGCGGAAAATGCGACCGTAATGGGCGCCAATGCGGTCGTCATGATGCGCTTCGACTCCTCGGAGATCGGGCAGACGATGAGCGAGATCGTCGCCTACGGCACCGCCGCGGCGATCGAGCCGGTGACCGGCTGAGGCGGGCAGTTGCTGCGCGCCGCGCTGCTCGTCATCGGCGCAATCGTGCTGGCCGGCGCCGTGATAGGCGCGCTCGCCGGCTGGCGTCTCGCCGCGATCCTCCCCCTGGCCTTCTGGGGTGTGATTTTGCCCGGCGGGGTGCTGATCGAGCGCTGGCGCTACCGGTCCCTGACGGACCAGCGCCGGGTCGCGACTGGCAGGCCACCAAGGAACGCTTCGTCGACCCCGAGAGCGGCCGGCTGGTCACGGTGTTCTTCAACCCGGCGACGGGCGAGCGGCGCTATGTTGCCGGCGACGAGAAGCGCCGTACCGCGCGGAACTGACCGAACCGCTCGTGGGTCGAGTTTGCGGAAACCACGCCGCACCGGCGTCAAGGGGAGCTCATGCCCCAGGGCGGGTCGAGCCCGAGGGGGAAGAGCACTGTTCCGAACTTAACATCCATAGAATTGCCTCATTGGCAATACATAATCCAGGCTGATCGCGGCGCCTGGTGGGGCGCCGCGAACGCGAGCGAAGCGCATATGGTGACGAGGTGGAGGATAAACCGCCGAAGCAGGTGCGCAGGCGGGCGTTTGCGAAGAGGTGGTCGGAAGCCCTTACATCTTTAAGTAGAGTTTTCGCAGCAGACCCGCTGCAGATGCAGCGGGCCGTCACATATCAAACAACCATACATAGCAGCGTCCTCGAATGGCCATCCCGAGTACCGCTATTCGTCATGACCGGACGCGAACCGCGGCTGTCGGGTTCGGGAAAACCGGCCCGTGTGGCCAAGAATGCGAAATTGGATCAGACTGCCCGGCCGAAGCGACCGGAGGACGAGCATGATCACGAAATTCACGACGGTGTATGCGGGCCACGTCGATCTTCCCGACCGGGGACAGAACGCTACTCCGGCCAACGAGCGACGTTACTCGAACGAGCATCTGGCGAGTGTGTTCGAGAAGACCGAGGCAATTGCCAAGAAGATGGATGCGCTCGGCTTCGACACGCTGTGGCTCGCGGAGCACCATTTCCAGCATGAAGGCTATGAATGCATCCCCAATGACTTGATGCTGGCGGTGCATCTCGCCCATGTGACAAAACAACTAAAGATCGGCTGTGCCTTCAATATCGCGCCGATGTGGCATCCGCTGCGCCTGGCGGAGGACTTCGCGACCGCCGACATCCTGACCGGCGGCCGGACGATCTTCGGGGTCGGCCGCGGCTATCACACCCGAGAAGTCGAAACCTTCGGCGCCCCGATGCTGAACCAAGAGGCCAATCGCGAGCTGTTCGAGGAGCAGGTCGAGATCATCTTCAAGGCGTTCAACGAGGAATCGTTCTCGCATCAGGGCAAGCACTACACGTTGCCGCCGCGCGTCCCCTACCGCGGCTACGCTCTCGAGCAGCTGACCCTGGTGCCCCGCCCGATCCATCTTCCGGTCGAGACCTGGCAGCCGATCGTCAGCGCCAATCCGCGCGGCCTCGATTTCATGGTAAAGCACGGCATCAAGGGCGCCGTCGGCGGCGGCGCGGCGACGATGCAGGCGGGGCCGATTACCGGGTATCGCGAAGCCGCAGCCCGGGCGGGCAAGGAGCTCGCGCTCGGTGAGGACCTTCAGCTCGGCCTGCATTTCCATCTCGCCAAGACCCGCGAGCAGGCGATCCGCGAAATCACGCCTATCTACGAAGAGCACGTAAAGATGTTCGCGCCGCTGGGTTTTGTGCCCGGCTTGACGCCGGATCAGATTGCAGCAGTCGCCCGCCGCGGCGGCTGGGCGGCAGCCGGCGTCCCGACGGTCGAGCATTTCATGGAATTGGGTTCCTGGTTCGCCGGCACGCCGGGACAGCTCGTCGACCGACTCAAGGGCTTCGAGGAGCGCTACCCCGGCATGCAGCACATCAGCCTCAGCAACCCCATCGGGACGCCCGAGGCGGTGATGCTCGAGCAGCTTCAATGGCTCGCCGAAGAGGTCATGCCGGCATTCAACCTACCCCGCCGATAGGAACCGGACAGGACCGGGGGGGGGAAGAGTTTCGCCTGGTCCGGCGTGAAACTCTTCCTTTCGGATACCCTATGTGATAGCGCGGTCCCATATTCAGGCATCCGGCGAAGCGAGCTGATGGAGGCCTCGGGATGCAGAGCCAGAACCGGTTTTTCGACGATCTCGCGCGCGTCGCCGCGGGTGCTTTGGGCACCCTGTCGGGGGTCAAGACCGAGGTCGAAGCGCGGTTGCGCGATCAGCTCGAAAGGGTGCTCGCGGGCATGGATCTCGTCAGCCGCGACGAATTCGAAGCGGTCAAAGCGATGGCCGCCAAGGCCCGATCCGAGCAGGAAAATCTGAATAATCGAGTGGCCGATCTCGAATCCAGGCTGGCCGCCCTTTCCGCCGGGCAGGCGGAGGGATGCGCCAAGGGTGAAGGCTCGCCCGGCAGCGCGACCTAGTGTTCTTTGGCGGCGCGATCAAGTACGCCAAATATTAACTTCTTGTACGTTGTCAGCTTCGGTTTTAGGCCTTACACGCTTTCGCCAGGGCATTAATGGTTCGGAACGATTGCCGTCCGAAGTTTATGCCCTGTCGAGCCGCTCGAGGAGCGCGCGATGACTTCTGTTTCAATCGCCGAACCGACGCCATTCTCGGGAAATCCCATCGACCTCGTCGAAGAGATTGTCATCGCCAATGACTGGGCGCATGACAGGGCTAGCGAGGAGGAGCTGGTTGTCGAGATTTCCGGTCGTTGGTGCGATTATCGGCTTTATTTCGTGTGGCAGGAGGAGATCTGTGCGATGCACTTCTCCTGTGAGTTTGACATGAAGATCCCAAAGGGTCGCCGGGGTGCTGTCTACGAGCTCTTGGCGCTGGCTAACGAAAAACTTTGGCTCGGGCATTTTGATCTTTCGGCGGAGGACAACTCGCCGGCCTTCCGACACGCGGTTCTGTTGCGCGGCATCTCAGCAGCAAGTGCCGAACAGGTCGAGGATCTCGTGGATATCGCCTTGTCGGAATGCGAGCGCTTCTATCCGGCATTTCAGTTCGTCGTCTGGGGCGGCAAGGCGCCCGCGCAGGCGATCGCCGAGGCGATGATCGATCCGGTCGGAGAAGCCTGAGCGAGAGGCAGTTGGGCATGGTTGGCAGCGAAGGAGCATGCGGCAGCCTCATCCTTGTCGGCTGCGGAAAGATGGGGACGGCGATGCTCCGCGGCTGGATCGCGAACGACGCGGCCTCTCGCCTTCACGTCGTCGAGCCGGAGGGGACGCCGCCTGACTTTGCTTCGGGTCCGCCGGTGGAATGGCACACCGCAGCCGATACTCTGCCGGGCGAATTGGTACCTGACGCGGTGGTCTTCGCCGTCAAGCCGCAGGTCGTCGACGCGGTATTGCCTCTCTACCGGCGTTGGGTACGCCCGGAAACAGTCTTTATTTCGATCGTCGCGGGCAAAACCTTGACGGGGTTCGCCCGGCTTCTCGGTGCCGCGGCACTCGTCCGCACGATGCCCAACACGCCCGCCGCGATCGGACGCGCGATCACCGTCGCCTGCGCCAGCCCCATGGTGACCAAGGCGCAGCGGCGGCTCTGCGATCGGCTGCTTGCCGCGATCGGCGAGAGCACTTGGGTCGAGGACGAGGAGCTGCTCGACGCCGTGACGGCGGTGTCCGGTAGTGGTCCGGCTTACGTATTTCTGCTGATCGAAGCGCTGGCGCGGGCGGGCGAGGCAGAGGGGTTGCCCCCCGACCTCGCCTTTCTGCTCGCCCGCAGCACTGTGGCCGGCGCGGGCGAGCTCGCCCGCGTTTCTGAGGAGCACCCAGCGACTCTGCGCGAGAACGTAACGAGTCCGGGCGGCATCATCGATGCAGCCCTCGCCCTGGTTGCGACCGAAGGATGGCGGGACTTGTCGCTTGCCGCCGTGGCTGCCGCCGCCGAGCTGCCGATCGGACAAATCTACCGCCTCTTCGGGTCGAAGCAGGCGATCCTGTGCGGGCTCTACCGGCGGATCGATGAGGCGGTGCTCGCCGAACCACCCCAGGCCGAGGCAGGGGAACACGCGCGTGATCGCTTGTTCGATCTGCTCATGCGGCGATTCGACGCACTTGGGCCATACAAACCTGCGATCGAAGTGTTGCGCCGGGAGCTGGTTACCGACCCGCTGACGGCGATGTGCGCCGGCGGATCGTTGATGCGCTCGATGTTCTGGATGCTTGCTGCTGCCGACATCGCTACCGGCGGGATCCGCGGAGCGATCGCCGTAAAGCTCACCGCAGCAGCCTATCTATCGACAATGGGGGTCTGGCGCAGCGACGACTCGCCAGATCTCGCGCGCACGATGGCCGTGTTGGACGCACGTCTGCGGCGGATCGAGCGGTGGCTCGCGCCGCTACATCGTCCGCGGGGCAATGGAGCGCCACTCCCCGCCTGATTTTGCTGCGATGCAAAAGAGGGCTTGACTGCACGGTGAGAGGGCCGATATAGCTATCATTGTGCACTGCACAATTAATGAACCCCCTGAACCGGAACCGACCTATGGCTGACGCACATACCCGCCCGAGCTTTTTTGATTTTGACGTGGTCAAAATGATGGGAGATTTTCGCTTTCGACCGTTTGACGTCGAAGCAATGATGGCCTGCCAGCGCCGCAACATCGAGGCGCTCAGCCAGGCCAATCAGCTCACCGTGGAAGCAGTACAGGCAGTGGCGCGGCGCCAGATCGAGATTGCTCGCCAGACCCTCGAGGATATGTCGGCGCTACTGCGCGACATGGCGCAGCCGGTCTCGACCGAGGACCGCATCGCGAAGAACACCGAATACGCGAAGCAAATGTTGGAGAAGAGCGTAAGCAACGGCCGCGAGATCGCGCTGTTGGCAACCAAAGCAGGCACCGAGACGGCTGACGTGCTGCGCAAGCGCGCCTGCGAGGGGCTCGACGAGCTCCGTGAATTCGCGAAGCACCAGAACGCACATTAAACATCCCTCCCGCCAAGCGGCATCGTCAACGCGGCAGGTGGACGCGAGCGCGCAGACCACCCTGGGGTGAGCTCTCCAGGGTGATCTCGCCACCGTGACTGCGCGCCACGTCGCGGGCGATCGTCAGGCCGAGACCGACGCCTCCGGTCGACGGGTTCCGTGACGGATCGAGGCGGACAAACGCACGAAATGCGCGGTCCCGGTCCGCGGGCCGAATCCCCGGTCCATCGTCGTCGACCAGAATGTCGATACCATCGGCGATCGCGACGCCGGTGAGCCAGACATGGTTGCTGTGGCGGCACGCGTTGCCGATCAGATTGCCCAGGCATCGTCGTAAAGCGTTTGGTCGCACCGGCATCACGCATTCGGGGGGCACGGAAAGCGACAACGACGCTCCCTGGCGCCGAACCGCAGCGGCCACGTCCTCGAGCAGCAGCGAGATGTCGGTTTCGACCGGCGTCTCGGTGCCCTCGCCGCGCGCAAAGTCGAGATAGCCGTGAATCATCCGCTCCATCTCGACGACATCCGATTTGAGTTCCTCGGCCGCGGGATCATCGCGCAGCAATTCGAGAGCGAGCTTCATCCGCGTCAGCGGGGTGCGCAGATCATGCGATACTCCGGCCAGCATTTGTGTGCGCTGACGTATTTGCCGCTGAATCCGGTCGCGCATCTTGATAAAGGCGATTGCCGCCTGACGCACCTCGACGGCACCTTCGACCTTGAAGAACGGCACTTCGTGGCCCTTGCCGAACCCGTCGGCTGCGGCCGCCAGGCGGCGCAACGATTTGACCTGATTGCGCAAGAAGATTGTAGCGACCGCCAGCAGCACCAGGGACGACCCGACCATCCACATGACGAAGATGTACGTGGTCGAGCTGTAGAGGCGATTGCGCGGCACGGCGACGGTGAGAACGCCATCGGCAAGCTGCACTTTGATCTCGATGCCGCGCGGATCGTGAATGGCATCAAGACGGTACGGTAGGTCGACCCGTCCCTGCATCGCCTGGACCAGCTGTTCTTCGAGTGGTACGCCGCTCGATTTCGGCGGTGCCGGCAATGTTTCGCCGCGGCTAAAAGCGACATCCAGGTCGGCAGCCGCCGCGGCGTTCGACAGCATCCGCGCGATGGCCAGATCCGAGTGTGCAAGCTGGATCGCGTCGATCAACAGGGCGATGTCGCCGGCGACCCCGGCGGAAAGCCGCCACGAGATGGCCGCCCAGTGGCGATCATAAAAAATCCAAGTCGCGATCGCCTGCAGCATGACGAGCGGCATGATGACGATCAGCAGCGAGCGGCCGAACATGGTGCGCGGCAGCAGCCGCTTGATCAGCCCTCGCGGCTGAATTTCGAGCTCGGGGTCCAACTCGGGCTCGCCATCGACCATGTCGACCTTGGCCTCAACCTCGCTTGCGCTCGCCAATTTGTCCGATCCTCTCAATCGGGCTTGAGGGTGTACCCGGTACCGCGAACAGTCTGCAAATAGCGCGGAAAGCGCGGATCGCGCTCGATCTTGCGGCGCAGCCGCGTCATCTGCACATCGACGTTGCGGACATTGCCGCTGAACTGGGCCGAGCGTGACAGCTCCTCACGCGACACGGCCTCGCCAGCTCGCTGCGCCAGGGCGGTAAGCAACGTCGCTTCGGCCGCCGTCAGATGCACGATGTCGCCGCCACGAAACAGCTCTCCGCGAACCACGTCGAAGCGGCAACCGCCCAGCCGAATTTCGCGTGTTACCGGATCTGCCTCGGGTCGACGCTGCAGAATGTTGCGGATCCGGAGCACCAGCTCGCGTGGTTCGAACGGCTTTGAGAGGTAGTCGTCCGCACCCGCCTCCAGCCCGTTGACGCGATCCTCCGGCTCACCCATCGCGGTCAGCAACAGGATCGGCACGCGGCCCTCGCGGCACAAGGCCCGCGTCAGGTCGAGCCCATTCTCGCCCGGCATCATCACGTCCAGGACGACCAGATCGAAGGCAAAGCTCGCGAGCTGCGCGCGTGCCACGCTCGCGTCGCCGGCGATCGTTACCCGGAAACCGTTATCCGTAAGATATCTGCGCAGCAGCTCCGCAAGGCGGGTATCATCATCGACCACCAGCAGATGGGGCTCGAGACGATCGGGCTCCGGATCGCTCATCACGCGCTCATATAACGAACCGGCGCCGGTCGCCTTCGTCGGCGATGATTCCGAGCAGCACTTGTCGGAAACCCTCCACGGCATGTGCCCCGGCCTGGCCATAGGCATTGGCGACGCGGGCACGCTGCGGCTCCGACAGCTGGCGTTCGAGCTCGCGGCCCTTGAGGGTCAGGTCGAGCAGCCGTTGCCTCCGGTCTCGGGGGCCCGGATATTGGATGATGAACCCTTGCTGCACGAGCTGGCCGAGAACGCGACTCAAGCTCTGCTTGGTGATCTTGAGAATATCGAGCAATTCCCCGACCGTCATCTGCGGATGGCGCCCGACGAAATGGATGACGCGGTGATGGGCCCGCCCGAAACCATATTGCGCGAGGATCGCATCCGGCTCGGCGGTGAAATCGCGATAGGCGAAGAACAAGAGCTCGATACCCTGCCGGACCTCGTCCTCGACCGGAGAGAACGGGAGTGCGACCGATTTTATGTCAGTCATATTGACATAACTCGCAACCTCGGATATCAAAAAGGTGTTTTCTGCGGTGTAGCGTGCGGCCGCTTGGCGCCGCCGGCCAAGACCCAATATGTTGCAATATGTTGCGGTGAGGAAGACGCCATGTCCATGATCCCCTTCGACGACCGTGACGGCTTCATCTGGTATGACGGCCGCCTGGTTCCGTGGCGCGAGGCCAAGCTGCATGTGCTGAGCCATGGGCTGCATTATGCGAGCTGCGTCTTCGAAGGCGAGCGGGTCTATAACGGCAAGGTCTTCCACCTCGAGGACCACAACGAGCGGCTCCACAATTCGGCGCGGATCCTCGGCTTCGAGGTGCCGGCCAGCATGGATGATCTGGCCAAGGCCACCGAAGAGCTGATTTCGGCAAACAACATCGTCGACGGCTACGTCCGACCGATCGCCTGGCGGGGTGCCGAGCAGATGGGCGTGTCGGCGCAGGCAACCAAGATCCACCTGGCCCTCGCCGCCTGGGACTGGCCGGCCTATTTCCCACCGGAGGCGCGGGCCAGAGGCATCCGCATGAAATGGGCGAACTGGGCCCGTCCGGCACCCTATACCGCGCCGACCGAGGCGAAGGCGGCCGGCCTCTACATGATCTGCACCCTCTCCAAGCACATGGCCGAGGCCGAGGGGTTCGATGACGCGCTGATGCTCGACTGGCGCGGCCGGCTCGCCGAGGGCACCGGAGCCAACATCTTCCTGGTCATCAACGGGGAATTGCACACTCCGACACCGGACTGCTTCCTCAACGGGATAACCCGCCAGACCGTCATCGCCCTTGCGCGCAAACGCGGCATCAAGGTGATCGAGCGGGCGATCATGCCGGCGGAGCTCGCCAAGGCCGACGAGGTCTTTCTAACCGGCTCGGCGGCCGAAGTGACACCGGTCGGCGAGGTCGCCGGCGAGGTCGGCCACTATCGCTTCACGCCGGGTGCGATCTGTCGCCTGATGTGGGAGGACTTCGACCGTATCGTCGGCAAGCAAGTGGCGACCGCCGCTAGCGAACCGCGTTCCTGAGTGGCAGGGCTGTCCGGGGAAAGTTGAGGGACAGCCTTTGCCGCCGAAATCGGCTATGCCGGCGTCAGCACCTACGGGCAGACGCTCGACGCCCGGCTGGAGCAGCTACGCGGCGCGGGCTGTACCAAGATTTACCGCGAGAAGGTGACGGCGCGCACAACGACCGCCGCGAGCTTCTCAAGCTGCTCGACCACCTCGCTGCCGGCGACGTGGTGACGGTGACGCGGATCGGCCGCCTCGCGCGCAGCACCTTCGACTTGTTCACCATCAGCGCTGGGGTCCTCCTCCCCGGGAGGACCCAGCGGTAGCAGTGTCAGGTTACCAGAGGAGGACCGCAGAACCTAGTTGAGATGGTAGATCCTGGCAGCATTGCCTCCGGCGATCTTGGCCTTCTCCTCTTCAGTGCAGCCCGTCAGAACCTCCTCGATGATTTGCCGGCTCCTGGGGAAGGTGGATTCGACGTGGGGATAATCTGAGCCCCAGAGGAGATTGTCCACGCCGATGATGTGGCGGTCGCGTATGCCCATGGCGTCTTCCTGGAAGCCAGCA
>WNFT01002578.1_pt1 | contig 15565 bp, 17 predicted proteins | sample 5400191 | NCBI WGS metagenome assembly WNFT01 (sample SAMN13153359, study PRJNA577476) | soil metagenome | isolation source: 80 cm saprolite under Madrone tree | place: USA:California | collected 2016-06-14 | reverse complement strand
CGCTCGCATGCGCTGCTGACGTTCTACTGCCAGGGGTTGAACCAGAGCACCGTCGGCATGTGGAAGAACAACAGCCTGATCAACCTTCATCTCTTGACCGGGCAGATCGGCAAGCCGGGTGCGGGGCCGTTCAGCCTGACCGGGCAGCCGAACGCGATGGGGGGCCGCGAAGCCGGGCTGCTGGCGCAGGCGCTGCCCGGTTACCGGTTCTCCGAGGACCCCGGGCACCGCGCCGAGGTGGAGGCGTACTGGGGACGTCGCGCGGGGACGATCTCGACGAGGCCGGGCTTGACGGCCGTCGAGATGTTCCGGGCGCTGGAAGCGGGGCGACTCAAGGCGATCTGGATTGCGGGGACCAATCCCGGGGTCAGCCTCCCCGACCTGCATCAGGTCCGGCGCGCCCTGTCCAGGGCCGAGCTGATCGTCGTCCAGGACCCCTACCACCCGACCGAGACGACGCAGTTCGCGGACGTCCTGCTCCCGGTGGCGCAGTGGGCCGAGAAGACCGGCACCATGACGAGCAGCGAGCGGCTCGTCTCCTTCAGCGAGCAGGTCGTCAACCCGCCCGGCATGGCCCTGCCTGACTGGCAGATCCTGGCCCGGTTCGGCCAGGCGATGGAGTTCTCCGGGTTCGAGTTCGAGGACTCGGGCGCGGTCTGGGACGAGCTCATCGGGCTGACCGCCGGCCGGCCCTGCGACATGGCGGGGGTGACGTCCGAGCGGCTCCGGCGCGAGCGACACCTGCGCTGGCCCTGCCCGAGCGTCGACCATCCCGGGACCGAGCGGCTCTATCTCGACCGGAGATTCGCAACTCCCAGCGGCCGCGCCCGCTTCCACGCACGGCCGCACCGGCCCCCGCGCGAGACCACCGACCACGAGTTCCCGCTGGTCCTGACGACCGGACGGCTGTATGCCCACTGGCATACCCTGACCCGCACGGGCAAGTCGCCCAAGCTGCTCCGGCTCGAGCCGTCGGCGTTCGTCGAAGTCCACCCCGACGACGCGGCCGAGGTCGGCCTGGCCGCGGGGCAGTGGGCCGAGTTGAGCAGCCGTCGCGGCCGGATCCGCCTCCCGGTCAAGATCAACCCGAGATTGTCGCGGGGCGTCCTCTTCGTCCCGTTCCACTGGGGCGACCAGCAGAGAGAGAACGTGGCGGCGAATTACTTGACGATCGCGGCGATCGGCCGGATCGCCAAGCAGCCCGAGTTCAAGTACTGCGCCGTCCGGCTAGCCCCGGCCCCCGACGCGCCGGAGCCCGCGCCGGCCTTCGCGCCGACGACGCGGCGGGACGAGCCGCAGAAGGCCGTCGTCGTCTGATGGACCTCCGGGCAATCCGCGGCGCCGGCCACCTGCCGACGCTCATCTGTGCATTCCTCTACTTCACGACTAGCTGCATGGTTTGGATGATGGTCGGGGCCCTGGCCAACTGGATCATCCCCGACCTCGGGGAGCTCTCCGACTCGCGGAAGGGCCTGATGGTCGCGGTCCCCGTGCTCGGCGGGGCGCTGCTGCGGCTGGTCCTCGGCCCGCTGGCCGACCACATCGGCGCGAAGAGGACGGCGCTGATCGGCCTGGCGCTGACGCTCGTGCCGCTCGTGATGGGCTGGCTTTGGTCGGACAGTTACCGGCAGGTCCTGCTGGTCGGCCTCTTGCTGGGCGTGGCCGGGGCGAGCTTCGCCGCGGCGCTGCCCCTGGCGAGCCGCCAGTATCCACCCCAATACCAGGGCCTGGTCCTGGGGATCGCCGGGGCCGGCAACGTCGGCACGGCCCTGTCGACCTTCTTCGGGCCCTGGGTAGCGGCGTCCTGGGGCTGGCATGGGGCGTTCGGCATCGTGCTGGTCCCGGTGCTCGCGACCCTGGCCTTGGTCGCGTTCCTGGCCGAGGACAGGCCGACACACACCGAACCGAAGAAGCTTGCCGACTACGCGGGGGTGCTGAAGATCGCCGCCACCGGATGGTTCTGCTTCTTCTACGCCATCACCTTCGGCGGCTTCGTGGGGCTGGTGAGTTTCCTGAGCATCTTCTTCCGCGACCAGTACGCGCTGACGAACCTCCACGCCGGCGCCTTCGCCACGCTCTGCGCCCTCACCGGCTCGATGCTCCGCCCGCTGGGCGGCTATCTGTCGGATCGGTTCGGCGGCATCCGGGTGCTGACCTGGCTCTATCTCGGCATCGCGGCGACGATGGCGGGCGTGTCGGCCCTGCCCGCGCTGGGTCCCTGCACCCTGCTGCTCGTGACGGGCATGACGCTACTGGGGATGGGTAACGGCGCCGTCTTCCAGCTGGTCGCCCAGCGGTTCCCCGGAGAGATCGGCGTGATCACGGGGCTCGTTGGGGCGGCGGGGGGGCTCGGGGGATTCGTGCTGCCGACCGCCCTCGGCAGCCTGAGGCAGTTGACTCAGAGCTACGGTGACGGCTTCCTGGCGTTCGCGCTGGTCGGAGCGTTGGGCGCGGGCGCCCTGTTCTTCGTCGGCAGGACGTGGGAGGGCACGCTTACTGGGGAACGGTGGGGTCCCCCTCATCCCCCTTTCCAGTGAAAGAGAACCTATGAGCAACACCCATGGCTTCGCGGAGCAAGTTCGAGCCAACCAGACCCAGCTTCTTGCGAACCTCAAGACCACCTACGACTTCATCGTGTGCGGCTCAGGGTCCTCCGGCTCCGTGGTGGCACGTCGCCTCGCGGAAAACCCGCAGGTCCGCGTGCTGCTGCTGGAGGCTGGCGGTTCTGATGAAGTGCCGGCCGTGCAGGAGGCCGCCCGCTGGCCGGAGAACCTTGGCAGCGAGCGCGACTGGGCGTTTCCCACGCGGCCCAACCCGCACCTCAACGGCCGCTCGCTGCTGTGTTCCATGGGCAAGGTGTTGGGCGGCAGCTCCAGCATCAACCTGATGGCGTGGTCACAGGAACGACTGGAACGGCTTGAGATCGTCGAGGTCAAGCTCCCGCGTCCACGCTCCCGGGCGGACATGATCAACGAGCCCGAGTACGCACGCCTGCGGAGCCACATCATCCACTTCCTCGTCGAGCGATCCCGGCACCTCCAGGAGCAGGCCCTGGCCGAAGGCCGGCTCGGCTCGCGCCCATTCGTTCCCACACGCTGAAAGGAGACAACACCATGGACCGGGCAGCGGCGCTCCAGAAGATTCGTCAGGCACGCGAGGCCAAGGGCCTCTCCTACGACGACCTCGGTAAGGCGATCGACACCAAGGACACCATGTACATCGCGGCGGCGCTCCATGGGCAGCATCGTCTGAACGTCGAGGAGGCGAAGAAGCTCTCGCAGGCCCTCGGCATCGATTCGGACACCGCGATGGCGACCACCGCCATGCCGCTCCGCACCGATTTCCCACTGACCACGGACCCCTTCAAGTACCAGCTGATGGAGCTGGTCGGGGTCTACGGCGACGCGCTCCGCGAGCGCTCGAACGAGCTCTGGGGCGACGGCATTCTCTCGGCCATCGACTGCAAGGTGACGCTGGAGAAGAAGGGCGAGCGTGGCGTCATCACGATCGACGCGAAGTTCCTCCACTACAAGGAGTTCTAGCAGTGCTCCGCCTAGCCAGGCGCAGCGCAAGGCTGTGAGCACGAGCGCGCTCGGGTACCAGCTCGGGCCCAGGTTCATCGGATTGTGGCGATCGCGCCGGCGAGGCTCAGTACGAACCCTAAGTAGGAGCCGAGGCGCTCGCCTGCGCGTGGCAGGCGGCGATCGCGGCCTGCAGCTGGTAGGGCCCCAGGACCTCGGGCTCGGCCGGAATTGCGCAGACCCGGATGAATACTCCACCACTTTCCGACCTGGGCAGAGTTGTCTGGCCCGGCGCCATCATCGCGGTTCGCTCAGGAGCGGTGGGGCAGCCGGAGCGTGGCGCACTCGTCGTGAAGCACGCCGGCGACGATGCGGAGCGGCTGGCTGGTCATCTCGAGAAGCCGCTCGATGGCGTAGCTGGCGTAGCCCACGCCCATGCGCGCGAACCGCGCGCCGATGACGAGCTCCGAGACACCCGCGATGCAGATGGCCCACGCGCACATGGGGCACGGCTCCACGGTCGTGTAAAGCGTCGTGCCCTTCAGCGGGCCCGCGTCCGCGCGGAAGGTCGGATTCACGACCCGCCAGTCGACCGACAGCCGGCGCACGGCCTGGGTCTCCGCGTGCGCGGTGACATCGGCCAGCGTCGTGGCTTGGTTGTGGGCGCGCGAGACGACCTTGCCCTCCTGCGTGATGACGGCGCCGCAGCCCATGTTGCCCTCGGCGGCCGCCAGCGCGGCTTCCTCCAGTGCCACCCGCATGAATCGCTCGTGGTCCGTCATGATTTGCTCCTCCTTAGCCCTGACCCCGACTTGCCCGCGTCCCAGGCCAGGCGGTCAATGGCCAGCGGAGCCGTTCGCGCTTCATCGATCATGCCGCGCCAGAGCGGCTCCAGACGCCGGGCGATCGCGAATGTCCGCGCCTGCTCAACCGCGAGGCGCCTCCCGATCTCCTGCACCCGCTCCGCGGCGCGACCGATGTCCGCGGTGAGGACCCGCCCATCCTCCACGACCACGCGGCCGTCCACCAGGACGGTTCGGATGGACTGCCCCGCCTCGGCCAGAACGAGCTGAGCTACCGGGTCCTTGAGTGGAGCGAAGGCCGGCGCGTGCCGGTCCACGAGAACGAGATCCGCCCGGCGCCCGGGCTCGATGGCGCCCACCTGCTTCTGCCAGAGCGCGCTCCGCGCACCCCCCGCGGTCGCCATGCGGAACGCTTCGTGGGGCGTGAGCCAGTGCCGATAGTCGGGATCCGTCAGCCCCGTCAGCAGTGTCGCCCACTTCATGGCTTCGAGGATGCTGACGCCGTCGTTGCTGCTTGTCCCATCGCAGCCGAGGGCGACGTTGACCCCGGCCTCGACCAGGGCGCGGAGCGGAGCCAAACCGCTGCCCAGCTTGCAGTTGCTCGCAGGGTTGTGGACGACGGTGGCGCGACGGTCGGCCAGGCGGCGGATGTCGTCCGGATCCAGCCAGATGCCGTGCATGATCGAGGTGACGTCGGTGAGCAGCCCCAGGCGGTCCAGCTCGGCGATCATGCTGCGCCCGTAGCGTCGCGGCCCCTGCACCGCCTGGAGCCGCGTCTCCTGGACGTGGATAACGTACGGGAAGCCGTGGTCCTCGGCCAGCCGGTGGAGACCCTTGAGGAGCGCGGGCGTGCAGCGCTGCGGCGCCGAGGGGTTCGGAATGAAGCGGGCCAGCCCGCCCTGCCGCTCCTGCTGCTGCATGTTCCGCCGGCTCCAGCTAAGGAGTTGTCGTGCAGTCGGAACCCGCACACGCCTGAAGGCGCGGAGCAGCCCGGCGGGAATCAGCGCGGGATCTATCGGCAGCGTGTCGTAGAGCGGCCGGTCCATGGCCTTGACGGTCGCCCATGCGCGGATGCCCGCGTCCCGGTAGGCCTGCATGATCGCATGCACGATCTCGTCCCGGTGGTCATAGTAGACCGAGATGTCGTCAATGACCGTGGTGACCCCGTTCCGCAGCATCTCGAGGCACGGCAAGAGCGTCCGCCAGTAGACCTGGTCGGGCGTGCGCGGGGCGACCCCGAGCACGGGGTGGCCGTAGAGCGCCCAGATCTCCATGGGCGCCATCGGGGCCACGCCGCGGTTGAAGCTCTCGTAGGTGTGGCAGTGCGCGTTGATAAGGCCGGGGAAGACAATGCGCCGAGAGGCGTCGATGACGCGGTCGACCCGTCCCGCCGCGCCCGCCAGCTTGCCCACCGCCGCAATCCGGTCGTCGCGGATCAGGATGTCGGCGCCAGGCAGCGGTCTGGCGTCGGCGCTCGGGACCACGAGCCCGCCGTGGATCAGGAGGCGCGCCACACCTAGTCGGCGACGATCGCGACGGGCCGGCACCACCCGCCGCTTCCGCGGTGAACCTTGACCGGAAAGCACGCGACGGTGAAGCCGGTCGCCGTCGGAATGGCGCCGAAGTTCGCCATCTTCTCCATGTGGCAGTACTCGCGTTCGCGCCCCGCGTAGTGCGCGGGAAAGAAGGACGCCGCGTCGCCCCGCCGGAGCCGCTCGGCCATGGTCGGGATGGGGATGTCGAAGCCCCAGGCATCCGTGCCCATCATGCGGACGCCCTTGTCGATCAGCATCAGCGTCGCCTCGCGCGACATGCCCGGGTGCCGCATGTTCCAATCGGGCTGGTCGAAGAACCGGTCGCAGCCGGTCCAGATCAGCACGATCTCGAGCGGGCGGATGCGGTGGCCGATCCGCGCCAGCTCGGCGTCCACCTCCGCGGCAGCGATGCTCTCGTCCGCCTTCTTGGCGCGAAAGTCGAGCCGGACGCCCGAACCGTAGCACCACTCGAGCGGGATCTCGTCGATGGTCCGCGCCGGCTTGCCCTCGGAGGTGGGACCGTAGTGCCACGGCGCGTCCATGTGGGTGCCCGCGTGCGTTGACAGCGTCACGACCTCGCTCGCCGAGTGCACGCCCGGAAGCGGGAAGCGGTCGGCGGGCACGCCGTAGCTCTTGGCGCGCTGGCGCGCCACCTCCCGGTGGTCGAGATAGATGATGGACTGCTCGTGCGTGTCCATCGAGTAGTTCATGATCGGCACCGACAGGTCGATGATCTTCACGTCCGCCTCCCGCGGAACAGGCGGCACGAAGCCGGGTCCACGACCGACACGGTCACCTCGTCGCCGATTCGCCACGTCCGCTCGCCGCCTGCGCCCGCGCGCGGCCGGCTGATCCGGAGCCGGGCGCCCTCCCCCACCGCCACCTCGTATTCCATGGTCGGCCCGGCGTGAAGCGCGAACGTCACGCGCCCTTCCCAGCCGCCCCGCTCGGCCGGGGCCCGCAGCCCCAGGTTCTCTGGGCGGATCATGAGCACGCCCTCGGGGCCGGCAAACCCCTCGCTGGCGGCGCCCACCTCGAGCTCTGCACCGCCCACGGCGACGCGCGCCGCCGGCCCGTCCGTGTCGAGGACCTTGGCGTCGAGGAGGTTCGAGGCCCCGATGAAATCCGCGACGAAGAGATCGTGCGGCCAGTCGTAGATCGCCTGCGGCGTGTCGCACTGAACGATACGGCCGGCGTTCATGACCGCGATGCGATCGGACATGAGCATCGCCTCCTCCTGGTCGTGGGTGACGAAGATCGTGGTCATGTGGAGCTCGCTCACGAGCTGCTTGACCTCGATCTGCATCTCGACGCGGAGCTTCTTGTCGAGCGCGCCGAAGGGCTCGTCGAGGAGCAGGAGCACCGGCTGCACCGCGAGGACCCGGGCCAGGGCTACGCGCTGCTGCTGGCCGCCCGACAGCTGGTGCGGGTAGCGGCCGCCCAGGCCGGGCAGCTTCACCAGCTCCAGCATCTCCTCTGCCATCCGGTCGATCTCCGCGCGCGCGCGGCGGCGCATCCGGAGGCCGAAACCGATATTCTGCGCCACCGTCATGTGGGGGAAGAGCGCATAGTTCTGGAAAACGATGCCGATCTGCCGCAGGTGGGGCAGCACGTCGTTGATGATGGTCTGGCGCAGTACCACGCTCCCCTCCGACGGCTGCAGGAACCCGGCGATGGACTTGAGCAGGGTGGTTTTGCCGCAGCCCGATGGCCCGAGCAGAGTCACGAATTCGCCGGGCGCGACGTCCAGCGAGACGTCGTCCACCGCGAGCATGCCGCCGTAGCGCTTGGAGAGATGGAGCAGCTGGAGATCGGGGACCGGCTGCGCACTCATAGCTTGGCGATCCGCGTCAGGCCGACCGTCCGGTGGGCCAGGATAACGACGGCCAGTGTGATCAGCACCAACACCGTCGAAATGGCGGCGACCGACGGGTCGAGGTCGAACTCGATCATGGCGAAGAGGCGGATCGGCAGGGTCTCGACACGCGGCCCCGCCAGGAAGAGGGACACCGTCAAGTTGTCGAACGATGAGATGAATGCGAAGGCCCCGCCGGTGACGATCCCCGGGAGCAGGTTCGGCAGGACGACGTGCAGAAAGGTGCGCCACACGTTGGCGCCCAGGCTCCGTGCGGCCTCCTCGAGCTGCGGGTCGAGGAGCGCAAGGCTGGCCGCAGTGGTCCTGATGACGTAGGGCACGATGATCGCGACGTGGCTCAGGACCAGGACGGGAATGGACAGCGAGATCCCGAGCGCCGACACGAAGATGAGGGCCGCCAGGCCGTAGACGAGCGAGGGGAGGACGAGCGGCGACATCAGAAGGGCATTGAGCGCCTCGCGCCCTGGGAAGCGGCCCCGCACGAGCGGGAACGCCGCGGCCACCCCCAGCACGACCGCGACCGCGGTAGCGGCGGCGGCGATGCCGAGGCTGCGCGCCGCGGCCGCGCGCACCGCCTCGAGCTCCCAGAGCTTGGCGAACCAGCGTAGCGACAACCCCGCCGGCGGGAAGACCACGAAGTCACTGGCGGTGAAGGACGCGCCGACGATGATCAGCGTGGGCAGTAGCAGGTAGACGAGGGCGAGGGCCGACACCGTCCAGATCCCGGCCCAGAAGGCCACCTGGCCCAACCGTGCGCGCACGCGTGCGCCGTGATCCTCGAAAGACCGCTCAGGCATCGGCCGCGGCCCCCGGGGCGCCGTAATGCCAGCGCCTCGCTACCGCCGTGCCGGCCCAGACCACGGTCATGGCGACCACGAGCAGGATCAGGGCTGTGGTCGCCGCCCTGGACCACTGCAGCGTCACAATGGCCGACTGATACACGAGGGTGGGCATCACGATGAAAGAGCCGCCGCCGACCATGGCCGGCGTGATGAACGCGCTGATGGTCAACGCGAAGTTGAGGATGGCGCCCGCGACCACCCCCGGCATCGCGAGCGGGACCGTGACCCGCAGGACAGCCTGGAAGCGACTCGCCCCCAGGCTCACCGCCGCGGGCTCGAGCGAGGGGTCGATCTGCTCGAGGACATTGATGAGCGGCAGCAGCATGAACGGCAGCTGCACCTGCGCGAGCGCCATGCGCACCCCCTCAACGGTAAAGAGGAGCCTGATTGGCCCATCCGTCAGGCCCGCGGCCATTAAGCCCTGGTTGATCAGCCCCTGCTTGCCCAGGAGCACGATCCAGCCGAAGGAGCGCACCACCGCGCTCGTGAGCAGCGGCAGCAGCGTGACGAAGAGGATGGCCAGGCGCGCGGCGGAGCCGACGTTCCTGTAGAGATACGCCAGCGGGAAGCCCAGCACGAGCGTGATGGCCGTAACCTCGAACGACAGCCGCAGCGACAGCCCCAGCGTCTGGAAAAAGAACGGGTCCGTGAGCAGGGACTGGAAATTGGCGAGAGTGAGCCCACCGCCCTCGGGCGCCCGGACACTCCACCAGAAGAGCATCACGAGGGGCGCGAAGAAGTAGACCGCGAGGAAGAGGGTCGCCGGCAGCGCGAGCTGCCAGAGGCGCAGCCGCGACGCCAGCCTGCGCCGGCGACTCGCGACTGCGCTGTGCCTCCTCTCCGCCGCGGCGACTGCGCTCAGACCTTGATCTCCCGGTTCCATCGGTTGATCCACTCCGGCCGCTGCGGGTTGATCTTGGTCCAGTCGATGTGGACGAGGCGCGCCAGATCCTCCGGCGCCGCGGGCACCACCCCGCGCAACTGCGGCTCGACCTTGATCCCCTGCACCGTCGGTCCGAAGAAGAACGGCGGCGTGGCCAGCAGCGCCTGGCTCTCGGGCGACAGCCCCTGGTTGATGTACGCCAGCGCCAGGTCGAGGCTAGCGGCTTTGGTCACCGCGAACCAGGCGAGCCCGGCGATGCCGCCCTCCTTCGGGAAGACGAATTCGATGCCGGTTCCCTTGCTTTTGAGGAGCAAGGAGTTCGAGTGCCACATAGGGGCGATGTCGACCTCCCCACGCTCCAGCAGCGTCTGGAGTGCCGCCGGTGAGCTCGCGATGGAGCCCACGCTCGGGAGGAGCGTCTTCACAGCCTCGAAACCTGGCTCGATCTTGGTCTCGCCCCCACCCTTGGCCTTCGCGAAACTCAGGAGCGCCACGGTGCCTAGCGTCGAAGCCGGCGTGCATAGGCCGACCTTGCCTTTGTACTCGGGCTTCCAGAGGTCCTCCCACGAGGTGGGCGCCGTCTTGAGCTTCTTCGCGTTGTACGCGATGCCGATGACGGAGGCGGCGATCGGCACCCCGTAGGGCTCCGTCGGCTTGTACTGGGGATAGAGTGTCCTCGCGTTGGGGATCTTGTCCATCGGCAGCTTGAGGAAGACGTCCTCCTTGATGGCGTTGAGGAAGGGGCCGTCGTCGACCAACGCCACGTCCACCGGCGGCTTCCCTCCCCCCGCGGCCTTGACGCGCGCCACCAACTCGTTGGCGAGCATGGACACGAGAATGACCTTGGCGCCCGTCTTCTTCTCGAGCGGCTCGGCGATGGCCTGCTTGTGCCCCTGCTCCCATCCGCCACCATAGGTATTGGCGATCAGTTCCTTCTGCTGCGCCCACGCCCGGCCGGCCGTCAAGGCCGTCGCGCCCGCCACTCCTCCGATCAAGACCTGCCGCCGTGTGATACCGCTCATGAATGGCCTCCAGTCTGTCGCGTGTTAGAGGACGAACTCGAACGTCGTGCCGAATCGGACCGCGAAATCCACCTCCTCCGTCAGCGCGAAGCCGCCTTGCCCCGTGTAGGCAGCCTCCAGATCTTCGGCGGTCTCGTGATCCGTGATCATGACCCAGCGCGTGTCGGGAGGAGCCACGGCCAAGCGGTCGAGGCTATGCCAGGTGCCCGCGTGGAGCACGTAGCCCACGCTGCCGTCGAGGAGGAACCCGCGCACGGTCTCGGGCCCCGGCACGGCGTCTCGATCGCGCGGATCCGTGGGCGCCGCGACCGCGACGACTGCCGGCGCGCCGCCGATGGGAACGAACGCCTGGGTCAAAGCGAGATGCCGCTCGAGCTTGGTGAAATCCAGTCCCCGATACGGGGTGAGAAGGTAGGAGATCTTGGCTCGGCCGCCGCGCCAGTCCATGGACCACCCGACCGTGCCCTTCTCCCCCCGAAAGTCTGGCGCGGCCGAGCCCTCGCCTATGAGCTGCCCGAACGGACGAAAGGCCTCCTCGGTCAGCGGCTCGGCGATGAGGCGCGTCACGGTCCCCGGCGCCATCGCGTGGTCTTTCTCAAGCGCCCTGGTACGGGTGAGTGGCCATCCAGTGCCGCGCGATGTCCACCCGACGGCACATCCAGACGCCGTCGTGCTTGAGCACGTGATCGAGGAAGCGCGCGAGACCGGCCGCGCGGCCAGGGCGGCCTGCCAGCCGCATGTGGAGGCCGACGGACATCATCTTGGGCGCCCTCGCCCCCTCCGCATAGAGAACGTCAAATGCGTCGCGCAGATAGGTGTAGAAATCCTCGCCCGTATTGAACCCCTGCACTCCGCCGAACTTCATGTCGTTATTGTCCATCGTGTACGGAATGACCAGGTGGCTCTTCCCGGATACGGTCACCCAGTACGGCAGGTCATCATTGTAGGAGTCGGCGTCGTAGAGGAAGCCGCCCTCCTCGACGACCAGCCGCCGGGTATTCGGGCTCTGCCGGCCGGTGTACCAGCCAAGCGGGCGGCTGCCCGTGAGTCGCGCCAGCACCTCGATCGCACGACGCATGTGAGCGCGCTCTTCATCCTCGCTCATGTACTGGTAATCGATCCACCGCCACCCGTGGCTCATCACCTCGTGACCCGCCTCTAAAATGGCGGCCGCGGCCTCCGGATGACGTTCAAGGGCCATGGCGACGGCATAGACCGTGATCTTGATGTTTCGGTCCGCGAACATCCGCAGGAGGCGCCAGAAGCCAGCTCGACTGCCGTACTCGTACACCGATTCGACGTTCATGTTGCGGACCCCCGGCAGCGGCTCCGTTGCCACTACCTCGTGGAGGAAGGCCTCGGATTCGGCGTCGCCGTGGAGGATGGAGCGCTCGCCTCCTTCCTCATAGTTCATGACGATCTGAAGCGCCAGGCGCGCTCCGCCCGGCCACTTGGGATCGGGCGTGTGCCTGCCGTAGCCGACGAGATCTCTCGGATAGCTCATTCGTATTCCTTGAGGTCGCGGGGCGGCGCCGCGAACTTGCCTGCCTTGCTCTGCGCCAGGCCGAGCCGCACGAGCGCCTCGGCCATCTGCACGCCGCACGAGACCGGCTCTAGGATCGGCGCCCGGCTTCGCTCGCGCGCCGCCGCCGCGTAGGGCGAGAGGCGGGCGCCGCCGAGAATGACGAGGTCCGCGCCCGTGTCCCCCGTCACGCTACTTATCACCGCGCCGAGCTCGTCGAGGACCCGCTGCTCGTCCAGGGAGCCTTCGCCGATGGGTGGAAGCTCGACGGCCCTCACGCCCGCGCAACGGGAGGCGAAGCCGGCGAGCTGGACGACGTCTTCCGTATACGGGATCATGCGGGCGGCCGTGGTCACGATCGCGAAGCGGTGACAGAGCGGCACGGCCATCCCCATCGCGGCCTCCGCCATGGAGACCACGGGCACCTCGAGGGCTTCCTTCACAGCTCCCGTGCCATAGTTCCCGAAGCCGCCCAGCACGATGGCGTCGGGCGGCGGAGAGAGCGCCGCCAAGGCCAGCGCCAGAGGACGCCCCGCCATGTAGTCGGCGTACATGCTGTCCACAGTGGGCGGACCCTCGAAGTTCGACCAGCTCTCGATCCGGGTGCCGGGCGAGGCGGCTCGCTGGGCCAGCGCCGCGCACGCCTGGGTCAGCGACTCCGTCGAATTAGGGTTGGCAAGGAGAATGCGCACGCGACCCAACAGGGCAAGGACTATGCCCCGGTGACGCGCGACGGCAAGGCCGCGGTGCACGGGAATTTTCGGCCACTTGCGGGCCGGTAGCCGGACTGTCGTCCTCGAGACGTGCTTACGGATGAGGCAAGGCCCCGTTCACCTGCCTCCGAATGGCGCATCGGAACAGCGGCTCACCGACCGGGGGGAGTGCCCATGGCGGAGTTCGATCGATACGGCGGCGGACGTCGTCGAGACCGACCTTGGCATCGTGGGCGGCATCATCACGGCAATAGGCCGAGGCCTAGGCCCGGCGCACCGGGATTTCGACCCTTCGGGGCGCTACGCCGAGCTCCCGGAGCTCACTCACCCCCAGGGCCCCGAAGCGCTTCTTCCAGCGATAGAACGTCTGCTCGCTGACGCCCAGCTTGCGGCAGATCTCGCCGACCGGGGTGCCGGCCTCGGCCTGGCGCAGCGCCATCGCCACCTGCTCATCGGTGAACTTGCTCGTCTTCATCCGCCGGTCCTCCGTGGCCCCCGCTCCCCGGGCCTGGTGGGACCGCAGCCTAGCTCAAAACGAGGGACTCGGTGAACTCAGTTCCGGGGAGGACCGCCGAAGGGACAACCTCAAGAGGGCGGCTCATCCCCGTCGGGCAAAGTCATGAGCAGGTTGAGGACGTGTTCAAGCAGATGGCGGAGCGCGGGGTGGAGGCCGTGATCGTCGGCGCTGGTCACACGACAGGCCCTCAGCGACAGCGTATCGCGGAACTGGCGATGACCAGCCGACTACCGACCATCTGCGGGTGGAAACAATGGATCGTCGCAGGTTGCCTGCTGTCGTACGGACCCTATCCGGAGGACATGTACCGCCGCACCGCCGACTACGTTGACAAGATCCTCAATGGCGCCAAGCCCGCCGACCTCCCCGTCGAGCAACCCACCAAGTTCAGGTTGATCGTCAACCTCAAGACCGCCAAGGCGCTCGGCCTGACGATCCCGCCGTTGCTGCTGCAGCGCGCGGATCAGGTGATCGAGTGACAGGGGCGTCGTCGAGCGCGTACACCGCTTGAGGTTCGGGCACGCCCTTGAGCTCGAACGTGCCGACCGGACGGCACGCCAGACCGAGCGCGTCGGCGAAATCCTGGGACAGCAGCAGCGGCACGCCGACCTCCTTGGTCAACGTCTCGATGCGCGCGGTGCGGTTGACCGCCGGGCCGATCACATTGAGGCCGAGCCGGTCGACGCCGCCGACATTGCCCCAGCTGACCGCGCCGACATGCAAGCCGATGCCGAACCGGAAGGTCGGCCGGCCGGCGTCGGCGCGCGCCCGATTGACCGTGGCGGCCGCGTCGAGCGCCGCGAGCGCCGCGCCGAGCGCCGCCTGGCAGGCGCCGCGCCGGCCGCCGGTTTCAGCGCGAGCCGGGAAGACCACTAGCGCGGCGTCGCCGATGAACTGCAGCACCTCGCCGCCGCGCGCCGCCACCGCGCTCGACACCGCCTCGAAATAGTCGTTGAGCAACGCGATCAAATCAGGCGGCGCCAACATCTCGTTGAGCGCGGTGAAGTCGCGCAAGTCGGAGTACCAGAACGCCGCCTCGATCGTCTCGACGTCGCCGCGGCGGATGTGGCCGGCGAGGATGCGCGCGCCGCTGCGCTTGCCGACATAGGCGTCGAGCAGGTTGACCGCGGTGCGCCGCAACGCGCGGATCTCGGCGACCCGGGCGAACGGCTTGCTGATCGCCTCGATCGCCGCGACGTGAGCGTCGGAAAAGCCTTCCGGTGCCTGCGTCGACCAGCTCGCGGCGTGGATCGCGCCGTCGGTGAACACCAGCGGCACGATCAGGTAATCCGTGATGCCCTGCTCGCGCAACTCGGGCAGCACCCCATAGTCCATCGGGCAATCGGGGTCGACCAGCCGGCGGCGGATGACCGTGCCGCTCTGGTAGACCGAGGTCATCGGACTGGCCAGGGACTCGGGATTCTCGGACAGCGCGTAGGGCGCCTCGTCGAGTTGGACGGGGGCGTCCGGACGCCAGATGAAGCGGCGCGCCATCACGTTGGGATGCAGCGTGCGCACGGACACGGCGACGCGCCACAGCGGCAGGCCGGCGGCAATGAGGCGCGGGACCAGCTGCTCGAGCACCTCGTGCGGCTGCTGCGCCGAACGCGCGCCGTCGATCAGCCAGGCGACCGCTTCGGCGATCTGCGCGTCGCTCACTGGACTACCCTCCCTCCAGCGATACACTCGGCAGGCGTTGTTGGGTCGAGGAGAGAGAGTGGAAGACGAGAGGTGTTCGGGGAGAGCCTGCGTCGCTCGCCGCGTGACGGCCACGATGAGACCCGCTCCCCCGAAGTTCCCGGTCGAGCCTCTGTGTCGGGGTCGTCATGTCGCCGGTGTACACCCGGCCCGGGGGCGCGTCGAGCACTTCTGGATCTAGGCCTCAAGGGTAAAGGTCGGCTCACCCACTCTCGGCACGGATTGCGTGATCTTGCGGACTTCTCATGTGATCCGTGTCGCGCACACGGCACGTTCGCCTCACAAGAAACTATCGACTTGATGAATTCACGAAGTCGTTCACGCAGGAGCCTGGCGGCGTCGAATGCCTCACCTGCGCTCCGCACTCAAAGAAGATGAACCCAAGCCCCGGGAGAGCTCGGGCTCAGAATGAGAGGGACCATCGCATGGTGTCGCGCAGCGCCAGCTTTCTGTTCTTCAGTTTGGCTGTGGTCTTGTTCGTGGCCGCCTGTGCCGGACCGGTGACGCAAGCTGGTCCGGGCGGGCTCCCTGGGGTGTGGCAGGGCTCTTTCTACCATCCGGGTGCTGACTACACGTCGCCCTCGAGGGCCGACTTGACGCTCCGGATCAACTCAGACTCGACCTATACCTTGA
>WNFT01002577.1_pt1 | contig 15570 bp, 15 predicted proteins | sample 5400191 | NCBI WGS metagenome assembly WNFT01 (sample SAMN13153359, study PRJNA577476) | soil metagenome | isolation source: 80 cm saprolite under Madrone tree | place: USA:California | collected 2016-06-14 | reverse complement strand
GGCATCGCGTAGCTTGCAATAAAACCCCCCTTCCTCCTCTCGCATCAACACTGGCAACAGACTTGAAACAATCAACAGCGGAGGGCATCCTTCCCCCGGGGATTTTTTTTTGCCCTCGATTGAGGTTTCGGCTGAACTAAGTGCTCTTAATAGGTAGAAGCACAAAAAGGCTTCGAACCCTCGCTGAAGTGACGAACATGGGAGACCCAGTCAATTCCAGGGCTGGCCGGCGCAACGTTAGGGTGGGGACAAGAACATGCACGGAAGCGCGCGGCCGCTCAATCGGAACCTTCGCATAAGCCCTGTTGACCGCCGTGGGCGCACGATAGGCCATCCCGTGCTCGTTGCTGCCGAGAAGATCGGACGTCGTGCTATGGAGCATGCAGAACAACTGCTCTTTGATCCAGCGATCGCGGCAACCCTCTTGGAAGAAGCTGCAGCTTCGGTTTCGCGAGCATTATTGTCAAAAAGACATTCGCGCCAGGCTGGCGTTCGAGACCTTCCGTCTTACCTTTTCCGCGCTTTCATCCGACGCATCAACCGAGTCAAGAAGCGACAATTGATCCAAGAGGCTGCTATTCTGGCGCACTTCGCGGAGTCTCCGAACTCAACGGACCCTAACGCGAACCTTGATCTCAAGATTCTCGTTGATGAGCTCTTAACAAGGTGTGATCCGGTAACGCGCGAAATGTTCTACCGGCGCATTCAAGGTTTTTCGTGGAAGGAAATCGCGTTCTCGTATGGAATATCGGAGCATGCTGCGGAATCGCGCTTCGGCCAAGCGATCCACAAGCTAGCAAAGAAGCTCGGTCTGAAAACTGACGTGAGAATCTGAAGAGAGGCTTGGCAAGGTTCTGAACAATGAAAACGAGAGTCAAAAACCCCACCGCCTTGGGAAATAAGGGCAAAGACTTGCGCGAGTTCGCCGCCAACTATCTATCGAAGGCTTTTCCGAATCCCGACCGCGATGGCTGCCCGTCTGATTCTGCGCTCCGTTCCTTGGCGTTCAACCCCAAAGAAGCCGAGCCAACTGTCACGGAGCACTTGGCAGCGTGCTCCCCGTGCTTCAGGCGCTACTCGGAATTGCTGGCTGAATCGATGGCACAGCAGCGAGTAGAAAAAGCGTCATCTTGGAAGCGTATATCCGTGTGGACTGAGGCTCATCCCGTGCTCGCCGCGGCAGCTCTTGCTTGCGCTCTATTCATAGCAATCGGCGTCGGTCTGTTGCTCCGCGGAATTAGACAACCGAATGCCCCTCCAATGGATACCCACCAAAAGCCAAATCCAACGGAGCCGCTCAATCCCACTGTGGCTTATTTGCCGTATAGCATGGACCTGAGCGCACTTTCTCCAGTACGCGGTTCCGAACAACCGGCAACCGGACCTCAGCGGAGAGTTGTTGTCCCAAGTTCGCCGCTCAATTTGACTCTGACCTTGCCCTTGGCGAGCCGGGAAGGGTCTTACGATCTAAAACTAACATCGAAAAGCCGGACGTTATGGTCGAACTCTGCCCTAGCTCGTCTGCAAAAGGGCAAAACGCTCATTCAGGTCGAGGCGGATTTTAGGCAAATCCCAACTGGTGATTACAACTTGGAAGTTCAATCCTTAACCGGTATTCATCTCATGCAGCCAGTTTCGATTCAAACTGCATTGCAGCAGAGCGGGGAACATAACCCATGAGCCTCAAGCGACTCGCTCCCTGGATATTCTTGTGCGGAGCGGCTTGCACGTTTGCGCAGGTGCAGACCACTGCTGACGATCCCGATGCTTTGATGAAGAAAGCTCTTCAGTTAGGGGACTTGTATAACTGGGCGGACGCCGCCCCGCTGTTTACCCAGGCTGAGCAACTCTATGCCGCGCGCAGCGATAATCGCAATGCGCTACACGCCCACTTAGGCCGGATACGTTCCACTATGGAGCAGCTTTCGCTTCCAGAGGTCTCCGAGGAACTCGGAGCTGCGCTAGATAAGAATCCGCTGCTTCAGTCTGACAAAGAGCTCAGGTTGTTTTGTCTCATGGTTCTCGGCGACATCGACGGTGAGATCGACGCCGCGCCGATGCGCCGCGATTGGGAAGCTGCGCTTAGACTCGCTCAGGCTCTCGGCGATAAAAAGTTGGAAAATCGTGCATCGGGCGAACTCGGATTCGCTTTGTTCCTGGAAGGGGACATGGCCGCTGCGCGCCAGAAAGTGGCAGGTTCACTCATGGGCGCGATGATGATGGGCGACACGGGCGCGCAAATCCGGTATCTCGCTGCAATTGGACACGCTTTTGTACAGATGGGCTCGTACGATGACGCGCTCGGTTATTTTGATAAGGCGCTCAAGATCGCAGCTGCGAATCCTGATACGGGATATCAATTTCTAGTCAATGAAGGAAAACTCCAGGCGTTCCGCGGCATGGGGAAGCTCGACGATGCGGAACAGCTCGCCAGCGAGATCATCGCTCAAGCCCGAGCGAAACAGAAGCACGTCAAGGAAACGCAAGCTCTCATCACAGCGGGCACCGTGGCAAATGCAAAGGGCGACCAAGCGAAGGCGATTGAACTCTTCAATGAGGCAAACGACTTGGCCCAAAGGGGTCAGTTCACCCGCTTGTCAGCCGATGCCCAGTTCTATTTGGAAGACATTTATCGCAAGCGCGGGGATCTTCTGAAAGCCGAGTCTCTGGCGTCAGCCGCCGCCGAATCGACTCAAGACAGCGGCGACCTTTACTTGCTGCCCTTGCGCTTGCAGGGTCTCGCGCAGTTGCAGGCGAGCCAGGGAAAATACCGCGAGGCAAGCGAGACCTATGATCGGGCTTCGGACATCCTCGATACGATGATCGGCAATGTTACCTCCGCAGCAGGGAAGATCGGCCTCATTACTTCCATGAGTTCCGTTTACGCAGAACATTTCGCCTTGGTCGCGGATCACTTGAAAGACACTGCGAAAGCATTCTCGGTGCTTGAGCACGCCCGCGGGCGCGTGACAACTGAACTCTTAATGAGCGGAAAACCTCCCGATTCTCCACAGGAAGTGGAAATTCAGAAGCAAATCAGCCGCTTGAATCTGGAGTTGGCAAAGGCGAAGTCCGCCGAGCAGGTCCGCGAAATCCGCGACAAGATTTTTTTGGCCGAACAGGCCCGGTGGCTTACTCCTGCGTCGGGCATCTGGGAGTCGAAGCCCTGGCAAACGATTCCGTTAGAACGCATACGCCAGAATCTCGCTCCAAGCGAACTTGTTCTTGAATACGTTATGGCGGAACCGCATTCCTACTGTTTAGCGATCACGCATGATTCCGCGCACGTCGTGCCTCTTGGTGACCGCGCGAGCATCGAAAGCTCCGTTCTTGGCTATCTCAAGACACTCAAAACGAAGGGCTCATCGAAATCACAAGCAAGAGAACTCTACACGGCTCTCTTGAAGGATATTCCTGAGGTGGCGAAGAAAGACCGGATCATCATCGTGCCCGATGGCGGTCTCCATCTTCTTCCGTTTGACGCATTGGTTGACGATACAGGCCGATATCTAGTTTTCTCCCACACCATCACGTATGCGACCTCCGCAAGCGCGCTGTATCTGGCCAACTCAGTGAAGCACCCGCCCACCCAGCAAACCTTCCTCGGGATTGGGGGCATTCCTTACGAACAAAATGCCGAACTCACGAAAATTGCTACCCTGCGCGGATACGTCAGCGGGCCGCTGGTGAACCTACCCGCGTCCAAGGATGAGATTCTGGCAGCACAGGCCACGACGCAAAGTGACGGGCAAAGCACGTTGATTGGCACGAGTGCAACTAAGTCTGCATTTGAACACTCCGATTTAGCGGACCACGCGATCATCCATCTGGCAGTCCACGGTGTAGCGAACGAAAAGCATCCCGAACGCTCAGCGTTGATACTTCTTAGCGACACCTCCGCTGGCGATGACGGAATACTTGAAGCAAGCGAGATCGTGCATTTACACACGAATGCCGACCTCGTTGTTCTATCAGCTTGCGACACCGCTGTTGGAAGGCTACAAGGCGAAGAAGGTATCGCAAATCTCTCCCTCGCTTTTCAGCTTGCCGGGGCAAAGGCCGTTGTTTCCACACTGTGGACCATCGAAGATACCACCGCGCTCTATCTCATGAAACGCTTCTACGCTCATTTGGCCGAGCGGAACACCATCGCGTGGGCGTTGACCGCAGCAAAGAGGGACATGCTCAGGAACTATGGTGCTCAGGCTGTTCCGTACTACTGGGCAAGTTTCAAATTGGAAGGGGCGGGAAACCAACATGTCATCATCACCAAACCAAGGACGATGAACTGAGGGGGACGGGCCAGTGTCCACAACCCAGCAGACTCCCACACCGAAGGAGCGAACGAAGATCATCGCTTCCATCAAGAAGCTCGTTCCTGAGCGTCACATTAACGTGAGCAACCCCAATCAGGATTACAGGCCGTGGCTGACTCTCGTTGACGAACGCACGCCGCATCTCTTGAATATGGACACCCCCGCTTTCGAAGCTGGAGTGGGCGAGCTCCTCAAAGAACTCGGTAGCAGCCACACAGCTTTCTTCCATCAGCGGCGGGACAGCATCCCAGCACCCTACTCGATAAATGCCACATTGCGCGCAGTCGACAGTCCCCATGGAAAACGGTGGATGTTTGTCGACGTTATTGAAGATGGTGTTGCCTTTCAAGCTGGAATCCGGCCTGGAGAATTTCTCCTCTCCATTGACTCCCAACCAATCCTGCCGCCGAAGTCTGCAAACTTCCGCATTGGCGGCAACCACCGCGTCGAAGTCGGCAGCTTGAACGGCAGCAAGCGAGAAATCGCTATTGGTGTCCCAGACCGTGCATCCAAACACCGCCCGCCGATGATTGAGCCTCGGAGCCTATCCCATAAGTTTCTCGCACCCGATATCGGCTACATCCGAGTCGCGACCTTTCCCGGCGCAGTGGGCCAGAGCTTCGCCAAAGCCCTCGACGATGCGATTCAGGAGTTGAAAATTCGTGGTGTACAGCGCCTCGTCCTGGACCTTCGAGGGAACATCGGCGGAGGCTTAGGCTCTCTCCGACTCATGAGTTATCTGTGTGCTGGCAAGATGGAAATCGGCTACAGCCTGACACGCCGGCGGCTTCGGAATGGTTATCGCAAGGAAAGTCTGACGCGCATTGGCAAGATTCCGGCAACGAAGGCTGAATTGCTCATGATGGCTGTGCGGTTCAAAGTCTTCCAGCGTGACCGCTCAATGACGCTCGTTACGGAGGGCCTTGGTCCTCAGCCATTTCACGGGCGCATCGTTATTCTCATCAATGAGCATACGCACAGCGCAGCCGAAATGGTAGCCAGTTTCGCCAAACAGAATCGTCTCGCTACACTTGTCGGCAAGCGAACGGCAGGCGAAGTCCTCGGAGGCGCGAATTTCAAGCTTGCTGGCGGTTACGTCTTCCGTATGCCTGTCGCGGGCTGGTATACGTGGCAGGGAGAATGCATCGAGGGCAGTGGCGTGCTGCCGGATGTGTCGGTCGAAAACTCTCCAGAAGCGCTGGCGGCTGGTATTGATGCTCAATTGGAAAAAGCATTGGACCTCGTTAAGGCAATCTAAACTGTAATCTCGGCTCCTCGCGAAATCTGCGTAATATGCTGGAGGGAACGGTATCTTGTGCCGAGCGCGAGCTTCATGAGCAAACTTTCTTTGCAGCACCTGGACAATTCCCTGCTTTCGGGAAGCCTGCGTACCCTCTTCCGGGGGAGCCAAACACAATACCGAGTGGCTCGGGAACTTTACGGGTCAATTCTTCTGCTCTTTCCGCATCGCGTTCCGTCCCACCAATCATCCTCTAGACGGCAACCCACGCTTCATTTGTCTCTTGATCGCAGGAAACCCATGCATCGGCATACGCCTCGCCAAGTTCTTTAGCGTTTCACTTCGCAGAACACACAGTTCTCCCCTTTCAACTGTAACAGGACCCTGTACACGCGGATCGGATTCTCAGGTCCCATTGAGGTTTCCGTTCTTGGAGGCCCTCTTTATAGGTAGAGGCCGAATCAGGGCGGCACAACTCGGGAGGTCCGACCGTGCGAGACGAGCTACGCTGCGATTGCCATATCTGCGAGGTGGAGCGTCATATCTTCGATCTGTTGGCCGAACCCCCAGGGAGCATTCGGTTTCTAGTATTGGCCGCGAGTTCCCCGGTGCTCGCAAAATTCACGAACATCTCGGAGTTGCTCGCCTATCTTCATTCGCCTCGAACGGGCGATTATGCCTGCTTGGACGTTAGTCAACTGCTTACCGCTCTGGTCGCTGCATGGACGACCGTGCCCGATTCCGAGCTAATTCACTCCGTCCTTGTGCTTGCTTTCGCGCCGACCATCCACCGAACGTATCGCGAGGTGTGCGCCTGGTTCCGAGAACTGGAACCGGAGGATATAGCCCAGCAGATTCTGGCTTTTTTCCTAGAGCTCGTCGTTTCTGCCGTCGCGGAAAACCTCGTGGGAATTCTGCCAATCGCCGTTTCTAGAAGCCTGCGCAAGACCTGCTTCCGCTGGGCAGAAAAAGAACAACGGGCCCTACTTAAGCGCCAGGACGACGCCCAGACCGAGATGGACGGCAGCGAACGAGCAACCGACGCGACATTCGAGAGCGTCTCCGTCTTGAACGACTTCCTGGACTATTGCTCCCGGCAGGGACTCCTCTCCCGATTCGAGCGAGAACTTTTGATCAAGTTCAAGGTGGACGGCTTTAGCGGCAAAGAGATTCAAAATCGTCACACCGTGCTATCCGAACAGGCGGTACACCTTCGAGTCCACCGAATCATGCAACGCCTCCAAGACGCGGCACTGGCCCTGGGTGCGCCAAAACGGGGCAGTCAAACAACGCCGGCCAAATCTTGCCGGCCCCCATCCAGAAAAAGTCGTCCAGCCATGAAAGATTTTTCTTTGAAAGATTCTGCCGACTTTTTGCCCATTAGTAAGAGTAGAAGGCAACTCTCGCTGGATTCCTCGCTAACGAACCGTGAAGGCCAATGACAGCAGATTCCGCCCCTGATCGGAGCTGCCGTCACTCGCTTTTTCACCGGGCCAGGCGTACCGGCGAACGCGACAGAGGGAGCGACTTCGCGGCGGTTCGCCGCCTCTCCTACATAGGCTCCCTCTTCGCTTTCGTACCGCGATCTGGCGAGAGCTTGCCTTCGAATCCCGATGCGGGCCCGGCTCGCATCATCCGAAAGGAACTCGCCGGCATGAAGAAACTATTCGACAAGAAATTGGCTTACCGCTGGCTCCGGCCCACCTTCGTCACACTGTGGTCCCCTCTGATTCTCGCATCGGCGGCTTTCGCGCAGGCGACGGGTAGTTCTCCTTGGGAAAACGCCGTCAACGTTTTGATGACGGCGTTCACCAGCACGATTGCTCGCGGTCTCTCTCTCGTCGCAATCGTCGTGTCAGGGTTGACCTTCGCCTTTGGCGAAGGCGGCTCGAAACGAGTCCTTGCCGGTGTGCTCTTTGGCGTCGGCATGGCCATCGCCGCAGTGAACTTCATGGCCTGGCTCTTTCCGTGAGACGGGAATCAGAGAGCACTTTCTGACTGGAGCGAGCAATGCCGAACGGCACGCGGGTGAACAAAGTTTATCGGTCGATTTCACGGCCCCTGACAATTTTGGGTGCCGAGAGAAAACTGTTCTTCTTCGCAATGTGCATCGGCGCGGCGACTTTCAATCTACTCGCAAGCCTCCTCGGAGGAATCCTGATGTTCCTCCTGCTTTACTTCATCGCCCGATGGGCCACCGAGACGGACCCGCAAATCCTGCGTTTCCTGCTGACCTCCACCAAGCTCCGCACGCATTACGACCCAGCGAAGTTCAATCTGGTAACGATCCGCAGGGTGAGCCATGTTTAACCTTCGCCGACTCTTCAAGAATTACGAAGAAACCGGCTCATTCAACGAGCAGATCAGCCCACAGGGCTTTATTGATGAGCATCTCTTTCTCACAAAGTCAGGCGATCTCGGTGCCGTACTTGAAGTGCGTGGCGTGGACTTCGAATGCCTCGACGGAGATTCAGTTGACGGTTTTACCAAACGCCTTGAATCGGCACTGAAACTCTTCGACGAGAAATTCCGCGTCTACCAGTACATCTTCAGGGTCAACAACCAGGCCATCCCGCACAAACTCTATGGAAACCCGGTCGTCGATACCGCCATCAGCAATCGCATTGCGTATCTGGCGCGCAAAGCCGACAAGCTCTTCTCGCTTTCCATTTACTACGTCGTCTTGTTCGAGGGATTCCGCTACCAACGCAGAATGGGCAGCATTCTGGTCGACTTTCCAAAGCACCCTCTCAGGACGCTGGGAGAGCTGTGGGCCTCCTTCTCCACCAGAAAGCAAGTCGTTCTCCTCGATGGCGAGATCAGCAAGGGACAGGCGAATCTTCACCAGAAACTGCGTAGCTTCATCCTGCAAGTCAGTGACTTCCTCCCGGTGCGCTTGCTCGACAAGCAGGAGGCATTCCGGGTCCTGTATCGAACACTGAACTTTTCACCTGTAAAGGTCGGACTCGCCCGGCTCCGGTACAACACTTTCCTCGATACCCAGCTCTGCGACTCTTTTCTCGAGTGCCACCGGGGACACCTGAGACTCGACGACTACTACGTCAAAGTTCTCACATTGAAGGAACCCTCCGCGCAGAGCTTCCCGCTGATCTTCAAGCGGCTCCTCGAAGTGGAAGCCAACTATTTCGTGGTGACGGAATGGAAAAAGGAGGATTCCGGCAAGACCCGCCGCGCGATCCAAGCCAAACGCAGGCACTTTCACAATACGAAGCGATCTTTCTTCAGCCAGGTGAACCTTAACGATGCGCCGCCGCAGGATGTTCTGCTCGACGACTCAAAGGAATCCCAGGTCCGGGAACTCGGGGAGAGCATCAAGGAGCTTGAACTCAAGGGCAACTATTTCGGCCAGTTCTCCCTGACAATCGTCATCTACGACCTCGAACAAGCGAAGCTGGACCGCGCCTGTTCCGAATTTTACAAAGTCTTCAGCGTCCACGACGCTCAGCTAAACGAAGAAAAATACAACCTGCTGAATGCGTTCCTAGCAGTTGTCCCCGGAAACTACGCTTTCAACCTCCGGTACCAATATCTCCTGAATTCCAACTACGCCGACTTTTCGTTCCTTTTCACCCTTCACTGTGGCGAGCCTGCTAATCCGCATCTCCGGCAGGAATATCTTGCGGTCCTTGAGACCAACCACCACTCACCCTACTTTCTGAATCTTCATTATCGCGATGTCGCCCATACGATCATTCTCGGGCGCACCGGGTCGGGAAAGTCTTTCCTACTGAATTTCCTCATTACGAACCTACAAAAATATCAGCCCCATACGTTCATCTTTGACCTTGGCGGCAGTTTCGAAAGCCTCACGCATTTATTTGATGGTTCTTACGTGCGCGTGGGCCTTGAGTCGGGCGATTTCAAGATCAATCCATTCTCGCTTCCACCGACAAAGGAGAACCTCGACTTTTTGACGCTCTTTCTGAAAGTTCTCCTGCAAGGCTCCAGTCAAATGGAGCTCGACCCCGCAATCGAAAGGGACCTTTACCACCAGGTCGAAAACCTTTACGAAGTTGACCCTGCTCTTCGGACTCTTGGGGTCCTCGCGAACACTTTGGGGCATGACCTCGCGGACAGGCTCGCAAAATGGACACGTGGGGGCCAATTCGGGTTTCTCTTCGACAACACAGAAGACACGATTTCTTTTTCTCGCTTCCAGTGCTTCGACTTCCAGAAGATGAGCCAATACCCGGAGCTTCTGGAGCCTCTGCTTTTCTATATTCTGCACCGCGCCAATGCCGTTATCGCCGACCGGGAAATAGCTACCCGCTTCAAGGCATTCCTAATCGACGAGGCGTGGGTGTTCCTGAAAAACCCGAGCATCCAGCGGTATGTCGTCGAAGCCCTCAAGACCTGGCGCAAGCACAACGCCGCAATGGTGCTCTCCACGCAGTCGCTCGACGAACTACGGCGCTCCGACATACTCGACGTAATCATCGAAAGCTGCGCAACGAAGATTTTTCTCGCCAATCCCGACATGGACCGCGAGCTGTACCGGCGGCAGTTCCATCTGAATGACAACGAAGTCGAACTGATCTCCACGCTAATTCCAAAGCAGCAATTCCTCATCAAGACGCCGGAACTCGCAAAGATCGCAAACCTAAATGTCGATCCCAAGAGCTACTGGCTCTACACCAACGACCCGTTCGACAACCAGAAACGTAAAGAAGCTTTCGAGACTTATGGGTTTGTGAAGGGCCTCGAAGTTTTGACAGGAGGAACATTATGAAAGCACTAGCCATTACCTTATTCATTTGGATTTTTGTGGTTCCCGCCGCGACTGCCTTGCTACTCATTTTCGGTTTGCTAGCAGTGATCGTGCCCGGCTTGTATTTCCCCTGCTTCTTTCTGGTCCTAATGTCTTACAGCTTCTTGTTCACCTTCGGGCCGTTCTTGTATTCACCGTTTCGCTTTGAATGTCCCTTTTGCAATTCGAGAACTCACTCAATCGAGGAGAAAAGTCATGACGAGCATCAAGAACTTGAAGTCGGCTCTTAGAAACAATCTCAGTCTAGCGATTCTCTGCCTTGCTGTTTTAGCTGCGGTGCCGGTGCATGCGGAAACCGGCGGCGGACGAACGGTCAAGTACTCGCAGCAAGACATTGTTCCGGTCCACGCTAAAGTCCGTTTCTCGACGCTCATTGTGTTGCCGCAGAACGAGGACATTCTCGACTTTGCCACTGGCGACAAAGACTTCTGGATCATCAACGGGGCGCACAACCTCTGCTACGTTCATCCGGCGCAGACCGGAATTCGCACCGACCTTCACCTCATCACCTCCACCGGCCATGTCTATTCATTTCTCCTGACGGAAATTGGCAACGACCCGACCACCGAGCCAGACCTGAAAATCTTTATCGTGCCGCAGGATCAGTCGAGCGTGGCCGGCAGTACCGGCCTTGAGGGATTCGTCCGCGCTGGTGAAGTGGAAGCCTACAAGAAGGAATTGGAAGCGATGCGCTCGCAGACCGCTGACGAGATTCGCGCCGCGCATTCGCAGAGCACTGAGCAGGTGAACAAATTCCGATCAGAATATGCCGGGAAACTCCACTTTGACTATCAGCTTGACCCCAAAGCTACGCGAGAACCGTTTCTCGTTACCGCCATTTACCACGACGACGCATTCACCTACATCCAGTGTGCTGCCCGTGAGAAGCCTGCGCTTTACGAAATGAAAGACGGCAAACCGAACCTGATCAATTTCCAGGTCGAGAACGGGGTGTACATCGTTCCCCAAATCATCGACAGCGGGTACCTCGCGGTGGGCAAAAAAAAGAGCACCTTCACGCGACACGATAAGAGCTCTGCGCGAGCCATTTTCGAGAGGGGAAAGCCATGAACGAACCGATCAAGGACAAAGCACCAAAGCCACCGGGCGTGATTCCGAAGAACATCCGGTCCTGGGTGATCATCGGCATCGCCCTGCTCATGGTTGTCATCATGTGGCTCACCGCGGGAAAGAAGCCGCAGGCCACGGGAAAGGCCGCTGTGCCGACCGTCCAGACGCCAGCGCCGGTGGAAGTGAACGAAACCAAAATTGCAGAGCTTCAGAGCCGGATTCAGGATCTGCAGAAGCAACAGCTTGCTGCGCAGAGTGCGCTCGCGCAGCAGACCCGTCTGCTCGGGTCTTTGCCGCAGGAACAATCGCAGGCGCAACCCAATGCTGGTCCGAGCAATTCCCCTCCTGCCACCGCTGAAGATGCAATCAAGGCGGAGCGGCGGAAGCGGGAGTACCTCTCGCTATTTGCTTCAAACCTCGCGCTGAGTTACAGGAAAAATGCCTCCAGCGCCGGGACTGCCCCCACTGGGAGTGCTCCGGCAGAACAACCCCAGGCGGCTACACAGAGTCCAGACGCATTCCAATTGGCGCAACTCTTCGAAGAGATGCAGCCTACAGCATCGACACAACAACTCTCAAACGTTCAATCAGAGGCAGCGAGTTCCGCACAAACTCGGACCACATCGGCCCAGGCAACCGAACCAATCCCCGGACGAAAGGAGGCCGATCACCCTGCCGCCGTGGTCCCCGATTCAGTGAACGCGGCGGCAGGGAAGACTTACATCCTCTTCGAAGGCACAGTACTCGAAACCGTCCTCATCAACCGGCTAGACGGGCAGTTCTCCGGTCCCGTCGAATGCCTTCTCGCAACCGACGTTTACTCCCACGACCGCCAGCATCTTCTGATTCCCGCTGGAACGAAGATTCTCGGTGAGACGAAGAAGGTCGATTCGTTCGGCCAAACGCGGCTTGCTGTCGCCTTCCACCGCCTCATCATGCCGGATGGTTATTCCGTCAGCCTGGATAAGTTCAAGGGGCTCGACCAAATAGGTGATACCGGCCTGCGGGATCAAGTCAACAACCACTATCTCCGCATCTTCGGCACCTCGCTAGCGATTGGCGCACTCGGAGCCGTGGCGGAGGCTGGCACCGGAGGGGTCTTGAGCCAATCTGGAACCGACCGTCTCCGGCAAGGATTTGGGCAGAGCACAGCTCAATCCTCGACACAGATTCTCGACAAATTTCTCAACATCATGCCCACGGTCACAATTCGCGAAGGACATCGCGTGAAGGTCTATCTCTCAGGCGATCTCGCGGTGCCCGATTACTCAAACCACAAAATGCCCTCAGACCTCTGAGGCGAAAGAAGGAGATGAAATGAAAAAGAGAATGCTCGTTATTCTGATCGTGATGGGCCTCGCGGTTGGCACCGCGTCGGCCCAGTTCGGGGGTGTCGTCTACGATCCCACGAACTATGCGAATGCAGTCAAGCGCTACTTCCAGCTTCAGCAGCAACTAATCCAACTGAAGAACAGCTACTCGCAGCTCGTAGCGCAATACAACCTGGCCGTGCAGATGGCCAAACACATTCAGAACATGCCCGCGCGTTACCGCGCCGTGTTCTCGCAGTGGCGAAATGGTACTGCTCTGAATACGTTCGGCAACACCAGTGGATGGATGACCGGCATCAATTCCGGGACTTCCAATGGTGGCTACCAGCAGGCGACCACCCAACTCCTCCCTTACAGCCCGGACCATCTTTCAGGCATGAATGCTGACGAGTTGTCCCGCGTGAAATCTCAATATGCCTCAGTTGAGCTTTCGGATGGTGCCAACACTACGGCAATGGCGACCATTGGCTCAATTCGAGGCAACGCGCAGAGTGTGCAAACGCAGATTGCAAACCTCGAGCAGGATTCGTTGTCTTCGGACCCGAATCTGAATACCGAAGTCTCCGTCCTCAACAAGATCAATGCGGCAGGCGTTCTGACTCTGCGGACGTTGCAGGACTCCAACAAACTTCTCGCGTCGCTGGTGGAACAGCAGACGATCCTGGCCAAGCAGCAGCGTGAATCTACCACGAACGCCATCAACGCCGAAATCCAGCGCCGAGCGAGCCTTGCCGGAAACCTCGCGCAGGTCACCGGCACGATGACCGATTCACTTCAAAACTTCCGCATGCCGTAGGCGTGCGCAGAAGTACAGCCCAAGTCGAAGGAGCCGACGCCATGCAGCAGCCAGACTTCCTGCAATTCATCTTTAAGGCGATCAACGATCTGCTCACGCAGAATCTCGGCTTCTTCGACGCTATGGGCCAGAACCTCTTCCGGGCCTTCGCCACCATTCTCATCTCCTGGTATGGAGTGAAATCCGCCCTTGCCGCAGCGAGCGGCAAAAGTCCCTTCCACTTCGATAACTTCGCCAGCCTGCTCCTGACCATCAGTCTCGGATTTGGGATGGTGAACTATTACAGCAATCCCATCCCTGGCATTGGCACCAGCTTTCACAATCTCATCACCGATGAATCGCAATTCCTTGCCAACAAGATCAACCAGGCTGAACTTCAAACCGTCATTGAGCGCGTAGCTGACTTCGAAACGCGCATGGATTCACCCGGCATAGCCGACATTCTCGGGACCATCATCTACGCCATTGTCATAATTCTGCTTGCCGCAGCACAAGCAATTGCCATCGTCGTCATCGCTTACGGATTTATCGCCACGGCTGTCTGTGTTCTTGTCGGCCCGGTATTCATTCCTTTCTTTATCGTGCCGAAACTTGAGTGGCTCTTCTGGGGTTGGTTTCGGTGCTTCCTCCAATACGCGTTTTACCAGGTTATCGCCGCAGCGGTTGTTTTCGTCATTGGCAACCTGATTCTTGGAATCCTGAATCTGCAACCCACCGGCACGATCTCAACGGTGCAGCTCATTGGGTGGTTCCCGGTCTTGTTCATCACCTTTGTCGCTTCGATCTACGTGTTGCTGAGGGTCCCGGCTCTGACGAATCACATCTTCAGCGGCACTTCAGGTGGATCTTCGACCCAAATCCTCCAGGACTTCTTCGCATGAAAAACGATGCCAGCTTTAACGATGCCAAACGGCTCTATCTCGAACAGTACGGTGACCCTATGGTGACGAACACCTATCTGAAGATTGCCCTCGCACTGCTCTCCGTTGTTTGCGTCGCGCTGGCGCTGATTGATTTGAGAACGATCCGCACGTTCCAAGACTTCCGGCCTCTGGTGATTCGAATTGATGACCTTGGGCGGGCCGAGGCGATTAATTACCACAACCTCGAATACAAACCGCAGGACGCCGAGGCGAAATATTTCCTGAGCCAGTTTTGCGCGCTCTACTACCGCCGCAATCGCTACACGATTCAGAACGACTTCTCCAAGGCTCTCTATTTCCTCGACGGCAAGCTCGCAGATGGAATTCTTGACGCCTACCGCAAGGACGACATCATCAAGAAATTCCTCACGAACACCTCGGCTCCGGAGATCGACGTAGAAGTAAAGAAAGTCGCACTCGAAGAGATGCAGACTCCTCCATTCCGTGCGCGTGTGGATTTCTACCTGGTCTACTACTCTCCCGCCGACCACAGTGAACTGAAACGCGATCTCTACACCGCCAACTTCGTTTTCCTCTTCAAGAGCCGCGTGCCAAACGAATTGATTCCCATCAACCCTTTGGGGTTGACGATCACCTACTTCCGTGAAGACGAGGCATTCAAATGAAAAACCGTGTTCGCTTCTTCAGAAAAGCAAAACACTGGACGCAAGCCGATCTCGCGGCCCGCGTCGGCGTCAATCGGGAATGCATCGACGCCATCGAGAAAGGGCGCTTTCTGCCAAGCATCGCCCTCGCGTACAACATCGCCGCTGCCTTTGAAGGCTATGTCTACGACGTTTTCCCACCCCAGAGTCCAACTCCGCCCGTTGCCCCAATCGTCCAGCTCCAGTCATCAGCTCCAGCCCGCAGCCTCGCGTGACTCCTCATTTCACTCGGGAGGCCTGAAATGATTGCCAACGCCCTGTTTTTCACCGTCGTTATCTTAATTGGCTATGGATTCTGGCTGCTCGACCAGCTGAAGTTCATGGCTCGTTACAAAACCGTCCTGTTCCACGCCTACGGAACAACGATTCTGATCTTTCTCGTGGTCCTATTTGTGAACTTGTTTGGCGTTGCGCTGGCCATCGGCCGCCGCTTCTTCCT
>WNFT01002576.1_pt1 | contig 15570 bp, 14 predicted proteins | sample 5400191 | NCBI WGS metagenome assembly WNFT01 (sample SAMN13153359, study PRJNA577476) | soil metagenome | isolation source: 80 cm saprolite under Madrone tree | place: USA:California | collected 2016-06-14 | reverse complement strand
GCTTCTTCATTGCGGTAGCGGTCGCCATAATTGGGAATGGAGGATCGGTTGGTACGAATATAGTGTTCAAACTCGTGCAACGTTCTGGCCAGCTTCTGGGCTTCAGTGCTTGCCTCGGCATCGATGTCCCACGTGAGATCTTCCAGCACTTGCAGCGCTTTATAAGCATTACCATGCCAGAGAAACCATTTCACCCGCTCCAGTTCCTTCTCAAACTCCTCTCCTTTGTGCTGGACAGGTATACCTTTGCCCATCTGTTTCAGCACGGTGATGCGCATGGTTACATGAAACCAATCTAAAATATGCTCTTTGAGAGGGTTGAGGCCCTCGGTCAAATCACGTAAGGTGTCGCCTCCATCAGTGAGAAAGGTGACGGCCTGGTTCATTTGCATGCCCTGAGCCTGCAAGACTTCAAAGAGTCGTCGCCTCGGTTTGGTATCGTAACCAGAGACCAGCCCAAAACTGGTCGTGACTCCTTCTCCCGTCGTACTTTTGCCCACAATCACTTCAAACAAGCCATCTTTGCGGCGCTCTGACGAGCGAGCATGAACGTACCCTCCGTCGAGGCTGATGGTCAGAGGCGCAGCAGGTTCGGGCAGCGTGTACCACTGTGCAGGGCATTCCTCGATAAAGGAGGACTGCTCTTCGCCCAGTTCCTGTTCAAGGCGCTCTGCCACTTGGTGGGCGTGACGAGAGACAGTGGAGGTACTCAGTTGATGCTCCATGGGCAAGAGGTCACCCAGGAGCCCGACGGTCAGGCCATACGACATGAGCGAGGCCCACCGGACTTCCAGACAGAGCAGTTCCGGCGTGCTTCGCTCGGAGAACAGTGCTGCCACGGGACTCCAACTTCGTCTCTCCTGGGGCTGGCAAGAGCAGGTATACAAGCGCGGACTGGAGAGGGTGAGTTTGCCGAAGAGCGTGCGCAGACCAATCTGATGATGGCCCTTGTATGCAAGCGGTTGCTGACAGTGCGGACACTGGCGCTGGTACTCCACGTAGTCCTCGACTTGCTGCGTGGCCATAGCCTGTTGGATGCCAGCCAACAATTGTTTCGCTTCGTCCAGCCGCAACCCAAACGTTTCTGGCGTCAATGCACCTCGCTCGAAGCATGTCACCTCTTCGAAATGTGAGAGAGCAGTCTCCTGGTCGGATTCAATAATGACCTGCACCCGGATACGCATCAGGGCCTCCTTTCCTTTTCTCGTGTGTACGTAGCGACATATTCAGCCAGACGACGATTCACTGCTTGCCGATCGAAGTCCTCACAGACCATCCAGTAGGCCAACTGCCGAAGCTCATCTCGATAGTCGTCCAGATCGTCGCGGTGGTCAAGCAGCACTGTGCAAACTGCGGCAGGACCTTCCACAAGGGGTGTTCGTCTTGCAGCTCCATAAATGCCCGAGGGCCGCCACAATTCTCAAGTGGGGCTCGTCGTTTCCCCGCCAAGCAGATGGGATAACGCAAGGCTTTATCGAGGGGAAGGACCTGCTCCAGACGAATCTCATGTTGCCACCAATCAGTCAGGTCATACTCGTAAACCCACCGTTCCTTGCAGCGGAAGTGGAAGTCACAGAGTCGCACCTGATGAGGATTGTCGCAAAAACTTATTCCTCCAGGTTTCCATACCCCATAGGGCTTGCCTCGAATGAGAAATTGGTGCAAGTGCTCATCCGTCCAGCCAGAATGATCTTACCCCGAATTTGTGGAGGAGTGAAAGCTTCGAGTATACTACTCCCGAAGGAGGAAGAGGATCATGGCAAAGGTTCAAAAGACCTATACCGTCGAGTTTAAGCGCGAAGCGGTGCGATTGGCGCAGACCAGTGGCAAGCCAATCGCGCAAGTGGCCCGCGAGCTGGGCATCTCAGACACTTCGATCCATCAATGGCGTAAGGAGTTGACAGAACACAGTTCCGAAGCCTTTCCTGGAAGTGGGCATCAGACCGCTCAAGAAGAGGAAGTACGCCGTCTCAAACGCGAATTGGAAGTGGTCAAGCAGGAGCGTGACATACTAAAAAAAGCCATCGGCATCTTCTCGCGCGGCCAGCAGTGAAATACCAGTTCATCGCAGAATACCAGCATGAGTATCCAATAACAGTGATGTGCCGGGTGCTGGAGGTATCGGTCAGTGGATACTATGCCTGGCGCAAACGTGCTCCCAGTGAGCATAGCCGAGAAGATGCCCAACTTGCCGAGAAAGTGAAGACGGCTTTCGAGGCTAATCGTGGCGTCTATGGTAGTCCACGGGTTCATGCAGAGCTGCATGCACAGGGCATTCAGTGTGCGCGCAAACGAGTGGCTCGTCTGATGCGAGAACAAGAACTCTTCGCCAAACGTCCACGTCATCGCACCATTACCACGAAGAGTGAGCTAGGGGCACAGGTAGCTCCCAATTTGCTCCAGCGCGACTTCAGCGCTGATCAGCCTGACCGCAAATGGGTAGCAGATACGACGTACATTTGGACGACAGAAGGATGGCTCTTTCTTGCGGTGGTGCTTGATTTGTTCTCTCGGATGGTGGTAGGATGGTCAATGTCGGCCATTCAGGATGCAACCTTGGTCGCGCAAGCTCTGCATATGGCAGTGGCTCGTCGCCGTCCGCAGGCTGGGTTACTCCATCACTCTGATCGAGGGAGTACCTATACGAGTGAAAGCTATCAAGCACTTTTGCAACAAGAAGGCATGCGAGCTAGCATGAGCCGGACTGCCGATTGCTACGATAATGCGGCCATGGAAAGCTTCTTTCATAGCTTCAAGGGTGAATGTATTGATGGCCAGTCTTTTCAGACACGGGCTCAGGCCAGAAGTAGCACCTTTGATTACATCGAATGTTTCTATAACCGGACCCGGAGACATTCAACGCTTCAATACATGAGTCCTTTCCAGTATGAACAATTGATGTGTTAAATCCCCTCTTTGGGGTCTCCACAAATTCGGGTGAAGATCATCCCTCATCTTGCCCCATTATGAGGACTGGTCGCTTATCTTCTGTGGGGCGTGTGGCGACAGCCGCCTGAACCTGCGTCGCAAAGTTTTTTTGAACTGTTCTTGTGCTTCTTTGCTCGCCTTGGGATGGGCGGGTCGTGGCATCAGTTTGCGCCAGCCATGGCGACTCAGCAAGCGATAAATCGTGCTGTCATCGACCTCGTGTCCGACTCGTGCTTCAAAAGCTCTCTGGGTTTCCGCTGCTGTTGCAATCTCTCCAGTTTGGGCACGTGCCACGAACGGCGCCAAGAAGTCTCGTTCTTCTTCTAAACTCAGATAGACGTTGCGACGGCCTCCCTTGCCAGGGGTTTCAACGGCACTCACTCCGAAGCGATTGTAGAGCGAGATGACTTGATGCACTGTCGCTGTGGACACTCCGCAATGTTTAGCAATCTCTTCGGCTTTCCGTGGATCAACTAAGGCATTATAGATAATGAGCCAGCGTTGTCGACACCAGGCACGTGGATCGTTTTGCAATCGGCTTTTCACTTCCTCAAACGATAAATGAGCTGCTGCGCGTGTGATTCTTGCCATGCCTCCCCCTTTTGTCTTGAAACGTCACCTCCTTATTCTATCACTGGGCGCGAATTGGTATGAGCAGTTGGATCTGCTGCTCTTAACCGTGGCGAAAACACATCGTGTACAGCAGGATGGCATCCGTTTTCAGGGGTACCTGTGCTGGCTACATCGGACATCCGTTCTCGAAATCGGAGATGCATACCAGCATGACCTCTTTGTCTCACATCATCTTTGCAAAAAAAGATGCATTGGCGAGGAAAGGTGAGAGTTGACATGTTCACACTCAAATTATGTATATTGAGCTAAGCAGAGGGATGACACGTTCTTTTCGTCCGTCGAAGGAAAACGGAGCAAGGAACGTATACGCCTTCTCTCTTTGACACGGCCATGCCGTTTTGCCGAAGAGGCTTCATTCGTCCTTGGTGAGTGCGCTTTTTCCTGTTTATGCCACTCTTCGGTAGTTATGGTGTAACCCACCCAACACGGGAACGGCGATCACCTGGCTCTGCTGATGTGAGAGAGGAGCAGAAAACGCTGGCGGGGCTGGAATCTGCTGTCGGATACCTTGATGTGGTCGAGCTTGATTGAAATACGTGATGTAGGCACGCAGAACACGAGAGAGTTGCTTCTCGTGGAAGATCAGAAAGTGATCCAGGCATTCTCGCCTCACGCTCCCCAGAAAGCGTTCACAGACGGCATTCGCTTGCGGTGTCCGGTACGGAGTTCGAAGGACCTTGATGCCCGTTGTGGTTGCTACACGGGCAAAATGCTGGCCGAATTTGCGATCATTATCCCGGATCAGGTATTTTGGGGCGTGTCCATACGGAGTCGCTTCTCGCAACTGTTGTGCCACCCAGAGGTCTGTCGGAGAGCGCGTTACATTCACATGGATCACCTTGCGCGATTGGAGTTCAATGAGGAAGAAGGCAAAAAGCGGACGGAAGAAGAGATCGGTTACCTGCAAGAAATCACAGGCCCATATTTCTGCCGCATGATTGCGCAGAAAGGTTTTCCAGGTCTGTCCACGGGCTTGTTTTGGGTGAATCTGCTTCATATACTTCTGAATAGTCCGTTTGCTGACGCGAATATCCAGCTTGAGAAGCTCACCCCGAATGCGCTCGGCGCCCCAGAGCCGATTGTGTGCTGCCATTTCCTTAATCAAGCTGATCGTCTCAGGTGACAGCTTCGGCTTTTTCGCGGACGCTTTGGATTTGTGCTTCCAGAACACATGGAAAAGCTCCCGATGCCAGCGCAGCAGGGTCTCTGGCTGGACAAGGAAGAGGGCCTGTCTCCAGGCCCGAACCGTCCTGGCCAGCAGCACAAGAAGAAGCCGGTCTATCTTCCGGTAGACGGGGCGTTTTACTTGTCGACGCAGAATGACCAGTTGGTGTCGCAAGAGCGCGTTTTCCGCCAGCAATTCGGCTTTGCCTCTGGTCAGATCGACGAGCGTGCCGAGCACAAGAGAGGTCGCCGGTGGTTTCATCCAGTGCAAAGCACGTTCACAGAGCACATAAAAGATCCAACAGACGTGTCGCTTGACCGAGGAAAATAGACAGAGCACAAATACAACCTTTTCTTCGTGAAACTAGGCGCGTGATCGGAGCATACACGCAGAATAAACCGCGTTGATTGTACCCACATCTCACGTACATTGGCAAGAAAACTTGCTCCTTCGTGCAGAACAGGCCGATTTCAAGAACGGATGTTCCAAGTAGCCAACACAGGTGACGCTCAGCACCACTCTGGCTCTTCGCATCTCGCGTACCGCATGGTTGCTGAGGTCTGACCACCTGTGCCCCTTCGCCCTGTGGACGACCTTCTCGTCCTCCCTGGTAGGTCGGTACTCCTACGACTACTATGGGCACTCCGTTTCCGTAGAGGTCGCCCTCCTTAGGAAATCCCATGTTCCGTCACGATGAGACGTCTCGAGCGTCCTGTAGGTGCCTCACCCACCACCTTCACGAGAGCTCATTGCTCCCCATTCTTTCCGTGAGAGTGCCCGAGACTGCTACTTTATCTCGAGCACGGAAAGACCCTGTTCTCAAGCGTTCTTCCAGGGGATGTGTGCTTCCATCATCGGTGGTTGAGGTTCGAGCAGTATGGCCCTCACCATGGGACGCGGAACTCGCGAGCCTCAGGCTACAACGCTTTGGCCTTTTGCTCGCTTTAGCAGCATGCTGTTGTTCCCTTTGGCTTTTGCCGCCAGGTTAGCTCTTGTTCCTAGAACCTCTCTCAAATTCTAGCCGACTGCGTCGGCGATCTCATCGCGCGTGACACGGCGCACGTAGCCAGCACAGGCATCTCTATGGATTCTGCTCAGCTCGCTTTCGATTTGCAAAAATCCAATGCCCACCTCTTGACAAGCATCAGATTTTTGTATATACTTTGAGCAACCGGTTGCGCATTGCGTTTACATCGACGTGGTAGCGCTCAATCGGAACGGTGGTAGCCATTTGTGCAGGAGTTCGCCGACCATGTCTATTTCAATTTATGACATCGCCAAAAAAGCTGGGGTTTCTCCTTCAACCGTCTCTCGTGCGTTGGAGGATCATCCTCGCATTGGGGCCGCAACCAGGAAGCGGATCCAGGCACTGGCCATAGAAATGAACTACGTTCCCAGTACAGTGGCGAAGAGCCTGGCTACTAATAAAACCTGGACCATTGGCATGGTGTTAGCTGCCATCTCTGATCCATTCATGGGGCGCGTTGTCGAAGGTGTGGAGCAAGTCGCTATTGAGACTGGCTTCAATGTTTTTATCAGCACGTCGCAAAATGATCGGCAGCGAGAAATTGCTGTTATCGAGACGCTCCAGAAGCGCCGGGTGGATGGCATTATCGTCATAGCCTCCCACTTATTTGATCGCTCACCCCGGTTCTTCGAGCACAGTAAAGTTCCCATCGTTGTTATCAATGAACAGAGTCCTGGCAAGAACATGCATTTTGTTACCGTTGATGATGTACGTGGAGCACGCATGGCTGTTGAACACGTCATTGCTTTGGGGCATCACCGTATCGGTTATGTGAGTATTCCCAATCGTCCTCAGTCAAACCAGTATCGATTCAAAGGGTATCAGGATGCGCTTGAAGCTGCTGGTATTGCTGTGGACCCCACCCTCATTTTTTCTTCTCATACTATTGTGGACCATGTCAGTACCGGTGAAGCCAGTTTAGAGCCGTTACTGGCAGCCGGAGCTACAGCAATCTTTTGCTATAATGATGCATCGGCGATCGGTCTATTGGCTGCCTGTCACAAACATGGCATTTCTGTTCCTGGCGATCTCAGCATTATCGGTTTTGACGATATCGACATGGCGGACTATGCCATGCCACGCCTGACTACAGTTCGCCAGCCCCGGTTTGAACTGGGACAGAGGGCCATGCACATGATGCTCGCTTTACTGAGCGGCGAGGAGCCAGAAAACCAGTTTCTTCCCTGTGAATTAGTAGTGCGACAAACAACTGCCCGGTTATTATCTGTCAAAAACCAGGAGACTGTCAGCTAACAATTACTCTTTTTTTGAGTGTCTGCGCAACCGGTTGTACATCGACGTTTCTCAATGCAATAGCTATAAATGCGCGTTTTTTGAGTGTTTGCGCAACCGGTTGCAAGGGATATTTGAGGCAAGGAGGCCGACATGAAGTCAGGTTTCCACGGCGCAACAGCCATGATGGCCAATTTACAAACAGATATAGCAGATACTGCCCACACAGGTTTTACCACGCTGGAACAGTGGGCGACCAGGGTAGATCGCTTCTTTCCTGGGTATCAGAAGTGGGATCGCATGCACCTGGTGGTCAGGGCAAGAGATGCGGCCGTCACCGTGCTATGCCCCTGTTTTGATATGGAAGCATAACCCGCTTGAGCAACAGGGTATCCAGACGTCTGGATTGACCACGAGCTATGCGAGAAAGGAGGTACTCATCACTTAAAGAAGACACATGATACCTGGTACGTGAATGTTCCGGGCCTGGTTCGCCGCTAGTGTTCACACAATTGTATACCCTCGACCCGTCGATCAATCAGTATGGCTATGATGTAGCTATGATCCAACAAAGGAGTGACCGGTGATAACAAGACATCAAAAACTTTCAACATTTCTCGGGCGAACATCGCGCGGGAGCTTTATGGGCATTGTCTGCGTTGCCCTCATGATCCTGTTAGCGGCCTGCGGCGGTGGTAGCACCAATACTACCGGGTCGGGCGGTGCCAGCCTCAGCGGAGGCACTGACATTAGCGGACGCACGATCCTGTTCGAGATTAAGAGCGGTCCCAGCAACTTTTTCTTTGTGCCGGCCGTCAACGGGGCGAAGGCAGCCGCCGATATGGCTGGCCTCAAACTGCAGATCCAGTATGGCAATGACGATGACGCGACGATTGTCAATCAGGTGAACACAGCCATTGCGAGCAATGTCGCCGGGATCGCGGTAACGATCCCCGACGCGGGTCTGAACAAAGTCGTCTGCGATGCGCGCGCAAAGAACATCCCCGTGGTCGCATTCAACACCAATGGAGCCACAGGTCAGGGAGCAAACTGCGTCCAGGCCTTCGTGGGTCAGGATTTCGTCCTGTCCGGGGCACTCATCGCTCAGCGCATGATCAACGGTGGCAAGATCAAGCCAGGCGATCACGTCTTCTGCCCGGTCGAGTCGCCAGATCAAGTCTATGCCGTCCAGCGCTACGCGGGTGTTAAGCAGGCTCTGGATGCCATTGGCGCGACGTGTGAAGTGTTAGGCACAGGCAACGACCTGGCTCCGGCTCAAGCCACGTTGGTTTCGTATCTGTTGGGGCATCCGAAGACCGCTGCCATCATTGCGCTGGGGGGAACACCGCTTAGCGTGGCTCCCGCCGCTATCAAGAAGGCCAACTTGAGCATTCCCATCGGTGGATTTGATCTCTCCTCGGATATTCTGGCGGCTATCAAGAGTGGTGTGATCAACGCGACCGTTGATCAACAGCCCTATATCCAGGGCTTCCAGGCGGTCATGGAGATCGCGCTGTATCTGAAGTACGGCATTACGCCCTCGAACATCAACACCAGCAACCGCGCTCTGATCGATAGTACCAATGTCGATCAGGTGGTCCCGCTCGTTGGCGGCGCAAATGCGGTTCGCGGCGGTTAGAGAACGATCGTTAGCTTGTCTCATGGCAGGCTGTCTCCCATCAAGGTGCGTAACAGAGGCAGCCTGCCATGCTGGGGCGAGCCACAGGCTAAGAGGAAATCACAGGATAGTACAGTCGTTCCAATACTTCTGCATTAGTGCAGAGAGCAGAAAGGGATGGATATGAGCCTCCAGCAAACAGTTACCGACGAGGCAGCGGCAAAACGCGCACAGGCAGCAGGGCGCCGCTATCGCCGCCAGCAGTCGGCCTTCGACATTCTTATTCTTTTCCTGGTCGTCATAGGCGCCAGCGTGGTCTACGGATTCATCAGCCCTGACACCTTTGCCTTTAACAGCTTCGCCAATATCCAGAATGCGCTGTATACCATTCCGATTGAGGTGGGCATCCCAGCGCTGGGTGTGGGAGTCCTGATGATCGCCGGTGAGTTTGACCTCTCTGTCGGTATCAATTACGTCTTCAGCAGCATCATAATGGCGCAGCTCGCGACGAATGGGATGAACGTCTGGCTAGCAGCGCTGATCGGACTGTTGATCGGTACCGGTATCGGCTTGCTCAACGGGCTGATCACGCTCCAGCTGAGGATCCCGTCCTTCATCACCACGCTTGGGACATCCTTCTTCTGGTTGGCCGCGACGTTCTTCGTACACGGCGCATCGTCCCAGCCCTTTTCTCCCGACCCGGCGTTCGCTGCGCTCACCGCTGGTAGCCTGGGCGTGATCCCGGTTACATTTCTGTGGTGGGTTGCACTCGCGATTGCCTTTTGGGGGCTACTTCAGCGGAGTTGGATCGGCAACCACATCTACGCAATTGGCGGCAACAAGCAGGCTGCGGTGGCGACCGGAGTGCGAGTGAACATGACGAAGCTACTGGCCTTCTGCCTGGCGGGAACCACCGCCGCGTTGGGTGGCATCCTGGCCGCGTCCTACATCGGTAACATCGCGCCCAGTAACGGCGAAGCTCTGGCACTGGAGGCCATCGCCGCCTGCGTCATCGGCGGCCTGGCGCTTTCCGGGGGGCGCGGCACCATCCTGGGCATCGTCTTAGGCTCCGCGCTCATCTTCTGGATTCGAGATGTCCTCCTGTTGCTCGGAGCGCCTGGCTTCTATATCGACGCGCCCATTGGTATACTCATCATCGGCGCCGTGGCGGTTTACGAAGTACTGCGATCCCGTCGGAGTTGATTCACCAACGAAAGGAGAAAATACATGGGCATAGACGGAATGGAAACGGCAGCAGCCGAGCAACCAATGCAGAGTGGAAAAACGGCAACGCCACTGCTGGAACTGCGCGATGTTAACAAGCAATACGGCCTGAACAAGGTGCTCAATAACGTGTGTTTCCACGTGGATCGAGCGGAGATCCTGGCGTTACTGGGCGACAATGGGGCCGGGAAATCGACCACGGTCAAAACCATTTCGGGCGTCGTGCAGCCGGACTCCGGCACGCTACTCTGGAATGGCAAACCTGTGGAGCTCAAGGCGCACACGGACGCGGCCGAGCTGGGCATTGAGACAATCTACCAGGACTCGGCGCTCGTCGACACGATGACGATCGCACGCAACATCTTCATGGGACGAGAATTGGTAGGACCCCTTGGTTTCATGCGTATGGGAGAGATGCGCGAAATCGCTTCTCATGTCTTGAAGACGATTGTGGCGATCGAGGGCATCGACAGTCCTGACAAGCTGGTAGGCAGTCTTTCCGGCGGTCAGAAGCAGGCGGTGGCTATCGCCCGCGCGGTGCATTTCAAACGCACGCTGCTGGTACTCGACGAGCCGACCAGCGCCCTGGCGGTGCGGGCTACGGAGGCTCTCTTCGAGTACCTGCGCTCGCTACGCACGCAGGGCCTGTCGAGTGTGCTGGTTACGCACAACTTGTATGATGCGTACCGCATCTGCGACCGGTTTGTCGTGATGGGGCGAGGACAGGTCACCTTCCAGGCGACGCAAAAGGAGACCTCGGTTGAGGAATTGATCGAGCACGTCAGTCGTGGAGACTAGACCTGCTCGGGCAACCAGCCTGCACCCAGGCACCAGCACTCTTCCATTTCCAGGATGATGTTATGCGAGAAACAACGAATCGACCACAACGAAAAGTACGACTCGGCATGGTTGGCGGCGGGCAGGGGTCGAATATCGGTGAGACCCACCGCTACGCCGCCCGGCTTGACGACCGCTACGCGCTGGTCTCGGGCGTTTTCGCCTCGGATGCCGGGCGCAGCCGGGACTTTGCCGCCACGCTCGGCATCGCCCCGGAGCGCCGCTACGGTTCCTGGCAGGAGATGGCCGAGCAGGAGGCACAGCGCGAAGATGGCCTTGAGGTGGTCAGCATTATGACCCCCAACAATAGCCATTACGCGATTGCCAAAGCCTTTCTGGAACGAGGCATTGATGTCATCTGCGATAAACCCTTGACTACCGACGTAGAGCAGGCACTTGAGTTGATGCGCCTGGTTCGCCAGAGCGGCCTGGTTTTCGGCGTGACCTACTGCTATACCGGTTATCCGATGGTGCGCCAGGCTCGCGAGATGGTACGAGGCGGGGAGTTGGGTAAGATTCGGCTGGTGCAGGTCGAGCATGCCTCCGGCTGGGCCTCTACCCTGCTGGAAGCGGAAGGACACAAGCAAGCGGTCTGGCGCACTACTCCCAGCATTGCCGGGAAATCCAGCGTGGTCGGTGACCTGGGGACGCACGCCCATCACCTGGCCCGCTTTATCAGCGGCCTAGAAATAACCGAAGTGTCCGCCGAGTTGGCCAGTATTGTGCCGGGCCGCCAGGTTGATGACAACGCCCACATTATGCTACGCTTCAATAATGGGGCGAAAGGGATGATGTGGGCCAGTATGGTTGCGGCAGGGCATATGCACGGGCTGCGCATTCGGGTATATGGCGAGAAAGGCAGCCTGGAATGGGTGCAGGAGCAGCCCAATGAGCTTATCCTGCGCCCAGCCGACGGCCCCCATCAAATCCTCTCGCGTGGTTCCGGCTGGTTATCCCCGGCTGCACGGCGGACCTCGCGCCTGTGGCCCGGTCATCCAGAAGGCTATTTAGAGGCTTTTGCCAACCTGTACTCGGATATTGCCGACGCCGTTCTCGCCCGCCGGGATGGTGTTGCTGCCGACCCGCTGGCCTACTTGTTTCCCACGGTTGAGGATGGCGTGTTGGGCGTGAAGTTTGTCGACGCCGCCGTTGCGTCCCATCAGCAGGACGGTCGCTGGGTTGATGCGACCGTAGACGTATATGAGAGGTGAATACCATGATGAAATTTGCTCTGTTTGGCGCCGGATTTATCGGCAGGGTTCACGGCCGCAATATCGCCACCCATCCCCGGGCCGAATTACAGTATGTATATGATATCAATACCGAGGTGGCAGAACAGTTGGCCTTCCCTCTCGGCGCAAAAGTCGCTTCGAGCCCTGAGGAGATCTGGGCGGCGGATGATGTGGACGCCGTCCTCATCGCCTCATCCACCAACACCCACGCCGATTTGTTGAGCAGGGCCATCCAGACCCACAAACCGGCCTATTGCGAAAAGCCAATTGATTTGAACATGGACCGAGTCAAAGCTGTGGTGCAGGAAGCGTATCACACCAATATCCCGATCATGATCGGCTTCAGCCGTCGTTTTGACTCCAATCACCTGGGCGTCCGAGAAGCCATCCAGAATGGCACGATCGGCAAGGTGGAGATGATGCACCTCACCTCGCGTGCCCAGGAGCCGCCCCCCATCAGTTACGTCAAAGTGTCGGGGGGACAATTGCGCGACCAGACCATCCACTTTTTTGATCTGGCCTGCTGGCTCGCCGATGAAGCCCCGGTTGAGGTGTATGCCACCGGTGCAGCTCTGATTGACCCGGCCATTGGTGAGGCAGGGGATGTCGACACTTCTATGGTCATCCTGAAAATGCCAGGCGGAGTGCTCTGTCACATTGACAGCAGCCGCCGCACCGCCTATGGCTACGATGAGTGCATCGAGGTCTTTGGCTCCAAAGGGATGGTGCAATCTAATCGCAAACCGACGCGCGAGGTATCCCTGTACACCGGCACGAAGGTGATCTCCGATGGGTTGCACCCCGGTTGGTTTGAGCGGTTCGAACCCAGCTTCGCCCTGGCGTTGGATGCCTTCATCTCCGCGCTTGAGGGCAAGGAGACCCCTTACCCATCGCTGATGGACGGCTTGCGTGCGCAGATCATCGCGGAAGCGGCGGTCGAATCGTTGCACAGGAATCAACCGGTGAAGATTACCTACTGGCAGCCGAAGTAACAGGAGTTGTTCACGACATTGGAGGTATCACCATGACACGTACCATCGGTATCGGTGTGATTGGCATGGGCTGGATGGGCGAAGTGCATAGCCGCTCGTATCGCGCCGTTCCGGACCGTTTTCATGAGAGTGGAATTCAACCCCGGCTCATTGTCTGCACCGACGCCGTGGAAGCGCGTGCACAAGCCGCCCAGCAACGCTTTGGCTTCGAGCGCTACACCACCGACTGGCGTGCAGTGATCGCTGATCCCGAGGTTGAGGCCATCAGCGTGACTGCGCCCAACGGGATGCACCTGGAAATCAACCGGGCAGCGACCCAGGCCGGGAAACACATCCTGTGTGAGAAACCGGTCGGCAAGGATCCACAGGAAACCATCGAGAGTGTTGCCGCCGCCCGCAAAGCGGGGGTGTTGACCGCCGTCGGCTACAACTATCGCTGGGCTCCGCTCGTCCAGTATGCCCGCCAACTCATCAGCGAGGGGAAGCTGGGACGCTTGACCCATTATCACGGTCGCTTTCTCAACGGCTATGCCGCTGATCCCAATGGTTTCCTCTCCTGGCGCTTTGAGAAGGAGCACGGCCTGGGTACGCTGAGCGACTTGATGTCGCACGTGATCGATATGGCCCACATGCTGGCTGGCCCCATCACGCGAGTTACCAGCGACCAAGAAATCTTTATCCGCCGACGCCCCATTCCCCAACCGGGTAGTGGCACCCACTACGATGTCGGTAGCAGTGATGGCCCAATGGGCGAGGTGACCAACGAGGATTACGTCAGCGCCCTGGTGCATTTTGAAAATGGTACACGCGGTATGTTAGAAGCGTGCCGGGTCATCAATGGGGCAAAATGCGATATGTCCTTTGAAGTTCATGGGACCAAAGGAGCCATCAAGTGGAATATGGAGCGCATGAATGAACTCCAACTCCAATGGCGCAACGATGAAAATCCAGTGGAGGACGGCTACACCATCCTCTTGAGCGGGCCGGCCCACCCGTACCATGGTCACTTCAACCCGGCCTGGGGACTGAATCTGGGTTATGACGACCTGAAAGTGATCGAAGCCTACAATTTCTTGAATTCTGTCGTCACAGGCCAGCAGGGAGAACCCGGCTTTGCTGAAGCCGAAGCTGTGGCTAACGTTCAGCAGGCGATCATTCGCTCCTGGGAAAGCGAACGTTGGGAGGCCGTTGAAAGCTCGTCTTGAACCCTCATTTCCGAACCTTTATAAGGAATAGAGCACTATGACACAGGCACAAGTACGTTGGGTACATCCAAAGAAAGTGCCCAGCGAAACTGCCACTACATTCGTTCGATCGACTTATGGATGGCTGTACTGATAAGGAGGTTATGGATGGCTGATATATCGATTGGTGTGATTGGCGCAGGGGGCATGGGCTCGCGCCATGTGATGAACGTGCACCGCCACGTGGTGGGTGCGCGTGTGGCCGCAATCTATGACCTTGACCAGGCGCGTGCGAGACAGGTTGCTGCGGAATGTGGTTCTGCGAAGGCCTTCCAGGACCCGGTGCAACTGATCCAGGATGCTGATGTTGATGCCGTGGTGATTGCCTCACCCGATCCCACCCATGCGGAGTTTGTGCAGGAGTGTTTGCGGCACCACAAGCCTGTGCTCTGCGAAAAACCTCTGGCGATCACGGCGGCCGAGGCTTTGAAGATCATCGAAGCGGAACAAGCCCTGGGGCGTCGACTCATCGCCGTCGGCTTTATGCGCCGCTTTGATCCCCAGCATGTGGCCGTGCGGCAGGCGGTCGCAGCGGGGGAAATCGGCCGCCCGATCCTGTTCAAGGGCGTGCATCGCAACCCGATGATCCTGCCCTATCTGCCCGGGGGGGGCGTCGTCACGAACTCGGCCGTTCACGATATTGATTCGACCCGCTGGCTCTTGAGGCAGGAGATTACAGAGGTGTATGTGCGGGGTGTGCGCACGCACACGTCGTTCAGTGACGAGACACGGGATATGCTGCTCATGCAGATGGTGTTGAGCGGCGAGTGTTTAGCAACGGTGGAGGCGTCTGTCGCGGTTGAGTACGGGTATGAAGTGTCAGCTGAAATCGTCGGTGAACGGGGTACCGTTGTAACCATGCAACCTGATGATGTGCTAGTGCGCTCCCGAGGAGCCCGATCTGTGGTCGTTCCCAAGGATCACCTCACACGCTTTCAGCAAGCCTATATCCCAGAGTTGACGGATTGGGTGCATTCGATCCAAAGCGAGCAAGCTTTTAGCGGGGCGAATGCCTGGGATGGCTATATGTCGTTGCTGGTCACCGATGCCTGTATTCAATCCTTGCAGAGTGGCACACCCGTACCGGTGTCAACGCCGGAGAGACCGCGCCTCTATCAGGAACGGGAGTTGCTATGAAAGCTATTGCTGTCTTTCCTAAGACGCGCGAGGTAAAGTTGATCGATCATGAGGAGCCGAAGATCACGGCGCCGAGGCAGGTGAAGCTGCGCATGCTGGAGGTTGGCGTGTGTGGTACCGATAAGAAGATTACCTCGTTCCAGTTCGGCACTCCTCCTGCTGGCTATGAGTACCTGGTGATTGGACACGAGTCGCTGGGTGAAGTGGTCGAGGTGGGGCCTGAGGTGCACGATATCAAGCCGGGCGACCTGGTTGTAACGACAGTACGGCGTCCCTGCCCGCATGAGTATTGCCGTGCCT
>WNFT01011251.1_pt1 | contig 15571 bp, 15 predicted proteins | sample 5400191 | NCBI WGS metagenome assembly WNFT01 (sample SAMN13153359, study PRJNA577476) | soil metagenome | isolation source: 80 cm saprolite under Madrone tree | place: USA:California | collected 2016-06-14 | reverse complement strand
CAAGCGAGCGGAATTCCCCAAGGCTGCGTTCCGGCGCCACAATGGCCAGTCGCTTGATGCGGCCCCAGTCATAGGCATCCTCGAGCGTCTTCACCAGAAGATGGACAAAATTGTGCTTCTCCATCTTGTGCTTGTCGTGTTTGGGCTCATAGGCGTGCCGAACCCCGCTGTGGGTCGAGGCGAAGCTTCGGCCTTCTCTATCGGAAACCGCATCCCGTGTGTGCTTGTGCAGACCCGACTCGATCTCGTTTAAAAAAACCAGCCGTCCAGTGGGCTCACGGCTTAAAAAGCGCGCTCTCGCGCCATCGAAAACAACCACCAGCGTTTCAAGGGATTCCGTCATGACGCCCACTCCTTTTTGTAGTGAACCCATTGGCGAGCGACTTGGTTCCGGCCAATAAAGCGGCCTGGTGCGGCGATGAACGGCGCGGCGGCGGAGCAATATCATGAAGCACGGCTTTAACGGCTTTCCGAAAGCCTTCTTCGCCTTTTTTCGCGAGCTGAAAGCGCACAATGAGCGCGGCTGGTTCGAAGCCAACAAAGAGCGCTTTCGCAATGAGGTCCAGGCGCCGATGTCGGAATTCATCGCCGCCATGGCGCCGCATCTGGCAAAGCTGAGCAAGGAGTTCATCGCCGATCCGCGTCCCCATGGCGGCTCGATGTTTCGCATCTACCGCGACGTGCGCTTCTCCAAGGATAAACGTCCGTATAAGGAGCATGGCGCGGTCCAGTTTCGCCATCGCCTGGGCCGCGACGTGCACGCGCCGGGCTTCTACGTGCATCTGGGCCCTTCCGAGGTGTTCATCGGCGGCGGACTGTGGATGCCTGATGCCGATGCTCTTGCCAAAATCCGCAGCGCCATCGCGGTCGATCCGATCGCTTGGAAGAAAATCGTCACGGCGAAAAATTTCCGCGAGAAATTCGGCGGCATCGAAGGCGAGCAGCTCATGCGTCCGCCGCGCGGGTTCGATCCGCAGCATCCCTTCATCGACGATATCAGGCGCAAAAGTTTTGTCGTTGGCCGCGATTCGACCGAAAATGAAGCGCGCTCCCGGCGTTTCGTCGACGATGTCGGCGCGTGCTTTAAAGCCGCGGTTCCGCTTGTTCGGTTCTTATGCGGCGCTCTCGCCGTACCTTTTTGAAATTTCCTTCCAGCACCAAGCTGTCGCCTCGATTAACCGCGCGTTCATGCTGGGTTCAGGGGCCAACGGCCAATCTCCGATCCAATCCCGGGCTTGGGGTTTGAAAAGAGGAAGCAAATGAAACGAGCAAGTGTGGCTTTCCTGGGCGCCGTCATGGTCGCTGGTACCGCGTTGGCGGTCTCGGCGCCGGCGAAAGCTCAGGTGGAAGTCCAAGGCTATATTGGATCGGATCCGTATTACGGCGCCGATCCGGGTTACGGAGCTGATCCTGGTTATGGCGCCGATCCCTATTACGATCAGGGCTACGGTCAAGGTTACGATCCGTATTACGATCAATACGCGGGCGGTGGTTACGATCCCTATTACGATCAGGGCTACGACCCCGCTTGCGACTACTTTGAACCGCCCTGGGGTTATCCGCCGGATTATTGCAGATACCAAATCTGGTACGAACCGATCTATTTCGGCGGCAACTGGTACTCGGGTCCGATCTACTACAACGTCATCGGCGGCGTGAACTGGTACTGGCTGAACGGCGGCTGGCAGCGCGACCAATGGTACGGCGGCGCGCGGCCCTACATCGATTGGAATCGTGGCGGCAACCATCGCTGGTACGGTCCGAGCCATGGCGGTCGCAACTATGCGTTCGGCAGTTATTTCGGTGGACGCGGTGGTTTCAATCGCGGCGGAAATTTCGGCGGCCGCAATTTCGGCAACACCAACGGCGGACGCTTCGGCGGCCGCGGCTTCACCAATGGCGGGCAAGGCAATGGCTTTGTCGGCGGCGGTGGACGCGGTGGCTTCAGTGGCCGCGGCGGAAACAATTTCGCACCTCCGAATGGTGGTCCGCCGGTCGTCGGTGGTGGTGGTGGTGGTGGTGGTGGCGGACGCGGTGGCTTCGGTGGTCGCGGTGGAAACAACTTCACCGCTCCGAATGGTGGCCCTCCGGTCGTCGGCGGTGGCGGACGCTTCGGTGGACGCGGTGGCTTCGGCGGCGGCAACAACTTCGCCGCTCCGAACAACGGCCCACCCACCGGCAATGGTGGCGGACGCTTTGGTGGACGCGGTGGCTTCGGCGGCGGCAACAACTTCGCCGCTCCGAATAACGGCCCACCCGCTGGCAATAGTGGCGGGCGCTTTGGCGGACGCGGTGGCTTCGGCGGCGGCAACAACTTCGCCGCTCCGAACAACGGCCCACCCGCTGGCAATGGTGGCGGACGCTTTGGTGGACGCGGTGGCTTCGGCGGCGGCAACAATTTCGCCGCTCCCAATGCCGGCCCGCCCTCCGGCGGCGGCCCAGGACCTCGCTTTGGCGGTGGACGCTTCGGTGGCGGTGCCCCCGGTTTCGCAGCCCCGAATAGTGGCCCGCCAGGCGGCGGAGCTCAGCAGCGCTTTGGCGGCGGCGGAGGTCCTCGCGGCGGCTTCGGCGGCGGCGGCGGCGGCGGACGCGGTTTCGCTGCTCCTCCTAGCGGTCCGCCGAGCGGAGGTGCTCAGCAGCGCTTCGGCGGCGGTGGTGGCAATCCATTTGCCGGCGGCGGAGGCGGCGGCGGACGCAGCTTCAGCGGTGGCGGTGGCAATCGTAGCTTCGGCAATGCCCCCAGCGGCGGCGGAAACGGACGCGTCGAGCGTGGCGGCGGTCGCGGACGAGACCGCTGATATTCGAGCCGAGGGTGCCGCAAAGCCTTGTTCTAGCTAGGAAACGGCGCCCTAGTTCGAACGTTTTGTTAGTAGGGCCGCGCGTTGCGAGCGGCCAGGAAAAGCCAGGAGGGGCTTGGCAAAGGAGAGTGTCATGAAGTTATTCGCTAAAGCTGGATTGGGTGTGTTGGCTTTGGCTACGCTGGGGATCGCAGGCTCGGTGCCCGCAAACGCCCAATCCTTCGGGTTCTCGTTCGGAACCGGACCATACGGCCCGTCATACGGCGCCTACTATGGTGGCGGCTATTACGGCAGTCCGTGTTACCGGCGGCCTTATTATGCCCGCCCGTATTATTGCCGTCCCTATAGGCCGGCTTACCGGTATTCCCGGCCCTATTACGGCGCCTATTACGGCTATCGTCCTTACTATGGCGGCTACTACCGGTACTAATTAATGACCCGCTCGAAACGGCACGGAAAATCGAAATTTCCGTGCTGTTTCAAGGGGGAACACCCAAGACACCCCCCGCGTTGTCTCTTTGAGGGCCGATAGCCGAGCAAAGGCCAAGCTTGGGCTTGGCAGCTCCTATCGACACAGGCGTCAGCCCCTGATGGGGGCGGCCTAACCAAAGGAGAGAAACGATGAGAACGCTGATCAAAAGCGCGATCGTCGCTTTTGCCCTGGCAGGAGCCACGGTCGCAATCCCGCAAGCGCCGGCAAATGCTCAAGGCAGCTTCGGCTTCTATGTCGGGCCTGACGGTGCGCGTATCGCCTACAGCCAGGGTTATTACTATGACCCGTACGGCTACCGTCATTATTACCGCTATCCGCGGGATTGGCGGCGACACCGTTATCCGCTCGGGTGGTATCAGGCCCATCCGTACTGGTATCGCGACCGCGGCTGGTATGTTGCGTATCGCGGATACTGAGTGAGTTAAGCGGATGTCGAAGCCCGCCGTGCTTCAATGCGCGGCGGGCCTCTTCTTGTCCGTTGCTTGACGCCCTGCCATGGCGTACCGACATTCGGCATCACGAGAAAACGCTCGCCGGAGTTGCCCGTGCTCGAAACACCTTCGCTGCCGAACGACCTCGAATCCTATTGGCTTCCGTTCACGCCGAACCGCGATTTCAAAACGCGCCCGCGGCTCTTGGCGCGCGCCGAAGGCATGTATTACTGGGACGAACAGGGTCGCAAAATCCTTGACGCGATTTCGGGTCTTTGGTGCGTCAATGCCGGCCATGCGCGCAAGCCCATCGTGGAGGCCATCCGCGCCCAGGCGGGCGAGCTCGATTACGCGCCTTCGTTTCATTTTGCTCACCCGAAAGTGGTGCGCTTGGCGGCGCGAATTTCGGCGCTCGCGCCCAAGGGCCTCGACAACGTCTTCTTCTGCAATTCCGGTTCGGAAGCCGCCGACACGGCGATGAAGATCGCGCGCGGCTATTTCGCCGCGAAGGGCGGGAGCGGCCGCTTCCGTTTCGTCAGCCGCGCACGCTCCTATCATGGGGTCAATTTCGGCGGCATGTCGCTGGGCGGCCTTCCCAACAACCAGAAAGGGTTTGGCCCGCTTCTTCCGGGTACGGACCATCGCCTTCCCATACCCTACGATCCGGCGCGCGACCGTTTCTCGAGACGAGAGCTCGAAGGCGGCGAAAATTACGCCGATGCGCTGGAGGCGATCTGCGCCGAAGTGGGTGGCGATACCATTGCAGCGGTCATTGTCGAGCCCATGACGGGATCGGGCGGCGTCTTCGCCGCGCCCAAGAATTACCTGCCGCGACTGCGCGCGCTCTGCGACCGGCACGGCATTCTGTTGATATTCGACGAAGTGATCACCGGTTTTGGCCGGCTAGGCTACGCCTTTGCCGCGGAACGTTACGGCGTCACGCCCGACATGATCTGCTTTGCCAAAGGCGTCACCAACGGCGCGGTGCCGATGGGCGGCGTGATCGTAAAGCACGAGCTCTACGAAGCCTTCGAGCCGAAGCTTCCATATGCCATCGATTTCTTCCACGGCTATACCTATACGGGACATCCGCTCGCCGCCGCCGCCGGCCTCGCGACGCTCGATCTCTATCGCGACGAGGGCTTGTTCGAGCGCGGTCTCGCGCTGGAAGGAAAATTCCGCGACGCCGTGCATACTCTCAAGGGCGCGCCGCATGTGATCGACATCAGGAGCGTGGGTCTCGCTGCCGCCGTCGAGATGGAATCCATCGACGGCGCAATGGGCAAACGCGGGTACGAGACGCTCAACGCACTCTTCTTCGAAGAGAACCTGGTGGTGCGCATCAGTGGTGACACGATCGTGCTGATTCCAGCCCTCATCGCAAGTGAATCGGAAATCGGCCGCATGGTCGAAGGCGTCCGCGCGGTCTTGGCGCGGCTCCACTAAGCAACGTCATGAAAATCGGCGTCCCCAAGGAAATCAAGAACAATGAATACCGCGTGGGCATGATTCCCGCGGCCGTGCGCGAGCTCACTTCGCGCGGGCACCTCGTTTTCGTCGAGACCAAAGCGGGCGACGCCATCGATTTATCGGACGAAATTTATGCCCGAGCGGGCGCGAAAATCCTCTCCAGCGCGGCCGAAGTGTTCGCATTTGGCGCCCGATCCGGAGCTGACCAAGGCGCTGCTCAATGCCAGCATCATTGGCATAGCCTATGAGACCGTCACCGACGCGCGCGGCGGACTGCCTTTGCTCGCACCGATGAGCGAAGTCGCCGGACGATTGTCCATCCAGGCCGGCGCCCGTTGTCTGGAGATGGAAGCCGGTGGCCGCGGCCAATTGCTCGGCGGCGTGCCGGGCGTGCCGGCGGCGAGGGTGGTGATCTTGGGCGGCGGTGTGGTCGGCACCAATGCCGCGCGCATGGCAATGGGATTGGAAGCCCATGTCACCGTGCTCGATGTTTCGCTGCCGCGGCTCTACGAGCTCGATCTGCAATTCGGTGCGATGCTGAACACGATCTATTCCACCATCGATACCATCGAGGAGAATGTGTTGGCGGCCGATCTTGTCGTCGGCGCGGTCTTGGTGCCCGGCGCAGAGGCCCCGAAACTCATCACCGAAGCCATGGTCAAAGCGATGAAGAAGGGTTCCGTTCTCGTCGACGTCGCCATCGACCAGGGCGGCTGCTCGGAGACATCGCATCCAACCACGCACGCCAACCCCACCTACAAGCTGCACGACGTAGTCCATTACTGCGTCGCCAATATGCCCGGCGCGGTCGCGCGGACTTCGACGTTTGCACTCAACAACGCGACGCTTCCCTTCATCATCGCTCTCGCCGAGCAGGGGCCGGAGAACGCCATGGCGCAAAATTCGCATCTGCGCGCGGGGCTGAACGTCTACAAGGGAAGCCTGACCTACAAAGCGGTCGCCGATGCACAGAAGCTGCCGTTCAAGCGGGCGGAAGAAGTGCTGGGGCTGTCCTACTGACGCCGATGGCGCGCATCACGATCACCGATGCGATCTCTATCGGCGAAGACGAGCTGCAGGAAAGCTTCGTGCTTGCCTCGGGCCCGGGCGGCCAGAACGTCAACAAAGTCTCGAGCGCGGTGCAGCTTCGTTTCGATGTCGCGCATTCGCCCTCGCTCGGCCATGAGGTGCGCGCGCGGCTCAGCCAGCTCGCCGGCCAGCGGCTCACCAAAGACGGCGTGATTGTGATCAGCGCGCGCAGCCATCGCAGTCAGGAACGCAATCGCGCGGATGCGAGAGCGCGTCTTGTCGAGCTGATCCGGCGCGCCGCCACGCCGCCCAAGCCGCGCCGTGCGACGAAACCCACGCGCGCCAGCAAAGAGCGCAGGCTGGATTCCAAAATCCGCCGCGCCAAGCTTAAACGCCACCGTGGTCCCGTCCGTGATGATTAATCAAAGCTTTACCGCGCTTTGGCTTCTGACGTCACGCCTTCCGTATCATGGTTAACGTTCTGGAAACGGAGCGCCCCCTAGGATCGCTTGCGACGATTTCTCGGGGGCATTCTCTTGATCACGACCATCATTGTTGGCGGATTCGCGCTGCTGTCGGCTGCAGGTTCATGGACGCTCGCTCAATTCGCGCATCTCGATCAGATTTCAAGCGCGCTAGCGGGCCTGATTCTGTTATTGTTTCTCATGCAGTGCCGCGCCGCCCGGCTTCGCGCGCGCGAACAGGAGGAGATCGAAGACAGTTTCAAAGACGTTCGCGCGACGAATTTCGCGATCCAGCAGGCCCTTGAAGACTCAAAAGTGAAAATCGCCGAAGTGGCGACGGCCCTGGACAAAAAAACCGACGCGCAAGAGAAGAAGGTGACGAGCGAGCTGCAGATCATCGAACGCTTGATCCGCGAATTCGCCGGCAACATCGCCGCGAAATCGAAGAACCATCCGGCGGTGGAGGCCGAAGCCGTCGAACGTCCGGCGGCGAACGGTCCTTCCTATGCAGCCACGCTCACCGATCCCGCGATGCTGGACCTCATTCGCCGTTCGCTCGAGGAGAACCGCGTCGATCTTTATTTGCAGCCGATCGTCAGTCTGCCGCAGAGAAAAGTCCGCTTCTACGAGGCGTTGACCCGGCTTCGCTCCGAAGACGGCAGGATCATCATGCCGTCGCAATATATCAAAGTGGCGGCGCCCGCGGGGTTGATGTCCGTCGTCGACAATCTGCTGCTCTTCCGCTGCGTTCAGGTCATGCGCCGACTGACGCAAAAGTCCCGGGAGATCGCGGTGTTCTGCAATATCTCCGGCCACACGCTCAGCGATGCCGAATTCTTCCCGCAATTCCTCGACTTCATGACTCACAATCGCGATATTGCCGACGCGCCAGTGGCAGCGGAGGATTTCAAGGATCTTCTCGCGCGAAACGGCCTCAACCTCATCGTCGAGCGCATCGAGGACGAGAAGCAAGTGGTGCAGCTGCTCGAATACAGCGTCGATTTCGGTCAGGGCTATCTGTTCGGACAGCCTCGTCCCATACGCGAGATCAGTGAGGTCCATGATCCGCGCGCGCGTGAACCAAAGGCGGCCAACGTGACCGTGCTGTCCGCGAGTCTCGCCAGACGCCTGGCGAGCTGATCGGGGCAACGCGCCGGCAGTTGGCTTTCGCCTTGTCGATTGACCGCCGGGCTTAAGCCGTGCAAGCGATCACCTATGATCGACGCTTCTTCGCCGCCTTTGATCGCCGGCCTTTCCGAAATCGCATCGCGTTATGACGCGGCGATCTGCGACGTCTGGGGCGTGGTCCACAATGGCCGCGAGGCGTTTCATGCCGCGATCGATGCCATGCGGCGCTTTCGCGATCTCCGCGGGCCCGTCGTGCTCTTGTCCAACGCGCCCCGGCCCGAGGAAGGCGTTCGCGCGATGTTCGACCGGCTCTCGATCCCGAGCGATTTTTATGACGCAATCGTCACATCGGGAGGCGAAGCGCGCGGCGATCTTTTGCGCCGGACGGCGAAACGGAAAACATTGGAATTGTTTTATCTCGGGCCGCCGCGGGACCATCCTCTGTTCGAGGGTCTGAATGTGAAAGTCGTCGGCGCGGAGCAAGCCGAGCTCGTGCTCTGCACCGGCCTTTACGATGACGAGAAGGACGCGCCGGACGATTATCGCGCGCTCCTGGAAACCTTAAAGGCGCGCGGGCTTCCGTTCCTCTGCGCCAATCCCGACATCGTCGTGCAGCGTGGAGATCGGCTGATTTATTGCGCGGGCGCCATCGCCCGGCTCTATGAGCGCATGGGCGGCGAAGTGGTTTATTACGGCAAGCCTTACGCGCCCGTTTTCAAGGCCGCGATCCGCGAAGCGCGGAAACGCGCGAAGACGACCCGCCCGCTCGTCATCGGCGATGGGCTCGAGACGGACATCCTCGGCGCCAACCGCTTGAGTTTGGACGCGTTGTTCATCTCCGGCGGCATTCACAGCGCCGAATTTCGCGACAACCCGTCGGCCTTGGGCGACCTCCTCACAGCCAGCGGCGCGCACGCCATTGGCGTCATGCCTGCGCTGATGTGGTGACTTGCCCGCGAGATTGCCGCCCGATAAGACAAATTATCGACAAGGACACATCCATGAACGACAGCGAAGCCATCGCGAGTTATTGCATCGAAGATTTATCCGTTGGCCAAAGCGCGAGCTACGAGCGTAACGTCACGGATGCCGACATCCGCCAGTTTGCGGCGCTCTCGGGCGATTTCAATCCCATCCATCTCGACGAAGCCTATGCCAAAACCACGCGATTCCAGGGTCGTATCGCCCACGGCATGCTTTCGGTCACCTTTATCGCCACCGTGTTGGGGACGAGGCTTCCCGGCGCCGGGTGCGTCTTCATGAGCGCGAATTTCAAGTTCAAGGCTCCGGTGCGAATCGGCGATACCGTCATGGCTACCTGCACCGTCCGTGAGATCAACAGCGTGAAGGGCCGTGTTACTTTCGACTGTGTGTGCACGGTCGGCGACACCGTCGTCGTCGAAGGCGAGGCGCTGGTCAAGGTGCCTTCCCGCGAAGCGGAAACAAGGGACTCCAACGAAAAGGTCTGATGCGGATCCTCCGCCATTACCGCGATGGTCCCGCCGACGCGAAGGGCGCCGTGGTGGCGCTCGGCAATTTCGACGGCGTGCATCGGGGTCATCGGGCGCTTTTATCCGAGGCAAAAAGCGTCGCGACCGAGCTGAAACGGCCGCTCGCGGCGCTCGTCTTCGAACCCTATCCGCGCGAGTTCTTCAGGCCGAACGACGAACCGTTTCGGCTGACTCCTTTCCGCGCCAAGGCCCGCCTTCTCTCGGAGCTCGGCGTCGACATTCTGATCGTGCTGAGCTTCGATGCGGCGATGGCGTCGATGCCGGCCCAGGATTTCGTCGTCGACGTGCTGGTCAAGGAGCTCGCCGTCGCCCATGTCGTGGTGGGCAAGGATTTTCTCTTCGGCAAAGGCCGCGGCGGCGATGCAAGCGTGCTTGCCTATATGGGGGAGATGGAAGGCTTCGGCACCACGGTGTTCGCGCCGGTGTTGGCACAAGGCGAGATCAAGATTTCGTCCTCCGACATTCGCGCCGCTCTCAAAGCGGGCGCGCCGCACGAAGCCGCGCGGCTGCTTGGCCATTGGTGGAGCATCGAAGGCCACGTCGCAGCGGGTGAAAAGCGCGGCCGCCTGCTCGGCTATCCCACGGCCAATCTCAAGCTCGACCACATCCTGCTACCGGCCTTCGGCATCTATGTGGTGCGCGCGCGGCGTCATGACGGCTGCATGTACGGCGGCGCCGCCAGTTTTGGCATCCGTCCGACATTCGCGCTTTCATCGCCCTTGATGGAAGTCCATCTCTTCGACTTTTCCGGCGATTTGTACGGCGAGGTGCTCAGTGTCGAGCTGATCGCCTATTTGAGACCGGAGAAGAAGTTCGACGGCATCGAAGCGCTCAAAATCCAGATTGCCGCCGACTGCGAAGAGGCGCGGCGCGTCTTGGCGTCCGCGCCCGAAGTTCCCGCGCTCGCCTAGCCGAAACGATTACGGCGCCATCGCGACGGGATCAAGAATCGTGTCCGGGTCGAACACACCTTCCATCGCCGGATCGATTTCGCCGATGCGGTACATCCTGATCGTCGTCTCGAAACGCAGCCGGACATAAAGCTCGCTCGTTTCAGGCGTGGTGTAGGAATGGCCGGGATAGTTTGGACCGCCGAAATTTGTCGTCCCGAGGGGCCGCTCGTGCGAGGTTTCATCGTGGAATGTGTCGCCGCCCCGCCTGATCACGCCCGTCGTGCTCACGTCTTCAGCTCTCAAGATCACGAAGTAGCGGTAATAGTGCGCGCGCGTCAGCTTCGCGGCTTCGGTCAACGTGGCTTGAATCACCCTTGGGCGATCGCCGAGGCCGGCGCCCCAGGCCGCAATCATGGCGGTGTCGTCCGAAAGCATCGTGCTGCTCGAGGAGGCACAGCCCGCGAGCAGAGGAGCGCACATCATGAGGGCGATGATTTTGCGCATGTCTCCCAAGCTTAAGGATACCGTGCCGGACGAGTCGAGCCCTTTGGGGAGGGCTCCTGTTTGCTGGACCGTTTGGGTTTGGGCTGATAGAACGAGCCCGTTTACGGAGCGATTCATGGTCGCGAGGACAGGACAGACACTGCGAATTCGCCGCCCGGCCTAGCCCCTTTCTGGGCGCTGCCGGGCTTTGTCTTTCTTATCCACCAATAGGGACCTCGTGACCCAAATGTCCGACACCAAAGATTCCGATTCCAAGCGCGACTATCGCGCGACCCTTTTCCTGCCCTCGACCGACTTTCCGATGAAGGCGGGATTGCCCGAGGCCGAACCCAAATGGCTCAAGCGCTGGGAGGAGATGGGGCTTTACGCGAAACTCCGCGAGGCCGCCAAAGGCCGCCCGCTCTACGTGCTGCATGACGGCCCGCCCTATGCCAATGGCGACATTCATATCGGCACCGCGCTGAACAAGATCCTGAAGGACTTTGTCGTGCGCTCGCGCCAGATGCTCGGCTACGACGCGCCTTATGTCCCCGGCTGGGACTGCCACGGCCTTCCCATCGAATGGAAGATCGAGGAGGAATACCGCGCGCGCGGCAAGTCCAAGGACGAAGTGCCGGTCAGCGAATTGCGCGCCGAATGTCGCGCCTTCGCGCTCAAATGGATCGACGTGCAGCGCGCGCAGTTCAAGCGGCTCGGCTGTATGGGTCTCTGGGAGCGGCCCTACACCACGATGGCGTTCGCCGCCGAAGCTCAGATCGCGCGCGAGCTGCACAAATTCGTGCTGAACGGACTGCTCTATCGCGGCTCGCGCCCCGTCATGTGGTCGCCGGTGGAGAAGACGGCGCTCGCCGAAGCCGAAGTGGAATATCACGAGAAAAGCTCGCCGCAGATCTATGTGAAGTTTCCGCTGCTCAAAGGGACCGACAAAATCGGCGAGGCGAGCGTCGTCATCTGGACGACGACGCCCTGGACAATCCCCGGCAATCGCGCCATCGCCTATTCGGCTTCGCTTTCCTACGGCCTTTATGAGGTCACCGACGTCGAAGAAGGCAGCATGGCGAAGCCCGGCGAACGGCTGCTGTTGGGCGATGGACTCGCCGAGCAGACCGCCAAACATGCCAAGCTGAAAATCAAGCGCGTTGCCGTTGTCGATCCGGCGGGCTTTACCTGCCGGCATCCGTTCCACGACAGCGGTTACGATTTCGCCGTTCCGTTGCTGCCCGGCGAGCATGTTACCGCCGATACCGGCACGGGATTCGTGCACACCGCGCCCGGTCACGGTGAAGACGATTTCGAGCTCGCACGTAAATACAAGATCGAAGTGCCGTTCACAGTCGGCGAGGACGGCTCGTTCCTGCCCAATGTTCCGCTCTTTGCCGGAAAAAAAATTCTCACGCCCGACGGCAAGGACGGCGATGCCAATGGCGCGGTGATCAAGGAACTGCTCGCGCGCGGCGCGCTCTTGTCCAAGGGCACGCTGCGCCACCAATACCCCCATTCGTGGCGTTCCAAGGCGCCGGTGATCTTCCGCGCCACTCCGCAATGGTTCGCCGCCATCGACAAGGACTTCGCGGGCTCCAACCAGTCCACCTTGCGCGAGCTTGCGCTCGGCGCGATCGCGGCGACGCGCTGGTATCCGCGCGCGGCCGAAAACCGCATTGGCGCCATGGTGAAGGAGCGTCCCGATTGGGTGCTGTCGCGCCAGCGCGCCTGGGGCGTTCCCATCGCCGTTTTCGTCCATAAGAAAACAGCCGAATTGCTGCGCGACGAAGCCGTCAATGCGCGCATCGCGCAAGCCTTCGAGAGCGAAGGCGCGGACGCGTGGTTCAATTCGCCGCCTTCGCGCTTCTTGGGCAACGACTACGATGCCGCCGAATACGAGCAGGTCACCGACATCTTGGATGTCTGGTTCGATTCCGGCTCGAGCCACGCCTTCGTGGTGGAAAATCCGATCAACGCCGATTGGCCCAAGAAGGAGCGCGCCGACCTTTATCTCGAAGGCTCGGATCAGCATCGCGGCTGGTTCCAGTCCTCGCTCTTGGAATCCTGCGGCACGCGCGGGCGCGCGCCTTATGACGCCGTCTTGACCCACGGTTTCGTGCTCGACGAGCAGGGCCGCAAAATGTCGAAGTCGCTCGGCAACTCCATCGCGCCGCAAAAGGTCACCGAACAGAACGGCGCCGAGATTTTGCGCCTGTGGGTGGCCAGTTCCGATTTCACCGAGGATCTTCGCATCGGGCCGGAGATCATCAAGGCGAGCGTCGATTCCTATCGCCGGTTGCGCAACACGATCCGCTTTATGCTGGCGAATCTTTCCGGCTTCGACGAGCACGAACGCATCGCCGTTGCCAGGATGCCGGAGCTGGAGCGCTTCATGCTCGCGCGCTTGGCCGAGCTCGATAAAGACGTGCGTGCTTACTACGAGAGTCATGATTTCACCCGCGTCTTTTCGACGCTGTTCAATTTCGCGACCAATGATTTATCCGCGCTCTATTTCGATATCCGCAAGGACGCCCTCTATTGCGATGCAAAGGCGAGCACGCGTAGGCGCGCGGCGCGCACCGTCTTGGACGCGTTGTTCACGCACCTCGTGACTTGGATGGCGCCCATGCTCGCGTTCACCATGGAGGAAGCCTGGACGACTCGCTTCGGAATGAATGAGAGCGTGCACCTCCATCGCTTTCTTCAAACGCCCGCGGAATGGGCGAACGAAGCTCTGCTCGAAAAGTGGGCGCGGCTGCGCGACTTGCGCCGCGTGGTGACGGGCGCGCTCGAAGTCAAGCGAGCCGCCAAGGAAATCGGCGCGAGCCTGGAGGCGAAACCCGCGCTCTATGTCGAAGATGGCGAAGACGCCGAGCTCTTTGCCGATGTCGATCTCGGCGAAATCGCCATCACGTCGGGAGCCCAAGTGCTGGTCGGCAAGGGGCCGCCCGACGCATTCCGTCTATCTGATGTTCCGGGCGTCGCGGTGGTTTTCGCCCGCGCCGAAGGAAGAAAGTGCGCGCGCTGTTGGATGGTCCTGCCCGAAGTCGGCAGCAATGCCGATCACCCCGACCTCTGCAAGCGCTGCAGCGATGCCGTGGGATCCCCGCGATGAAGCCGGCTCAGGAAGGTTTCGTCGTCGCAGGATTTGCGCTCGCCGCCGACCAGGCGTTCAAGAACGTGCTCCTCTATGGGCTTCATTTTAGGGATCTGGGGCCGGCCGCGCACATCGATGTGACGCCCTTCCTTGATCTCGTCATGGTTTGGAACCGCGGCGTCTCCTATGGCCTTTTTCAGGCCGGAAGCCTCACCGGAACCCTCGTCCTCACGCTCTTTTCTCTGGCGGCGGTCGCGGCGCTGTCGTGGTGGCTGAAGAGCGCCGATCGCCGTTTATTGGCCTGTGGCCTGGGCTTGGTGGTCGGCGGGGCGCTCGGAAATGTGATCGACCGCGTGATCTATGGCGCAGTCGCCGATTTTTTCCACTTTCATGCCTTCGGTCGCGACTGGTATGTTTTCAATGTTGCTGACGCGGCCATTACGGTTGGCGTCATGGCGCTTCTTTTGGACGCATTCGTGCGGCCCGAGGCGAAGAATACGGACAGGGAGCCGGCAATCCGGAAATAGACATGGTGAAATCGCGTTGGAACGCGGCGAAAGTCGCGCTGGTTTTGGCTTTGGGCGTCGCGCTCGCTGGTTGCAACGCCTTCCGCCAGGCCATCGGCACCGCCAAGAATCCCCCCGACGAGTTCACCATCGTGACCAAGGCGCCGCTCGTCATCCCGCCCGATTACAATCTTCGCCCGCCGCAACCGGGCGCGGCCGCGCGAAACGAGCCCGATCCCGATGCCCAGGCGCGTGATGCCTTGTTCCCACAAGGCGCCGCGGCGCAGGCTGCTGCTCTCGGCAGCGCCTATAGTGACGGGGAGAAACTTTTGCTTTCCAAAACCAATGCCTTGACGGTCGACCCCGATATCAGGCGCAGGATCACTTCGGACGCCGGCCAAGAGGATCTCGGCCCCGACTTCACGCAGAAACTGCTCAACCAGCCGGCGGGGACGCCGGCGCCGGCGGCTATGCCGGCACCTGCCGCGGCTCCAACTGCCGCGCCTACTCCTCCGCCCGCTCCGCGATAGTTCCGGCCCGCCATGATGCTGCCGCCGAAGAAAACGCTGGGCGCGCTGACCCTGTCGGCGATTTTGCTCGTTGGCTTCAACGCGACGAGCGATTCCGCCCCGGCGCCGGCGGCAGCCTCGGCCCAGCCCGCGCAAGCCAAAGCCACTCAATTTGAGCTTTCCAACGGACTGAAAATCGTGGTGATCGAAGATCATCGCGCTCCGGTCGTGACTCACATGCTGTGGTTTCGCGTCGGCGGAAGCGACGATCCCCCGGGTCTTTCAGGCGCCGCCCACCTCTTCGAGCATCTCATGTTCAAAGGCACGAAGACCGTGCCCAACGGCGAGTTGTCCAAGACGGTGGCGCGCAATGGCGGCCAGGACAATGCCTTCACCACGCAGGACTTCACGGCGTATTTCGAACGCATCGCCAAGGACCGGCTTCCCGTCGTGATGGGACTCGAAGCGGACCGCATGGTCAATCTCGATCTCTCGGAACCCAATGTGCTGACCGAACGCAACGTGGTGCTCGAGGAGCGTCGCCTGCGCATTGAATCCAATCCCCAGGCTTTGGCTCAGGAGCAAATGGACGCAGCGCTCCATCTCTCCCATCCCTATGGCAGGCCGGTAATCGGTTGGATTTCCGAAATCAGCACCATGACGCGGGCGCAGGCGATCGATTTTTATCAGCATCATTATGCGCCCAACAATGCGACGCTGCTGGTTGTCGGCGACGTTATGCCCGAGGACGTGCGA
>WNFT01002575.1_pt1 | contig 15577 bp, 12 predicted proteins | sample 5400191 | NCBI WGS metagenome assembly WNFT01 (sample SAMN13153359, study PRJNA577476) | soil metagenome | isolation source: 80 cm saprolite under Madrone tree | place: USA:California | collected 2016-06-14 | reverse complement strand
CCTCCTGTGCCGTACCGATCTCAACAATTTCCCCGTGGTCCATAAAGATAACTTGATCTGCGAAATCCCTTGCGAAGGCTAGTTGATGCGTCACCATTAAAGTGATGTTATCGTGGCGCCACGCGAGAAGCTTTTTGAGAATGTCAGCCGCAGCCTCTGGATCAAGAGCGCTTGTCACTTCATCCAAACACAAAACTACCGGCTCCATTACATAGGCGCGAGCTAACACCCCGCGCTGCTGTTGTCCTCCCGATAGCTCTGCTGGATGAGCGTGAAGGCGCTTTTCCAATCCCCACTCGCTCAATATTTCAATAGCGCGGCCGCGTGCTTCGGATTTTGGGATGCCTTGCAATGCAATGAGGGGAAGGCTTACGTTTTCGAGGAGGGTAAGGTGCGGCCAAAGTGATGGTTCCTGAAACACCATTCCCGCTTGGCCAAAAGGGTTCTGGATCTCCCCGCTGTCCTGAGTCTCCAATTGCGCTATTAGTCTGAGCAAAGTAGTTTTCCCCGAACCGTTTGGGCCCAGTATCGCCGTTAAAGTGCCGGGGGCAGCACTGAAGCCAATATTCTTGAGCACCGTAACGCCATTGCTCCACCGCTTAGTAATATTATTTACGACGAGCATCAGCATTTACCGCTCCATGTATGTGCCGGTTGTGTCGCCCAGTCCTTTGACTTTGAATCTCCGCTCCAAAAGAGAGAACAACCACAGAAGCGGAAGTATGATTAATACATACAGCGATGCACCGATAATGCGGGACTCGAGCGGAAGGGACGTGGCAGTTACGATCTGACCGGTCGCGTTCCATATCTCAGGCACGCCGATAGTTGCTGCCAGCGAGGTCAATTTTAGAGTTGTAATGCATTCTCCCAAGAGAGGTGGTATGACTCTGCGAATCGCTTGCGGCCCAATGATGTAACGCACTCGCTTCCAGCCCGTAAATCCCACTACGTAAGCACTGTCGTACTGAACGGTGCTAATGGATTCGATACCGCTGCGTATACACTCGGCGGCGAATGGGGCTAGGTTTAGTGTGAGCGCTATAAAGGCAGTTTGGAAAGGAGTAATCCGGAAGCCGGTGAAAATAGGCAGGCAGAAATACAGCGTCCCCATCAGAACCAGCGCCGGAATAGCGCGAAATAGGTCTACATAGACTCGGCAAAGAAATCTTAAGAAAGAGAACCGACTCTTGCGACCGATTACCAAGCCGATGCCGAAAATCGTACCTACCGCAATCACTGGAAGGCTCAGTGAGATCGTCGCTATTACGCCGCGACCCCAAAGTTCCCAATAATGCAGCAACGCCCCGAAATTCCAATCGTAGTTCATATCGAGGGCGACCCTAGCGTTTCTTGTATTCCGTCACCGGCTGCACCCATCGGTAATCATATTTCCGCTCGAAGGCCGCAAGCTTGCCCTGTGCTTCAAGCGTTCCTAGCGCAGTGTCTAAGAATGCTTTCCATGCAAGGTCGTCCTGCCGCACGGCCCAAGATATCGGTGTCAGGTCATACGGTTGATCAGCGAAAAGATCGACAACCTCTGGGTGCGCCTTCGCATACTTCATTGTTTCAAGGGCGTCACTCATACCAACATCGACCTGACCTGCATTTACTGCGGCCAAACACTGCGAAAGATCACTCCCAGAAAAGACTTCGTTCTGGTAATCGCTCGCGATACAACGCATGCTGGCCAGTTGCTCCAGTTGATTGAATCCGATGCGTTCTTTGATGGCCACTACAAAGGAAAAGTAATCCAAGTCGATTCCAGCCAAACCGGTGCGGCGGAAGAGAAAATGATCGAGAGTCTGCTCAAGGTTGAACATGCCGATGAGCCAACCGAGATTGTCATTCACGTCAATATGCTCAAGGAAGGCTGGGACGTGACGAATCTCTACACGATTGTTCCATTACGAGCGGCGAACGCAAGGATACTTATCGAACAATCGATTGGTCGCGGGCTTCGACTGCCCTATGGAAAACGGACCGGGGTGACGGCGGTAGACCGGCTGAACATTGTTGCGCACGATAAGTTCCAGGAAATCATCGATGAAGCGAATCGACCTGGCTCTGCGATCAAACTGGAAACGGTAATCCTAGATCCCGACGAAGTTAGTAAGAAAACAGTTACGGTGGTTTCGCAATCGCAGCTCGCCATAAAACTCGGACTACAGCCTTCGAATGCAACTGCAAGCACAGCCGTGCCAAGCACAAGTAAACCGCCGGCATTCACGAAACCTGAAGATCAGAAGGTTGCGCAAATTGCTTATGAAGTGATTAGAAAGTTTGAGAGTCAACCGCAGAAGCTTCCCTCGGTAAGTCATCTTACAAAGCCGGATATACAAGCAGAGATTATTCGTCAAGTGACCGAACGCTATGCACCGAAACAGTTAGGAATGGTGGGCGTAGTTGAGCAACCCGACATAAAGGCCATTGTGGTAAAGACGACCGAAATCACCGTCCAACAAACGATCGACATTCCCAGGATTCTCGTTGTCCCGAAAGGTGAAGTGAAGTCAGGATTCAAGCCATTCAAATTGAATCTTAAGAATGTAAGTTATCCTCCTGTCGCGGATGAACTGTGGGTTCAACATCTTCGGACGAAGAAATTCGAAGTGGTTGCGCTCGGCAAAGGCGGCATAGAGGAGTCCAGACTCGAAGATTATATCGTTCGAGGCTTAGTTGATTTTGATGACGTGTCGTATGACGACCACGCCGATCTACTCTACGATTTGGGTTCACAAACCGTGCAGCATTTCAAGGATTACCTGAAAACCGAAGAAGATACTCGAAAGGTTTTGCAGTGCTACCAGAGGGATATCTCCAAGCTCATTCACTTGCAGATGCAGGAGCATTATTGGGAAGGCGATGTCGAGCACGAGGTAGTAATCAGCAAAGGGTTTTCAGATCTAAAGCAAAGAGCTTACACGCATGTTGCAGGCGACCCGCCGCGAGATTTTCGTCAATCGCCGACTGATAAGAGCAATATGGCTCGATATCTGTTCACAGGTTTCGAGCGCTGTCTCTATTCCGAAGAAAAGTTCCAGTCTGATTCCGAACGGACGCTAGCTGTTATCTTGGATCGCGAGTCCTCGAAATGGTTCAAGCCTGCGAGAGGTCAATTTCAAATCTACTACAAGTGGGGCGCGGATCATCCTGAGTACCAGCCTGACTTCGTTGCTGAGACTGGCGATCGTGTTTATATGATGGAGCCGAAAGCAAAAGGCGACATGAACGATACTGAAGTCATCGCAAAACGCGATGTCGCAGTGACTTGGTGCAAACACGCGAGCGATCATGCTTCGACTTACGGCGGTAAGCCTTGGCAGTATCTTCTCATTCCACACGATGCGATTTCCGAAAACATGACGATCAAAGGCTTGGCTGATCGGTTTGCTGTTGACGGTTGATTGGATTGACCCTGTTGTGAAACGCATACCGTGAAGTGTTTTACAACGGGTGAGTTGGCTCGCGTTCGCCTCTGGCGGGTTAGGTTGGATTCTTCCTTGCTTGATTTGAAGTGTTAAGCCTCGTAAGGCTCTCCGCCGGTGAGGAATTCTCCTGGCATACGCTTTGAAAGGCTCCGCAACGAGATCGAATTCTCGTAGTGGAGTAATAGAAGTTATGCGATTGGTTCAAGCAAAACGAGCTTCTGAAGTGTTGAGCGTTTCGTTGGCGAGGCTCTATGAACTGGCGAGGTTAGGTATAATCCCGGTCGTTCGACTTGGCCCTCGTCAAATTCGGTTCGATGAAGACGCGCTCACAGAGTGGGCGCAGAATGGTGGATTGGCTGTCGAAGGGAATGGCACGGTCCACTTGAGCGAACTAACGCGCGGTCGCAGCGGATTCGTAGAGACGCGGTAGTTCCGCAGTAGAAAAAACGAGAGGGTCAGAGATCTATTTCTTCCTACTCTTTCGAAGGCTCGCTTTTTTGGAACCGGCGCTTTTTTCTAAAGGTCGTCGCCCAGTTCTACGATCTCTTATTAGGTTCAGGTCTTCCTCTCGTATGAGGTTGTCGCGCCCTAATTTTATCGCCGGAAGACGACCTTCAAGTATAAACTGGCGCACACGACTCGCATTAACGCCCAATATCTCACCGGCTTGCTGCGTAGTTAGAAGACCTGGCATCGCAGCTCTATGTACCATAAACCCTAACGCACGCGCAATAGTTGGGAATTTGCTTGACCTCGTTATAACGTATGCGTTAGACTTTATGCCTTCAACTCAACATCTGGAGGATCGGAAAAATGGCAGGACAGATATACAAACGAGGTGAACGCAGGTGGCTCGTACGCATTTTCATGGGCCGCGATCTCAATGGTAAGCAGAAGTTTCATCACAAGATGATTCATGGCAACAAGCGCGACGCGCAACGTTATTTGACTGCGGCGAGGCGAGAAATGGATTTGGGCGCCTTCGTCGAGCCGGCAGCGGATTTCCCTGAGTGAATATCTCAAACGCTGGCTACGCGATGCCGCACGGCCTCGGGTCTCAGTGCGCACGGCAGACGGTTACGCCTCGTTGCTAGAGCGCAACATCGGCCCGCGTCTCGGTCATCTCCGCCTCGATAAGATCCAACCGCTGGATATTCAGGGTGCCTACGGCGAAATGCTGGTCGATGGGTTAAGCGCGAGAGTTGTTCGCCATACTCATGCTGCGCTGCACAATGCTCTAAAGCAAGCCGTCAAGTGGGGCTTGCTGTCGCGCAATCCTTCTGATTTCGTGGAACTGCCGAAAGTACCACACAAAGAGCAGCGAGTGTTGTCTGCGAGTGAAGCACTAGAATTCCTCAAGACTGCGGAGACGATGCCCAATGGGTTGATCTTCGAATTCGCTCTGCTGACTGGAATGCGTCCTGAAGAATACCTGGGGATACGCTGGTCGGACATTGATTTCGAGCGGGGCACAGCACAGGTTCGACGCGCTCTCGTGCGGCATAAGAAAAGTGTGAGTTTTGAGGAACCTAAGACGCCGCGCAGCCGGCGCACAGTTTACTTGCCTGGACCGCTCGTCCAAAGGCTTAAAGCGCACAAGCGCCGACAGGCAGTGGAGCGAATCAAGCTCGGCGAAGCCTGGGCTTCATTTGACCTCGTATTTTGTAGCGTCGAGGGGACGCCACATTCGATTCCGAATATCACCTATCGATACTTCAGACCAATACTTGACGCTGCGAAGCTTCCGAGGATTCGCCTTTACGATCTTCGCCACAGTTGCGCGACGCTGCTCTTGATAGCGGAAGAGAATCCGAAAGTGGTTAGCGAACGTCTCGGACACTCAACGATCGTGCTCACTTTGGACACCTATTCTCACGTCCTGCCGACTATGCAACAAGGTGCCACCGCACGGCTCGAAAAGCTGCTCTACAGCAGCGACTCCGTGCAAAGTAGTGATACTCCAGTGATACTAAGCCAAGCTGTAAACTAAGTTAACGCCTGTAAGTTATTGAAAGGATTGGAGGCGGCGATCGGAATCGAACCGATGAATAAAGGTTTTGCAGACCTCTGCCTTACCACTTGGCTACGCCGCCCGGAAGCTTGCGATGAAAGATGAAGGCGGAAGGATGAAGAGTTCCCAGTTTTCAGTTTGCAGTCTTCAGCCCTAACCGCGATTTAGCGGCTGCAACACTGAAAACCAAAAACTGAAAACCGATTCTTCATTCTTCCGCCTTTGTGCGTGATGTTTGGAGCGGGAGACGAGACTTGAACTCGCGACCCTCGCCTTGGCAAGGCGATGCTCTACCACTGAGCTACTCCCGCTTTTCGTAACGCGATTCGATTCTAATGATTCGAGGTTCGTTGTCAAGGCAGCGAGTTTCACCCTAGTGCCCTAATTGCGAGGCGTTTAGAGTACCAACTTTAGTTGGATTTTTTCTCGCTCGATAAAAGCCCGACTAAAGTCGGTACTCTGAACAGCGCTCGCCAAGATGAGGAAATCTCTCCGAATGTAAACTGCAACCCTGACAGGGTTGCGGTGACGGTCGCGGGCTCGGTACCCAGGGTAGCCGAAACGCCAACCCTGGGCTTTGCGTACTCAACCGCTTCGCGGTTGCCTTCTCTGGACCCACATCACGGCTGCGGCAGCGGCTGTGATAGCACTCGGGCAATCAGGTCGTTCAAACCAATATCGGATCCCCCATGCCGAAACTTGTAAAGCTCGGTCAGTCGCGCCATCCATTGGGCCTTCGCATTTTGATGCTGCGGATCGCTGCCGGCGAGTGCCACGGCGCGCGCGTAGGCGTCGATGATCTTGTCGAGCACCTTGTTAACGTTTTCCAATGCGGCTTTGCTTTCAGGACTTTCTGCCTGATTTCCGTAGCGTTTGCTGTAATCCTCTGAGACTCTTTTATAAGGTCCATTCTGGTAAGCGAGTGCCAGGTAGTAATAAGTTGAAGGCGCAGTCTTACGGTCGCTGTCCATCTGCGCGGCTTTGATGAAATCGGTAATTGCGTTCTCAGGCCTCGTCTTCAGCGAATAGAATCCAAGCGCGTAATGCAGAGACGCCAGCACGTCCTCTTTGTTCTTGAATGGAGCCCAGCTATCAGGGGCTTTGCCGGACTCGATCAACTGGATGGCCTTCTGCGCGTAATTCGCCGCCTCCGCGTTAAAGCTTTCGTTTCTCGCTTCAGTGCTGGCAATAACTCCGCTATAGCCGAGCGGGATTAAGACCTTCACGTTATTGGAATCGTCGTTCAAGACCTGCTTCGCCAATGCATAGGCGTCGGCAAATTTCTTCTGAGTAATCGCGCCTAACAGACGCTGTTCCCGATCTTCACGTTCGGCGGCTGCCTTGCGCGCGCGTTCGTCCTCTTCGTAGGCGGCGATCCATTGCTTCAAGTAGCGGGTGTATTCATCGTTCTCTTTGCCATAGCGCCCCATGTAATCCTTTGCGGCCCTATAGGCAACTTCGGGATTAGGCTCGCGGTTTTCCACGAACCTCTTATAGGTGGTGACTTTGTATTCGTCGTCGGTCTCCTGAGCGCTTGAGCCGGCTTTCGGCGTTTGTCCGTACAAATGAGCAGCAGTGGAAAAAGCAAAAGCTATTGCGCAAAGAAGAGCAAGTGCCAGTCGATGTCTCATTAAGCGAAAAGCCTCCCATCAATAAAAGCAACATTAGATGCCGCCATGTGCAGAAACGTCTAATTCCATTTTGATTTTAGCAGAGAGGAGTCAGAACCGCCTGCGGTAGCGATCGGTTGATCTTCAGTCATGAGCAGCATCAGAATCCAGAGATCAGCCGTCCGCTATCCGCAGGCGGTTCTGACAATGGCGCAGGTAGATCAACTATCTCCCAAGCGGCGCGATTACGCAGCAGAGATGACATCAGCGCCGCATGCAACAAGTGCCCGCTCCGTTCAGCTTTCACTCGGCCCAGAATCGTCATGCCCAGAAGAGCCAGGTCACCTATGATGTCGAGAATCTTGTGCCGAACGAACTCATCTGAGAAACGAAGACCTGTTTCATTCAGCATGCCATGCTTGGTTAGTACGATAGCGTTATCAAGCGACCCTCCCCGAATCAGATTCGCCCGCCGCAGCGCCTCGACTTCCTCGATAAAACCGAAAGTCCGGGCCGAAGCGATATCGCGCGCGAATGAGCCGTTGTCCAGCGTGACTGATCGATGCTGGACACCGATCAGCGGGTGCGGAAAATCGATCAGGCAATCAATCTCGAACGCGTCGGCAGGCTCGATCGAGATGCTTCGATTGCCGGAGGCGACGCCTACTTTTTCACGAACTAGTAGTGCTCGCCGCGCCGCTGGCTGTTCCACCAAACTGGCGCTTTCGATCATTTCCGCGAAGGATTCCGCCGAGCCGTCCATAATTGGGACTTCCAGGTTGTCAACTTCGACGTAAGCGTTGTCAACGCCACACCCACGCAGGGCCGCCAGCAGATGCTCGACCGTGGAAAGCATGACGCCGGTGCGCATCAGCGTCGTCGCGTAGCTGCAGTGCGCCACCGATTCGACGTTAGCCGGAATCTCGAACCCGCCGAGATCGGTTCGCAGAAAGACATATCCCGTGTCGGGCGGCGCCGGCAGAAGTCGCACCTGCACCGGAACGGCTGTATGCAAGCCAATGCCTTTCGCTTCAACCGGACGCGCCAGTGTCGTCTGCTTTGCGTTGGATGATTTCGAATATTTCATTCGCTAGAACTGGACTGAGCCGGATGATAGGGCAAGGCTCATGCCTTTAGTGATTGCTCTAAAAACCGCACAACGCCGACTACGGCTGTGGCAAACTCGCCACGACTCTGATCGTTGAGCGAGGCAGAGACGCCACGTTGTTGTCGGCTTGCTTTACTAAAATTGACACGCTCAAATAGCAACCCTATCATCGATTCATAATGGCGAAAACTTCCGCCGCTCAGCCGGCTGATCGAGTCTTTCTCATCGACTCGATGTCACACATTTTCCGTGCTTTCTATGCGCCGATGGCGAATCGCGCCGCGCCGCTGGCCACTTCGAAAGGCCAAGTCACGCAGGCCGTCTATATCTTCACCAATATGCTGCGAAAGCTTTTGCAGGATGAGAAGCCGAAATACATCGCGGCAATATTCGAGTCCAAGGAAAAAACTTTTCGTCACGAAGCCTTCGCCGATTACAAAGCCACGCGGCTGGAAATGCCCGACGATCTCGCTTCGCAAATGCCTTACATAATGCGCCTGTGCGAAGCCTACAACATTCCGATCATCCGCGTGTCCGGTTTCGAAGCCGACGACGTGATCGGCACGCTCGCGCTTAAAGCGGCCGACAAAAATCTGCGAGCTGTTATCGTTTCAAATGACAAAGACATGTGCCAACTCGTGCGCGATCCTTTGATCGTCTGCATGCGCCAGAACTCGCAAGTCGTCAAGCGCAAAGAGCCGGTACCGCCGATTGAATGGTGCGACGAAGCCTGGGTCGAGAAAAAGTTTGGCGTGCCGGCAGATAAGGTCGTTGACTTGCTCGGTTTGATGGGCGACTCCGTCGATAACATTCCCGGCGCTCCCGGCGTTGGTCCAAAAGGCGCGGTGCAAATCATCCAGGATTACGGTTCAATCGACAACGCGCTCGAACACGCGGAGGAGATCAAGAACAAAAGGTATCGCGAATCGCTGCGCGATAATGCGGAGTTGATCCGCAAATCGCGCGAGCTGGCGCAGATTAAGACCGACATTGACATCGAATTAGATCTAGAGGAATTACAAATTAAATCGCCCAACCGCGCTGCCGCATATGAGTTGTTCAAGGAACTCGAGTTCAATTCGCTGGTAAACGAGTTCGCCGATGCGGCGCCGGTTGCGGCTCGAGTAACGGCCGAACGTAACTACTCTTTGGTGCGAAACCAGCGTGAGCTTGACGCGGTAATTCAAAAGCTTTGGCAATCAGAGAACGTGGGCGTCGCATTTTCCAACTCTTCGCCGCCGGGTGCCGGCCAGCAGCAAAGCGCGCACGATGGCCAAGGCGCTCGCGGCATTGCCTTCGCGCCGCGCGACGGAGAGTCTGCTTTCGTCGATCTCGATGAATTCGCCGAGGGCAAAAACGCGGCGCTCGGTACTCTCCGCGAACTGCTTAGCAATGGACTGCTTGAAAAGTCTGTTCACGATCTGAAGCGGGCCACGTCTCTGCTGATGCCTTTCGACATTGAGTTAATGGGCGTCGCTGACGATACGCTGCTGGCGGCGTATGTTCTCGATCCAACACGCAGCAAGTACGAGCTAATCGATTTGGCGCGCGAAAGCCTGGGCGCCGAAGGTGGCGGACCGCCGTACGAAGGCTGGAATGAAATTGCCTGGCAGACGGCGGAAGCGGCGGACTTCACGACGCAGGTTGCGCGAGTCTTGCGCCAGCGAATCGACGAAAAGGATCTCGCCGGCATCTATCGCGACATTGAATTGCCGCTGGCGCCGCTACTCTATCGGATGGAGCGCGCGGGCATTCGCGTGGACACCGAGGTGCTCTCCGAGTTGTCGCGCCATCTCGGCGAAGAGCTGGAGAAACTCACCACTAAAATCTGCGCGCTCGCCGGACGCGAGTTCAATATCAATTCGCCGAAACAAGTAGGTGAATGCTTTGAAGCGTTGAATATCGTTTCGGGTCGTAAGACTTCTACCGGTCGCGTCTCCACCAGCAAAGCAGTGTTGGAGGAATTGGCCCAGACCCACGAGCTGCCACGATTGATTATTGAGTATCGCGAACTCGAAAAGTTGAAGAGTGTCTATACAGATGCGCTCCCGCATCAGATCGCCGCCGATGGACGCATTCATAGTCAACTCAATCAAACCGTGGCGGCAACCGGCAGGCTTTCGTCAAGCGACCCGAATTTGCAGAATATTCCGATTCGCACGGAACTGGGCCGCCGCATCCGCCGCGCGTTCGTTGCCGAGCCGGGCAATAAATTGGTTGCCGCCGATTATTCGCAGCTCGAGTTGCGTCTGCTCGCGCATATCACTCGCGATGAAGTGATGCTCGACGCTTTTCGCAATGGCGATGATATTCACGCGCGGACTTCGCGGCTGGTATTTGGAGCGAAGACGGACGAAGAACTAAAGGAAGCGCGACGCTTCGCCAAGATCGTGAACTTCGCAATTGCTTACGCGATCGAGCCGTGGGGTTTGTCGCAGCGTGTCGGCATTTCTCGACAGGAAGCGCGCAAAGTAATCGACGATTATTACGCGACTTATAAAGGTGTGCGTCGCTACATGGATGAGATTCCGGTGCAGGCCCGCGAGCATGGCTTTGTGCGGTCGCTCTACGGACGCATTCGGCCACTGGCCGGTATCAACGATCGCAACGCCAACATCCGTCGCGCCGCCGAGCGCGAAGCCATCAACATGCCAATCCAGGGCACAGCCAGCGACATCGTGAAGATTGCGATGCTGCATACGGACGAAGCCTTTCGCCGCGAAGGGCTGGATGCAAAGTTGTTGATGCAGGTGCATGACGAGTTGTTGGTCGAGTGTCCGCGGGGCGAGGCCGAGAAGGTTGCCAAGACACTGAAACGTGAGATGGAATCGGCGGTCGAACTCGACGTGCCCTTGATAGCAGAGACGGGAATCGGCGATAACTGGATGGAGGCGAAGCATTGAAGAATGGGAATTGAAAATTGAAAAATGAAAATTGCAAATTGGCATGGACGAACACGTGAGTTGAGCCGGAGAAAAAATAGTGACGCCGGATCAGATGGTCGAACGACTTATTAACTTTGCCGCAAGGGTTGGCAAGGTCGTTGATGCGCTGCCGGACACGCGAATGGGACGGCATATCGGCGGTCAATTGGTTCGCAGCGGCACTTCGCCGGCGCCGAATTACGAAGAAGCATGTGCTGCAGAGAGCCGTGCAGACTTCGTTCACAAGCTCAGTATCTGTCTTAAAGAGTTGCGCGAGTCCCGCTCTTGGATTCGCCTGATCATAAAGACGGAAATGCTGCCCGAGCATCGAATGGGCGAACTCTTGGATGAACGCATTCAGCTCCGCAACATCATCGCCCAATCAATTGTTACCGCAAAAGAGAATAAGGCGAAAAGATCTGTGGCTGGTGATCGGTAACTTTTTAAACGCAAAGGATCACGGTCGAATCCGGGCAGGACAATTTGCAATTTGCATTTTTCAATTTTCAATTTGCAATGCTTTAGTTAGCTAATGTCCCGTAACCCCAAAACCGAACCACCTGAAGGCCAAGTAGTCTATCGCCGCGTCGCTATCGATCAAGGAGACTCTGCCGCCGCGCCGAGAGAGTGGCGTCTCGATCCAGGTCTCGCGCCGCTGGTCGCGGGCTTCGCGTTCTTGTTGCTGTTCATTCTGGTCCTCGGCAACCTGAGCGTGCGGCGGGTCGAAGATACCAGCAACCAGGCGCTCGGCCTCGAGCACAACCTCGCGGCCAGATCCTCAATCCTGCTGCAACTTCGCGTGGCTCTCACCAGGCTTGATACCGAAGCCCGCGATCGCCTGGAGGCAAAAGCGCGTCACGAGTTGACGCCTCCTTTCGATATGCGGCTGGGCACGGCGCGCGGCGATGTGAACGACCTTCTCCCGCGGCTCGAGCATTTTCCGCTTTCTGAAACGCCAAAGTGGGAAACTTTCCGCCGCGATTTGGATGCCTACGTCGACATCACGAAAGATTCGGATCGATTCTCGCAGGAAGGCTTTGCCAAGTTCCGCGACGTGGACGCGGAACTCAATGAAATCATTCGCGAGACAGCAATCGAGCAGGATCGGATCTTTGAGCGCCACGCCGCGGCGCAAAGATCGGCCACGCGATCTATTCGTATTTGGAACGTGATCGCCTTGCTGGCCGGACTGTTCGTCGCGGTTGCGACCATCTGGCAAGTGCAACGCCGATTTCGCCAAACCAGGCAGAGCACCGATGCCGCGCGTCGCGAACGCGAGTTCAGCAATCAAATGCTTGAAGGGATGGTAAGCGCTTTGGCCGCGATCGATCGACAGGATCGAATTCGCAGCGCGAACACCGCGTTTCTGCACATGTTTCCTCAAGTGAGCATCGGCTCATCTATTCATGACCAAATTGGTTCGCCGGAGCGAACCAAACTCCTGGAAGCCGCGACCGCTTCGCACGTTGAGACGGCCACCTATCGCGGGCGTTGGGACCTCAACACCGACGACGCCGCGCGTACCTTTGACGTTTATTCAGCGCCGCTGGAAATCGAAGGCGAGTACGGACAGATTCTGACCCTGGTTGACGTCACCGAAGCAGCCAAAGCAGAAATCGCCTTGCGTCGTTCCGAAGCGCTCGCCGCTGTAGGCGCGGCGGCCGCGCAGTTGGCGCACGAGATCAAGAACCCGCTCGGCAGCATTCGCCTTGGGGTTGAAATGCTGCGCGAGCACGCGGTTTCGGAAGATGCGACGAAAACCATCGGCCTGGTTGAGCGCGGCATAGATCATCTAAACAAACTGGTCGTCGATGTAACCCAATTTTCGCGACGGCGAAAGCTCGACGCCTCCGAAGTCGATCTGCACGAGCTGATCGATTCCAGCATCGAACTGGTCGCCGATCGCGTGCGCGACAAACAAACTCCCATCGAAAAGGACTACGCCGCCCAGGACATTCGCGGCACGTGGGACCCCGAACAATTGCGCGAAGTCTTCGTCAACCTGCTCGCCAACGCCATCGATGCCGGCGAACCAAAGTCGCGCGTAGAAATCTCTACTGAGTTAATCGACGCCAACTCCGGCCCCAGAACCCTGGAAGTCATTGCGGCTGCTGGCAATCCCCGCGCGCGCATCTCGATTACCGATCACGGCGCCGGCATGGACGCAAAAACACAAGCGCGCCTGTTCGAACCTTTTTTCACCACCAAAAAGCGCGGCACAGGATTAGGCGTATCAATCGTCCGCCAAATCGTCGACCTGCACGGCGGAAATATCGAAGTTGAGAGCAAGCCAGAGAAGGGAACGACCTTTCGCATCGAGCTGCCGCTTGAAGCAACATAAGACCGCAGACTTCCCACGTGATGTCAGCCATCTTGGAGCCGCGGTAGGCTGAAATTTGACGCACCATCGATTGAAATCAGTGGTATAAGTAATCACGAACTCTCAGTTTTAATCTGACCTGTCTTGACCTTGACTCGCCGTGAGATTTCGGAAAGAATCCGATGCGTCTTTCGGCGGCCCATTTACAAGAGAAGCATGGAACATGAGCGTAAAGATCCGCAGCCGGATGAGACAGATTCGGCGACTCTTGGGAATCGATTCGACGATCAGCGTCCCGCTGAGGCCGAAACGATTAAGACTGACGCAGGTGAAGCGACCGCTTCACACAGACCGAGCGACGCTGATGAAATCGCGACGGAACCGGAGCGGGTCGACGAAGAGTATATTCTCGAACGCGAGGCTGACGGTCGGTACCGGATCGTTGGTCGCCGCCGTCGCCAAAATGAATCAAAGCAGTAACAAAAGCTGAAAGGAGACTAAGATGCCTAAGCGAAATCACGATAAGGTTGTTTCCGCCCAAACGCTCTATCCCGGCCCGCTCGGTGAAGCCGAGTTCAAGCTTACTAAGGCGAAAGGCGATTCCGTCAGTACCGGGGCCCATCGCCCCGCGCGGGTTGCCGCCGCCGCAGAGCCGCAGTTCCCGTCCACTTACGTTGACCCGGCGAAGAAGTACGTTCTCGTGGAAGAAGCCGATGGTCGCTTTCGTCTGGTCGACACCGCGCGTCGCGCCAAAGTGACGTTGCGGCCAAAGGCAGAGATCATGGCCGGGGCCGACAACCGCGTCCGTATCACGAATACGACCGCCTGGCCCAACCGAGTGCACGGGCATTGTATTATCACTTACCCCGACAAAAAGCAGTACATCGGCAGCGGCACGATGGTTAACAAGCATCATGTGCTGACCGCGGGTCACGTCGTTTTCTCGAAGGCCAATGGCGGCTGGGCCACGTCTGTCCAATTCAACGCCGCGCAGAACGATTCCACGCTGCCCTACGGGACGGCCTTCGCGACTTATCTTTTTTCATTCAAGGGTTGGACCGACAGCGGCCAGCGCGACTATGACACGGGAATGCTGATTCTCAACCGCGACCTCGGTAACCAGACTGGATGGATGGGCCTGATCACTACCAGCGACGGCAATCTCTCGAACCATCAAATCACCGTTTCCGGCTATCCCGGCGACAAAGGCGGGCAACAACTATGGGCCGCCACCGCGCCGATCGTGAGCGTAGCCGATCGCCAAATCGGCTACAACGCTTTTACGAAAGGCGGCGATAGTGGCGCCGGAGTCTACGGCCTGTGGCAAGGCATCAACCAGGAACACGTCTGCGCCGATCACGTGGCTGGACCAAATGGGATTCCCAACACCGGCAGCCGCCTCGCGAAGAACAAGTTCGATCGGATCGTAAACGAGTGGTTCCCAAAGTAAACCGGCGTCTAGCGTGTGGTGTAATCAAAAGTGAGAGCGCGCGCTCGGGTGCCACTAATCCGCATCGTTACAGAACCGCGAGCGGTAGCGACCGGATCCTGGGTACGCAGTCGTCCCGACTGCTTCGCCTCCAGCACGAACCCATGCACAAGCAGTCGGGACGACTGCGTACCCAGGGCCGGTCGCTACCGCTCGCGGTTCTGTAACGACTTGAGTCCGACTCTCACTTTTGATTACGCCGGGCGTCTGGGCTGAACTGAAATGGTTTGAGAAGGCAGCAAAGGTCAGCAAACATAAGACACTATCGAGCTGGGTACGTCACACGCTCAGAGAAGCTGCGGTTATCGCCAGCAAGTGAGGCGCACTTTGAACAAAGGGCGCAGAGGCGATTCGTCGGAGTCTCTGCAACGAGCCGCCGATCTTCTCTGCGCCTTCTCTTATTAGGCCAACTAAGAATCGCCGAGTTGCAAAGTGTTGAGTATTCGCCTTTGGCTATGTGGTAAATCGGATCAGCGGGAGCCATAACGTACATGGTATTCTAGGAACGCTCGTGATGTTGACAATTAAAGCAAGAGGACAAACCGGCTAATGCCTCTCGCTCGGACGGTTCAAAACGTCCGGGCATCCTCTAGCACGGCGCACAGTGTACGGCTAATTAGCCGTCAATGCAATTCATCAGGAGGGCAATCCTGATGAAGGGCAGTAAGCGCCGTCCGAGACCGA
>WNFT01002574.1_pt1 | contig 15580 bp, 16 predicted proteins | sample 5400191 | NCBI WGS metagenome assembly WNFT01 (sample SAMN13153359, study PRJNA577476) | soil metagenome | isolation source: 80 cm saprolite under Madrone tree | place: USA:California | collected 2016-06-14 | reverse complement strand
GCCCAGCGTACGGTTGTCGTCGAAGCCGATCCGGACCGCCACCGTGACACCCTGCGGTCCGTACGTCGATCCCACGAAGAGCGCATCACGAAAGTCGCTCGTCGTTCCGGTCTTCCCCATCACCGGGATCGGGAAGTCGGGGCCGTAAAGGGAATGGGCGGTGCCTTCTGGAATGCGGACCACCCCCCGCAATCCCTCCTGGATCAGGTTCAGATGGCTGGAGCTGAACTCGAGGGCGGTTCGGGCCGCCTCGTAGAGCACCTCACCGGAGGTGTCGGTCACGCGATCGATGATGTACGGCTCCGCCAGGATCCCCGAGGCCATCGCGCGATAGGCGCCCGCCAGCTCGAGCAGCCGAACTTCTGACGCCCCCAGGGCCGTCGTGATGTATGGCTGCAGCGGAGTGCGGATTCCCAGCTCTCGAGATGTGCCGATCACTCTGTCCAGGCCGATCTCACGGGTGATCCACACGGCCACGGCGTTGCGCGACTCGGCCAGCGCCTGACGCATCGGGATCGGCCCCTTGAACTCTTTGTCGTAGTTGGCGATCCACTTGACCGGACGGTCGGCCCCCATGCGTACTGCGATGGGTTCGTCGGGCACCGCGGTGTCGAGCTTGAGCCCTTTGCGGAACGCGGCCAGGTACACCATCGGCTTCCACGCCGAGCCCGCCTGCCGCAGCGAGCCCGTCGCGCGGTTGAAGTCGGAGTAGCGCGCATAGCGATTCTGGTAGAAGTGTCGCCCGCCCGCCTCGGCCAGGATCGCCGCGTCCGCGTTGCGTAGCACGACCACCGAGCCCTGGATCAGTCCCTTCGCCTGAGGGTGCCGCTTCTCGTAGAGAGCGAGACCGGTCTCGAGCGCTTCGTTCACGATGGTCTGCACCCGCTGATCCACCGTAGCGTGAACCGAGATCCGCCCCTGCAGGAGATCCTCGACCCCGAACCGGCCCTCACCGTGCTGTCTGAGCTCGTCGAAGACCGTGTCGATCGCGGCGGGAGCCTGCGTCTTGACCGGGCTCGTCGCCTTCGCGACGAGCACCGGTTCGGCCTGCAAACGCTTCGCGAGCTTCTCGGGAATGTAACCGTTGCGCGCCATCAGGGCCAGGATCTCGTTGCGGCGGCGCAGGGGCCGCGCGTCGCCGGGCACCGGGAGATAGTCCCGCGGCGCCTTGGTGATTCCCGCCAGCAACGCTGCCTTCCCGGCGTCCTCCATCGTGTAGCTCGACAGCGGCTTGCCGAAGTAGTACTCGGAGCCGGCGGCGAAGCCGTACCGGCCGCGGCCCAGATAGTTGAAGCTGGCGGAGCGAGCGAAGATCTCGCGTTTCGCCTGCTCTCGCGATCCGAAGCGTTGGCTCATCTCCTCCTCGAGCCAGAGCGCCAGCCGCATCTCCTCCAGCTTCCGGAAGAGTTTGTTCGTGGTCGGGACTCCTACGATCACGGAGAAGAACCGCCAGGTCAGGGTGTCGCGAAAGAGAGTCGCGTCGTTCTCGCGGCTCCACCGGTCCCGCAGGAAGTAACCGCGGACGAGCTGCTGGGTGAGCGTCGAGCCACCCTGGGGGAGACGCAGCCGGAATCCCTTGCCGTCCCACCACGCCCCTGCGGAGCTCATCGCCGTCTTGTAGAGCACGCGCGGCAGCGCGCGATAGTCCACGCCGGAGTGGGTGAAGAAATTCTTGTCCTCGGCCGCCAGGATCGCCTGGCGGAGTACAGGCGGCACCTCCTCGTAGGAAACGATCCGACGGTACTCGCGTGCCAGCTCGACCAGCACCACGCCCTGCGCGTCATAGACCTTGCCGGTCGTCGAGAGCTCGAAGCGAATGAAGGGCTCGAGGTCCGGAACGCCACTGCGGTCGAAGTAGATATGATGGGCGAGTCCCCACGTCGCGAGCACGAGCGGTAGCAGCACCATGAGCGGCACCGCGAGACACACGGCCCGGCGCGAGCGTGCGGGCCGCAAGCGGCGGGCAACAAGGGCGACGGCGGAAGCCCACGAGCTCATGGCGCCTGCCCTCCAGTCACTCGCGAGACGGCGGCCAATGAGCTCGGTCTCGTCGCGCTCCTGCGCCAGCTCGAGGAGCGCCTTCGCGTACGGCGCGGCCGCTCGCCGTCGCTTCACCGGCCGGGGCCTCCACCCCGGGGGCTCGCCGATTGCCGGGGCAGCGGCGGCGTCAGCCCGCAGTCGACGATCTTGTGGAGCAGCGTCTTGTAGCTGACCTTGAGGACCCGGGCCGCCTCGGCTCGATTCCAGTGCACTCGACCGAGCACCTCCTCGAGCGCTCGACGCTCGGCCTCTCGCGCCGCCCGGCGCGCGATCTCCCGTAAGCCCTCGGCGGGTTGCCCGACCGGACCGGATGCGCCACGACCACGGGCCACGAGGGCCTCGATTTGGTGCTCGACGTCCGTGAGCACCACGAGGCGGCGAACGACATTCTCCAGCTCGCGCACGTTGCCCGACCACGAGTGCTGCTGGAGGTGGGTCATCGTCTCGGGCGAGAGCTGCCTCTGTCGTCCGTATTGGGCATTGAACTTCTCGAGAAACCACGACGCCAGCGCCGGAATCTCTTCTCGCCGCTCTCGCAAGGGGGGCACCCGGATCTCCACGACGTTGACCCGGTAGTAGAGGTCCTCTCGGAACTGACCTCGCGCCACCGCCTCCTCGAGGTTCCGGTTCGTGGCGGCGATCACGCGCGAGTCGACATCGATCGATCCGTACCCTCCGACCCGGGAGAAGCGGAAGTCCTGCAGCACGTGGAGCAGCTTGGCCTGCAGCGCCAGGGGCAGCTCTCCGATCTCATCGAGGTAGATCGTTCCCTTGTGCGCGTACTCGAACTGTCCCGGCTTCCGCCGGTGCGCGCCCGTGAAAGCCCCCTTCTCGTGACCGAAGAACTCGGATTCGATGAGCTCGGCAGGGATCGCGGGGCAGTTGACCTCGACGAACGGCCCGTGACGCCGAGAGCCGGCATGGATGGCTCTGGCCACGAGGTCCTTCCCGACGCCGTTCTCGCCACGGATCAACACCGTGGCATCCGTGTCCGCGACGTTTTCGATGATCGTCCCGACGGCGCGCATCTGAGAGCTGCCGCCGTCAGACAGTGAGGCATGCCGTTTCGCATCGGACGTCTGCACAGACCTCACGAACACCTCCTGGTGCAGCGGTTGGTCTTGCGTGGGCAGCACTGAAGATCCGAAGGGCTCGCCGCTGACGGCGCGCGCTTCCGCGCGCCGTCGCCAGGTCACCGCAGCGAGGCTTAGAACTCCCCACCGTGCCCCATGGGGGGGTCGGCCTTCCCAGCTTCGGGGGCATCCGTGACGATGACTTCGGTCGTGAGCAGCAACGACGCGATCGACGCCGCGTGCTGCAACGCGACCCGCTCGACCTTGGTGGGATCGATGATCCCCGCCACCATCATGTCGACGTATTCGTTGGCCTCGGCGTCGAAGCCGCGGTTGATCGGGACCATGGCCCTGACCTTCTCGACGATCACGGACGCCTCGAGCCCGGCGTTCTCGACGATCTGCCGAATCGGCTCCTCCAGGGCACGACGCACGATACTGACACCGGTGCCCTCGTCACCCGGGAGCTTGAGGCTGTCGAGCGCGTCCGCCGCGCGGAGCAGGGCGACGCCGCCTCCCGGCACGATGCCCTCCTCGACGGCCGCCCGCGTGGCATTGAGGGCGTCCTCGACCCTCGCCTTCTTCTCTTTCATCTCGGTCTCGGTCGCCGCGCCCACCTTGATGACGGCGACGCCGCCCGCGAGCTTCGCGAGGCGTTCCTGGAGCTTCTCCCGGTCATAGTCCGAGGTCGTTTCCTCGATCTGCGCCCGGATCTGCTTGATGCGGCCCTGGATCTCCTTGGTGCTCCCGGCGCCTTCGATGATCGTGGTGTTGTCCTTGTCCACGACCACCCGCTTGGCCCGGCCGAGGTCGTCGAGCTTGAGGTTCTCGAGCTTGATGCCCAGGTCTTCCGTGATCGCCTTGCCGCCGGTCACGGTCGCGACGTCCTCGAGCATGGCCTTGCGGCGATCGCCGAAGCCCGGCGCCTTGACGGCGCAGCACGCGAGCGTCCCCCGCAGCTTGTTCACCACGAGTGTCGCAAGGGCCTCGCCCTCCAAATCCTCGGCGATGATGAGAAACGGCTTACCGGCCCGCGCGACCTGCTCGAGCAACGGCAGCATGTCCTTCATCACGCTGAGCTTCTTCTCGTGGATGAGGACGACGGCGTCCTCCAGCACCACTTCCATCCGCTCCGGATTCGTCACGAAGTAGGGCGAGAGGTACCCGCGGTCGAACTGCATGCCCTCGACCACGTCGAGCGTGGTCTCCATCACCTTGGCCTCTTCGACCGTGATGACACCGTCCTTGCCGACTTTCTCCATGGCCTCGGCGATCAGGTTGCCGATGGTCTTGTCGTTGTTCGACGCGATCGTGGCGACCTGGGCGATCTCCTTCTTGTCCTTGGTGGTCTTGGACATCTGCTTCAGCTCCTCGACCACCGTCTCGACGGCCTGCTCGATCCCGCGCTTCAGCCCCATGGGATTCGCGCCGGCGGTCACGTTCTTGAGGCCGCCACGGAAGATGGCCTGGGCCAGCACCGTCGCGGTCGTCGTGCCGTCGCCCGCGATATCGGAAGTCTTGGAGGCGACTTCCTTCAGCATCTGCGCCCCCATGTTTTCGTAGGGGTCCCGGAGCTCGATCTCCTTGGCGACGGTGACGCCGTCCTTGGTCAGGGTGGGGCTACCGAACTTCTTGGCAACGACGACGTTCCGTCCCCTCGGCCCGAGCGTCACCTTGACGGCATGCGACATCGTGTTGATGCCGCGCAAGAGCGCGGCGCGAGCTTCTTCGCTGAACAGCAGTTGCTTGGGCATGACGACCTTCCTCTCGAGTGTGCGTGTATCGTTGACGGCGGCCGAGCCGCGCGTTCAGGATCCGACGATGCCGAGGACGTCTTCCTCCTTCATGATGAGGTACTCCTGACCGTCGAGCTTGACCTCGCTGCCGGAGTACTTGCCGAAGAGGATCCGATCGCCCTCCTTCAGGGCCGGGGGAAGCTTCTTGCCGTCCTCGGTCACTCTGCCGGTCCCGACCGCGACGACTTTGCCCTCTTGCGGCTTCTCCTTCGCGGTGTCGGGAATGATGATGCTGCCATGCTTGTCGTCCTGCTCCTCGACGCGTCTCACGAGCACGCGGTCATTGAGCGGGCGCAGTTTCGTCGTCGGCGCCTGAGTCATCGGGCTGGCCGGTGCGCGGTTCGGGACCGGCCGCAGTCTCGTCGGGGTTGCCTGAGTCATGGTGCGGGTGCCTCCCTCTTCGTCCGGGGTGGGTGATTGAGCGCGGCTGGTGGAATTGTCCAGCGCGGCCAGTGTACCACTCATGTAGTACACATTGCAGAAATTGATCTAGTGTACTATTCTAGTAGTACAGAAGGAGTCCAGGAGGCCAGCGCCCAATGCGTCCGGCGAATCGTCACTCGACTCAGGCAGGCCGAAGCAGCCCCTCTCTGGCGAAGAGCACGAAGGCCTCGGAGCGACAGACCTCACCGGAGCAGGCGGCCGCCGGCCAGCAGGCCGAGGCTCGCAGGGCCCAAAGCCAGAAGGCCACGAGCGCGGCGGCGAGCGAGACGCGGAACGCTCGGCAATTCACCATGACTCGCGCGAGCGCCATCCAGGCCCACAGCCGCGCCCGCGGGCAGCGGCGGCAGGCGAGACGAGATTCCCGCTGACAACGGATGACGAGGGCGCGCGGAGATCGGGGATGAGGTGGCTCATGGAGTTCTACAACGAGAGGCGGGGGATCCTGGCGCGTTACGACGTCGAGGCGCCCCTGCCAGCGGCGGCAGCCCTGTTGGGCTTGAACGCGGCGCTCACCGAATATCCGTCGCCACCGAGAAAGGGCCGGCTGAGCCTGTTCGAGCAGGCCGACCGCGTCGGTGGGCAAGACGCCAGCGGGTGGGTCCTCCATCGAATCGTGAAGGCGGGCGCCCCGGGGTCACCTGACGCCGTCGCGGCGCACGCGACGTAAGAGACTCGCGAGCATGGAACTCAAACAGCGGAAGTTCGCGATCGGCTACCTCGCGATCACGCTCATTGCGATCCTCGTGTTTCAGCTCCCGCTCTTCGGGCCTCGGGCCGCGACCCTGTCGTACAGCGAGTTCAAAGCGCTGGCCAAGAAGGGCAAGGTCAGCAACCTCACCGTCGACCGAGAAACCATCAGCGGCACGCTCTCAACCGATGGGCTCGAGACGCTACTGACGAAGGAGAAGCTCGAGGAGCTGAAGCGATCGAGTGGTGACACGCACCGCTTCGTCGCGGCGCGCGTCGAGGATCCCGGGCTGGTGGCCGAGCTCGAGCAGGCGAACGTCAAGTTCACAGGGCACGTGGAGAATACCTGGCTCACGACCCTCCTCTCCTGGGTCCTTCCCGCCGTGGTGTTCGCCGGCGTGTGGATCTTCGTCATGCGCCGCTTCGGCCCGCAGCAAGGGCTGATGACCATCGGCAAGAGCAAGGCCCGGGTCTATGTCGAACACAAGACCGGGGTCACGTTCGACGACGTCGCGGGCATCGACGAGGCGCGGGGAGAGTTGATGGAGGTCGTCGACTTCCTCAAGAACCCGGATCGCTACCGGCGCCTCGGCGGGAAGATCCCCAAAGGGGTGCTCATCGTCGGCGCGCCCGGCACCGGGAAGACGCTGCTGGCCAAGGCCGTCGCCGGAGAGGCCGGCGTACCGTTCTTCAGCTTGAGCGGCTCGGACTTCGTCGAGATGTTCGTCGGCGTGGGAGCCGCGCGCGTCCGCGACCTCTTCGCCCAGGCCCAGGAGAAAGCCCCGAGCATCATCTTCATCGACGAGCTGGATGCGCTGGGGAAAGCGCGCGGTGTCAGCCCGATCGTGGGCGGCCACGACGAGCGCGAGCAAACCCTGAATCAACTCCTTGCGGAGCTCGACGGCTTCGACACCCAGAAGGGCGTCATGATCCTGGCGGCCACGAATCGGCCCGAAATCCTGGACCCTGCGTTGCTCCGGCCAGGCCGCTTCGATCGGCAGGTGGTCCTCGACCGTCCCGACCTCAGAGGGCGGGAGAAAATTCTGAAGGTGCATGTCCGCGACGTCAAGCTGGCCCCCGGCCTCGATCTCTCCGTGGTGGCGGCGAGGACGCCCGGCTTCGTCGGCGCTGATCTCGCCAATCTCGTCAACGAGGCCGCGCTCCACGCGGCCCGCGTGGGGAAGGAGAGCGTGGATGCGGTGGACTTCGACGAGGCCATCGACCGCGTGGTGGGTGGTCTGGAGCGCAGATCGCGCGTGATCAACCCGAAGGAAAAAGAGATCGTCGCCTACCACGAAGCGGGCCATGCGCTGGTCGCGGAGTCGCGCCAGCACGCCGACCGCGTGGCGAAGATCTCCGTGATCCCTCGCGGCGTGGCCGCGCTCGGGTACACGCAGCAGCAACCGACCGAGGACCGGTACCTCATGACGCGCGCCGAGCTCCTCGATCGCCTCGACGTGTTGCTCGGCGGTCGCGTGGCGGAGGAGATCGTCTTCGGCGACGTCTCGACCGGTGCGCAGGACGACCTCCAGCGGGCCACCGACATGGCGCGCCACATGGTCGCCCGCTACGGGATGAGTGACGCTCTGGGGCTGGCGACGTTCGAGCCGCCCCGCCAGGCGCTCTTCCTCAACGTTCCGTCGATGGCTCAGCGAGAGTACAGCGAGGAGACTGCCCGTCGCATCGACGACGAGATCCGGAAGCTTTTCGAGGCAGCGCACGGGCGCGTCCGCGAGACCCTGACCGCCAAGCGAGACGTCCTCACGTCACTGGCGAAACTGCTGATCGAGAAGGAGGTCGTGAGCCGGGATGATCTCATGGCCCTCCTGGCCTCCGCGGAGGTCTAGCGGAGGTAGTCCACCTGGGCGCGCTCGAGCTCGGCGATGATCGCCTCGCGCTCGGCCACGAGGCATCGGGCCGCCTGCTCGCGGCTGAAGGCAAGGACGCCGAAGCGGAGCCGGCTGCGCAGACGGCCGGCCCCCACCAGATAGCGATACGCGACCAGACCGGTCAACGGCAGCGACAGCGCGAAGACCGCGGCTCCAGCCGCCCCGGTCTGCCATCCGACCACCCACGTCTCGAGCGTCCAGCACAGCGGAAACGCGACGACGCTCGCCAGGAAGCGCACGGTCGCGTAATCGGTCTCCTTCTTGGCCAGCCGGCGGGCGAACCAGCGGGGGATCAGGTACGGGAGGCCGTTGACGACGGCGCCGTAGACGAAGAAGGGGAAGCCCACGATCGCCTCCCACGAGTGGCGAACACGCTCGCGACGCAGTGGCCGTCGCCGCTGCGCCTGCACCGCCTCGTCCTTCACGCGGTACTCCGCCAGGAGGGCGCGGTAGCCCTGGATCCGTTGCCAGACGGCGGCGTCGACGATCGCGTGGGACAGCCGGAAGGGATCGATCTCACCGATCAGCTCGGCTTCCATCGCCCGCTGGATCGCTCGCGTCAAGGCATCGACCGCCTTGCACGGGTCCTGCCGATGAGCCTCGAGGTACGGCGCCACCGGGATCGGCTCTCCGAAGGAGACGAGCACCCGCCCCAGGAATGACTTGCGCGCCTCGAACGTGAGCCCCACCGGGATGAGCGACAGGTCGCCCGGTCGGGCCGCCTCGTGGCCCAGCGCGATGCGGGCCGCGCCGCTCTTGATGCGCTGGACGCGCGCCTCGGCATGCGTCGTGCCTTCGGGGTACATCGCAATGAGGCGGCCGCCCTCGAGCGCCTGGAAGCAGGCGGCAAATGCTTTCGCATTCGGGTCCATCTTGTCCGGGTCGTCCTCCTTCCGGTACACGAGGATCGCCCCGCACGCACGCAGGAAACGGGCGACCAGTGGGTTACGGAACATCGCCGCCGCTGCGAGGAAGTGGACCTTCCTCCGGAGCGCTGTCGCGACGACCAGGGAATCGATCAGGTTGTTCGGGTGGTTGATGCAGAGGAGCACCGGGCCGTCGGCCGGGACGCGCTCGGGGTGCCGGACGTCGACGGGCTTGAAGCAGAACCAGAGCCAGAACCGAACGACGAGCCGTACGGCGGCATAGAAGCGGTCCGTGGGATCGGGTGAAGCGGGCGCACGTTGCGGAGCGGTCCGGTCTTGCCGAACCGGCGGAGCTGGTGAACGCCGACGCGTCGCTGGTCCGCCGCGCGCCAGGACCAGTCCGATTTCACCCACGAATCGCCTCCTCAGCGGTGCAGTGTACCACTAAAATAGTACACCTTGACTAAATTGACCTAGTGTACTATTGTAGCGATACAGTATGAGGATCGCGATGAATCTCAGGATAGACGGCCACAGTCCGATCCCGATCCGGCGTCAACTGACGGAGCAGCTCCGCCACGCCATCGAGGGCGGCGGCGTCCCGCGGGACCAAGCGCTGCCCAGCATCCGGGAGCTGGCCGGCTTCCTCGGTGTCAATCCGAATACCGTCGCGCGCGTCATCGACGATCTGAAGCGGAGTGGCTACGTGGAAGCTCGGCGCGGGAAGGGCGTGTTCGTGGCCCCGGCGCCGCCTGCCCGCCCCGCCCCTCATCTCCGCGCGGGCTTCTTGCAAGACACGGTGATCCGGGCCGCGGCCCTCGGGATGACCGCCGACGACCTGTCGGTGGGCGTTCTGAGCTTGGCCGGGATCCGGCCCGCCGCCATTCGCGGGGCCGTCGAGGTCCTCCTGGTGGAGTGCAGCCCGCCGGAGCTCGACTTCTTTGCCCGGCAACTCGAGGCCCACCTCCCGGTCCGGGTCGACAAGGTGCTCCTCGCCGAGCTCCCGGCGGTCACGCGGCGCCAGAAGCAACCCGGTCGCTGGCGGGCTGCGGTCACGAGCTTCTGTCATCTCCCGCAGGTGGAGCAACTCCTGAAGGGCAAGGGAGTCCCGGTGATCGCGCTGCTCGCCGAGGCGCACCTCGAAACTCTTCACCGCCTGGCCCAGTTCCCGTCGGGGACGCGGGTGGGCGTGGCCTCCACCACTGTCGAGACGGCCCACAACCTGGAGCACTCGATCGCCAACGCCGGCCTGCCGAACATCGCGCTCGTCGGGGTCTGCCCCGCCGAGGGGGCCGCACTGGGTCGCCTGGTGCGGCGAGTGGACGTCGTCGTCTGCTCCACCGCGGCGGCTGAGCGTGTCCGGGGGCTCGCGGGTTCCACCGTGCAGGTGATGATCGACGACCGGGCCCTCGACCAGCGGGCGATCGAAATGCTCGCGGCTCTCCTCGTGCGACAAAACGGCGACGGGCCGACGGAGGCTCCGGCCCCGGAGCGTCTGAGGCCTCGTCCGTCCATTGGACGTAAATCGAGAGGGGGCGCGACGCGTGCGACGGTGCCGGGGAAGTGATGCGCGGGAGCCGTAACCAGTTGAAGGAGGAAGAGTCATGACTTTCTTGACGTGGATTCTCGCAGGACTGCTGGCGGGCTTGTTGGCCGGGTGGGTGATGACGCGTGGAGGCTACGGGCTGAAGTGGGACATCACTCTCGGTATCGTCGGGAGCATCGGGGGAAGCTGGCTCCTTCGGACCCTGGGGATCTTCCCGGGAGCAGGAATGGTCGCGGTGGCTGTCATCGCGTTCATGGCGGCGACCATCCCGATCATCGCGCAACGCCAATTTTTTGCCACTGAGCGTCCGACCGAGAAGAAGGATGCGTTCTGGCGGTGGGGGCTAGGCGCCGCGCTCGTGGCCCTCGTGGCCTGGATAACCCTCGGTCCCGTGCAGCAGCCGGCGGCGGTGGCTGCGCCGATCGAGGAAAGGACGTACGCAGTGACGCCTGCTTCGGTGAAGGTGAAGGCTGGGATCGTCACGGGCGAAGTCACCGAGATGAAGGTCGCCGAGCGGGTCGAGAAAGGGTCCAACCGGATCGTCACCGCGGCGAAGCTCACCGGGACGCTCAGGCTGAAGAACACGTCGACCAATCAAACGGTGCGGCTGCTCGAAGGCAAGCTTCGCTACATCGATGCCCAGGGACAGCCCATCAAGCTCGAGGACGCGCGGTCCGAACCGACCCTCAAGTTCGCCACGTACGGTAGCGAGCGACTCGATCCTGGGCAGGAGGCAATCCAATCCCTGGACGTGGAGTTCCCCGCCGAAGCCCTGAAGGCGAAGAGGCTGAAGGAGATCCGCCTCGAGTTCGCGTACATCCCGTCATCGTACCGGGAGGAGACGGTCAACTTCGCCGTCTCCGTCGGCGCGGGCAAGTGAATCCCGTGAGGTGGCTCCCCCCAGGAGCCACCTCCGATTCAGCCCGCGGCGCCCCGACAGTCGACGGGGAGGGCAAGATGCCACTCATGCACGGCCTCGAGGAGCTTCGCAAGCAGGGCCGGATGACCTGGATCGAAGCGGAGCACGGGTGGAGCGCCGCGCTGGAGGACATCGTGGATGCCCTCTCGAAGAATGGCTTCGAAGAATGCAAGCGAGAGACGACGACGAGCCGGCGAGATCTCCGGCCGGCCGGCGGCGTGTGGCAGGGCGTCAACGCGGTCACCGGATCCGTCGCGTCCGCCATCTGGGTGGGTCGACCTTTGCGGGCGCGAGCCACCGTGTTCCTCGCGATCGACGGGGAGTCGGTCAGGGACTACCTGGTCCGCAGCATCGAGCGTGATCCGTACAGGGACGACGGCGGTGAGAGCTGATCGAGCAGCGAAGCGCGCGGCGGCCCCTGGACACCGCAACCAGATGACACGTTGACCGGAGCGGGCCGGCAACGGCTCGGGACCGTCAGCGAGGCGCTCGCGAGCCGGTCACACGAGGGACGGACCTGACCCGTAATCACGGAGCCGCTCCCGCCAAGAACGCGAGGACGTCCTGCGCCCAGACGTGCATCCCCTTCGCTCCGCCGAAGCAGTGTCCCTGCTGGTCCTCCGGCATCTCGGGCGGGTAGATCTTCCCCCTGTACGTCTTACCGAGCCGCCGGAACTCACGGCCGAGGACATAGCTTGGCTCCAGGCTCGCGTCCTTGGGCGGCTGGATCAGAAACACGGGAATCTCGATCTTCCGCACGGCGGAGAGGAGCCGCTCTCGCAGAGGCGGGTTGCCGTTCCAGCTCAACGCCGCGGGCGAGATCGGCACCGCCGCCCTGAAGCCCGCGCCACGCTCGGCGGCGAGCAGAGTCTGGATTCCGCCGAACGAGCAGCCCGCGACCACGAGACGATTCTGGTCGACGTACGGTAGGCTCTTGAGATACGCCTGCCCGGCAAGCTGTACGGTCCTTCGGAACCGCCGTGCCCTCGGCGCACCGGCGCAAAGACCACGTAGCCTGCGGGCACGAAGATCGCCGCGACCGCGTCGAACTGCCGTTGCGTACCAGGATCCTTTTCGCTGCCGTGATTCCAGATGAGCCCGGGAAACGGCCCGACCCCGGCAGGCCTGAAGAGGAACCCGACGAGGTTGAGGTTGTCGCTCTTGAAGGTCACGCGCTCCTTCGCATAGGTCGCGGGCGAGGCGTTCTGGGCGTGCGCGGGAACGCCGAGCCAGAGCGTGAGAACGGCCAACAACGCGAGGACCCGTGTTCGAGTGACGATCATGTCGCATTTCAGGGTATCGTATTCCCCGAAGGGAGCGCTTCCGTCGTGACCGAGCGCGGAATCCACGTCGTCCGAGAGCACCTGGCGAAGCTGCCACCGGCCAACTCGCTCACCACGGAGCAGCGACGCGCCCAGTACGATCGCGCGGAGCGCGTCTTTCCGACGCCGGCCGACGTGGCGATCGAGCGCGTGAAGGCCCCGGAGCGTCCAGCCGAATGGCTCCAGCCCCCGGGCGTCAGGGCCGACGCGGTGGTGCTCTACCTGCACGGCGGCGGCTACGTGATCGGCTCGGTGCGCTCACATCGCCACCTCGCCGCGGCGATCGCGCGCGCCGCCGCTTCGCGGGCGCTGATCCTCGACTACCGGCTGGCACCCGAGCACCCGTTCCCGGCGGCGCTGGACGACGCGGTCGCGGCGTACCAGTGGCTGCTTGGACAAGGCATCGCGCCGGGCCGCGTCGTCCTGGCCGGCGACTCCGCGGGAGGCGGACTCACCGTGGCCACCCTCGTCGCGCTACGCGACCGCGGGCTACCGCGGCCGGCCGCCGGCGTATGCATCTCGCCCTGGGTCGACCTCACCTGCAGCGGCGCCAGCTACGCGACCAAGGCCACCACCGATCCCATCGTGACCCGTGACGGCGTGACCGCGCTGGCGCAGGCCTACGTGGGCCATGGCGACCCCAAGACGCCGCTGGCCTCGCCGCTCTTCGCCGATCTGCGACATCTACCGCCGCTGCTCGTCCAGGTCGGCAGCGAGGAGGTGCTTCTCGACGACGCACGCGGGCTCGGCGCGCGGGCTCGCACGGCGGGTGTCGAGGTCACGGTCGAGGAGTGGCCCGCGATGGTCCACGTCTGGCACTGGTTCCTGCCGATGCTGGACGAGGCCGAGCACGCCGTCGGCGTGATCGGCGACTTCGTGCGCGCGCGCATCGGCTGACCACTGGACACGCCGGGGGACGCGGGATAGAGTGCCCGCGATGCTCGTTGGGGCTCCTCGCGAGTCGGCTCCCGATCCGGCCGCGGTCACCGGTCGCACCCGCGCCACCGTCCTGACGCACGTCTCCCTCCTCCTGGTCGCGGCGGCGGCGTGGGCTCATATCTTGTTCTCGCCGACGGCGGCAGACGACATGGCCGGTATGGACATGGTGATGACGCCGACGGTCGTCGAGGGCCTCGCCTTCGTGGGGGCCTGGGGAGTCATGATGGCGGCGATGATGCTCCCGAGCGCCCTGCCGATGATGGGGCTCTACGCCGCCACACAGCGAAACACGACGGGCCCGGGCAGGCAGGCCGTCCGGATCGCGCTGTTCACGCTCACGTATCTCACGCTCTGGGCCCTCACGGGCGTTGCGATCTACTTCGCGAGCGTCGGGCTCAGCGCCATCAGCGCCCACGCGCTGGCCAACGGCATCGCCGGCGTGCTCGTCGTCGCCGGGATCTTTCAGCTCTCGCCGCTCAAGCAGGTGTGTCTGCGACACTGCCGCAGCCCCCTCGGATTCCTCCTCGGCCACTGGCGCGAGGGCTGGCGTGGCGGCCTGGCGATGGGCTGGGCGCACGCACTGTATTGTCTGGGCTGCTGCTGGGCGCTCATGGTCGTTCTGGTCGTGGCCGGGGCGATGGGTCTTCACTGGGTCCTGCTCATCGCCGCCGTCGTGGCGGCCGAGAAGCTCCTACCGCGCGGAGAGTGGGTCGCGCGGGTGACCGGCGTCGCGCTCGTGTTCCTGGGCGTCGCCGTCGCCGTCCGCCCGGGCCTCGCAGTGGCGCTGAGGGCCGGCGGCCACTCGATGTGACGGACGTCGAGCCACTAACGGAGGATCGTCAATGGCGAACGTGCAATGGCGGATCAGCGGCGAGTACTGCGAGGCCTGCAGTTGTGACTCCGTGTGCCCGTGCCCGACGTCGGGGCTGGCGGCCCGGCCGAGCAAAGGCTACTGCGACGCGGGCCTCGTGTTCCGCGTCGACCGCGGCCAGTACGGAAGCACCAAGCTCGATGGCGTGAGCTTCGCCGTCCTGCTGCACACGCCGGGCCCGATGATCCAGGGCAACTGGACGGTCGGACTCATCCTCGACGAGCGCGCCTCGAAGGAGCAGCGCGAGGCGCTCACGACGATCGCGAGTGGCCAGGGCGGCGGGCCGATGGCCGCGCTCGCTCCGCTGATCGGCCGCTTCGGCGGCGCCGAGGCGAAGCCGATCAAGTTCGAGATGAGTGGGATGCGCCGGTCGGTCTCCATCCCTGGCGCGCTCGACATCGCCATCGAGGGCATCGCGGGCGCCAAGCAGGACGAGCCGATCTTCCTCGACAACGTCGGTCACCCGGCGGCCAGTCGGCTCGCGCTCGCGAAAGCCTCGCGCAGCCACATGCACGGCTTCGGCATCGACTGGGACGACACGTCGGGCCGCAACAACGGCCACTTCGCGCCATTCGCCTGGAGCTCGAGCTAGCCGGAATCACCAGGGGGCTCTCTCCGCGCGGGAGAGCTGCTGTCGATCAGGAGGCGAGCCGTCGCTCCCTCCGATCAGCCGACGGTCTTCTCGGTGGACAGCCTCCGCGCACTGCTGGCGGGACGCTGCGACGTCGTGACGATGACGGACAGTTATCCGCCACACAGTGGGGACTACGCGCGCCACTGCGACGCAGCCCGCGCGATCGCCGAGCGGGAGTTCGCGGCCGAGAAGGTCCTCTCCCGGCTGCTCACGGACTGCGGCCTCGGGTAAGCCGCGACCGCCCCCGCCGTGAGCGTCACCGTCTGCATCGGCACTTCCAACACTCTCCGCTATCCCCAGGGCGGGCACCTGTGGAGACGGCGAAGCTGCTCCCCAACTGCGAGTTCATCCGGGAGTGGAAAGAAGGGGCGCCGCTGGCGGCGGCGAAGCTCCGTATCAAGGAGTTTCTGTCGAGGCACACGCTCAGATGACGCCCTCTTCGGCGAGGGCCTTGATCTCCTGGGAAGACATCCCGAGTAGCTCGCCGTACACGTAGTTGTTGTCCTCGCCATAGCAGAGAGCGCCGCGGTCGATGCGTCCGCCGATGTAGGCCG
>WNFT01002903.1_pt1 | contig 15586 bp, 10 predicted proteins | sample 5400191 | NCBI WGS metagenome assembly WNFT01 (sample SAMN13153359, study PRJNA577476) | soil metagenome | isolation source: 80 cm saprolite under Madrone tree | place: USA:California | collected 2016-06-14 | reverse complement strand
TGATGGGGGCGGCGAGATCCTCGATCAGTTCCTGGGCGGTGGCAAAGGCTTGCTCCGCCTCCTCACCGCGCCGCTGGGCTTGATTCAGGTTCCCGAGGTCGATGGCGATGCGCCACAGCAGCGGTCGTAGGTCTTGCGTCACCGCTCCAGCTTGTGCGGCTTGCAGTGCCGTCTCGGCCTCTGCTGGCCGATTCAGCGTGGCGAGCGCTTTCCCACGCAGATGCGCCAGGTGAGGAATGCTTTGCTCACCGACAACATGCGCAGCGGACGCGAACAACTGCTCGGTGATGGCGAGCGTACGATCCGGTTCCTTCTGGGCCAGGGCGAGTTGCGCACGCGCATACCAGATCAACCGATGCGCCTGTGTTTGCGGAGGAACATCCAAAGCGGGCGCCGCAGTGAGAAGAGCTTCCGCCTGCGCGAGATCATTGAGTGCAATATACACCGAGGCGAGGAGCGCCGATGAGTTGCGGGCCCAAAACCATGAGCCGATCTCCTGAGCGAATGCGAGTGCTTGCTCCAGGTGCTGCTGTGCCTCTGAGAGTGCAAGCAGATCGAGATACAGTGCTCCCAATACCCGGTGCCCGGCCGTCATCCACTGGCGATGCCCGATCTCTTCGGCGATGTCAAGGCCACTCTGCGCTACCTCCTGCGCACGTGCGTACTCACCCCGTGGTCCTAGTAACATGGCCATGTGAATCAGAGTATAGGCTTCATCAGAGCGCTGGCCAATCTCGCCTGCGATCTTCAACGCGAGCTCACCTTGATGAAGCGACTCGGCAAAACCTACCGCCGCTGGGACGAGCGTCTCGGTCTGATAAATGCCGCCACACAACATCAGTGCCGCCACACAACATCAGGTTTGCCAGACTGGATGGCAAACGCTCACGCTCGTCCAACTCCCGCAAGAGTGCGATGGCTTGCTCATAATACGCTGCACTTTGCAGCAGGTCTCCTCCTAGTAAACTCGCCATTCCCAGGAGATCCAGCGTCGAAGCCTTGCCGCGTCGATCGGAGAGTGTTTGAAACGTCGCAAGCGCCTCCTGATGGTAGCGCAGCGCTTCATGCGGTTGCTCTACATTCAGGTACCAGTTGCCCAAGCGGTTGAGGCTGTGGGCAAGCAGTTTCGGATCGGCAATCGCCCTCGCACGCTCAATGGCGCGGAGGAAATACGTACCCGTTTGTTGGTAATCGCGTTCTGCCCACAAAGCGCCGAGATCAAGGAGACTCTGGCATTCCGCAACGTCATCGTGAGCTTCGTAGGCAGCCTCTAAGGCCTGCTCGTAATCGTGACGGGCCTGTTCAAACTCGCCGAGGGTTTCGTACTCCTGCCCACGCGCATGGTACAACGCCGCTAGCGGTGCGAGCGCCAGGTGGCTTGCGGCGTCCAACGCCCGTGTAAACTGTTCGATGGCCACACGTGGGGCATACAGGCGCTGGGCCGTTTCCCCGGCCTGCTGCGCATACGAGAGCGCCTTCCCGAAAACGCCTGCCTCTGAGAAATGGTAGGCCAGGTCCGCCAGGTGCGCCTCCAACGCTCCCGCGTAGAGGGATTCCATCGTTTCAGCAAGAGTGCGGTGCAACGCCTTGCGTTCACGCACCAACAGTTGGGCATAGATGGCCTGCCGCGTCAGCGCGTGACGGAAGGCAAACTGCTCCGCTGACGCTTCGACGACGAGTTGAGCGCCTATCAACTCTTTCATCAAGGTGAGCAACTGCTGCTCGTCGTGGTGCGTTAACTGCTGTAGGACAGCGAAATCGAAGCGACGCCCGGCGACTGCTGCGAGGACCACGAGCTGTCTGGCCGACTCGCTCAAGTGGTTGCTGCGCTGGTGCACCGCGTCGGCAATGCTGCGGGGAATGTGCAATTCACCTAGCGGTTTGCGATCCCAGGCCCCATCAGTGGAGGAGATCTCCCCGGCCGCGATAAGCGATTTGAGGATTTCTTCGATGAAAAAGGGATTGCCCTCGGTCAGGGTGTAGATGGCATCGAGAAACGCTGCTTGCACCGGACGCCCGAGATCGAAGATGGCCCCCAACATCGCACCAGTCTCATCGCGGGTGAGGTGGGTGAGTGCTACCTCCTGCCCGAGGTGTTCACGGTCGAGCTCGGCCAGCCAGTGCGAGAGCGTTGGATGAACCTCATCACTGCGGTAGGTCAGCAGGACAAGGAGAGGCTGAGTAGCACAGCGCCGAGCTACATACTGGAGCAATTCCAGGCTGGTATCATCACTCCAGTGCAGGTCCTCGACGACGAGCAGCAAGGGTCGCTCTGCTGCCTGGCTCAGGAAGAAGTGAGCCAGAGCGGCGAAGAGACGGCGTTTCTCTTGTTCAGGGTCGAGCGATGGTAAGGGAGAGAGAATGGTCAGATCGGGGAACAGGTGTACGATATCGGGGAGTAAGGGAGCAAACTCACGAGCGTAGGGTCCCACAAGAGCCTCGACTGTTGCGGTTGAGGAAGCGAAGAAGAAAGAGCGCAAGAGGTCGAGCAGGGGAGCGTAGGGGAAAGAACGGTCCGTCGGGAAGCAATTGCCTTGCAGGAGCTGAAAGCCCTGAGCGAACGCCTCGGTTTGTAGCTCAGCCACCAGGCGCGATTTGCCGATCCCTGCTTCCCCGCAGAGTAGGGCAACCTGTCCCTTGCCATCTTTCACCTGCTCGAGGGACAGCTGAAGGAGTGCGAGGTCCGGGGTGCGCCCGATCAAGACCGGGCAAACGACTGGTGTATTCAACGATACCGTCATGGTTATTACTACCTTTTCACGAAAGAGACCTTTCACGCGAAGCGTCCAAGGTTCACGCGGCGCGAGATCATCCCTCCAAGAGAGCACTTTGAACAGGCTCTTTGCATTATCCTCGGATGAGTTTCAGCTTTTCTTTCACCTGTGCTCGACTGACCTGGGTGTAACGCACGGTGGTCTGGATGGCAGGCGTGCCTTTCACCGTTACATGCCCCAGGTAGTACGCGATCTCCTCCAGGGTCCAACCCACCTGACGGGCCCGATGGGCAAAATCATGACGGAGGTCATGAAACGAGAGCGCAGCGATGAGCTCCCACTCATCCCTGGTAGCGTGCCACTTGAGGTCGCGAAACCAGTGATGAATCCCCGCTTCCGACAGCCTCGCATACCGTTGCGAGGTAAAGACGTAGGGACTTTCCCGATCACGCCTGCCATGCTGGAGGTACTCGTAGAGCGGACGACGGGCTGCATTCAGCAGGTCAATCTCGCGGACCTTGTTGCCCTTATGGCCAACATGCAGCCAACCGATTTTTGGACCCACGTGGGCATCTTCCACGTGTAAGTACGCGAGGTCACTGACGCGGCACCCGGCCCAGTATCCGAGCGCAAACAGGGCTGCACCGCGCAGATCGCCCATCCGCTCCACCAGATTCCCGAGCACCAGGCGTTGATCAGGCGAAAGCTCACGAGGAGCGAGGGTAGAGACTGCAGGAATCTCGATACCGCGCGTAGGATTGCGGTTCAATGCTCCCTTTTCCTCAATGAGCCATTGACAAAACCCATGGATGACCGATTTAACCCGGTTGCGATGGCTGACACTGTAGCCCTGATCCTCCAGCGCGGAGAGATAGACCTGGACGATGGTGGTAGTCAACTGCGTGGGGACAAAATGCTTGCCATGACCCGGGCGCTCGGCGATCCACCGGGTAAACTGACGCAAAATACGGAGGTAGGCGTCAATGGTTGCGGCGTCTTTGTGCATGAGCATAGCCTGGTGATACTCTTCGATCCATGTATCAGCCCCGGATTGGGGGAATGGAACCATGTTAGAAGAAGCGCTCATTGCGCGTCATTTCTCCTGCTAAAGTTTTCTGGTACGAGTTTTGTTCATTCATTGTGAGACAATTCCTCTGGATTTCTTGGGATGATGGTGGCAATCCGAGCATCATAGAAAGGATTTGTCCTCCTTGCTCCCGAGGGAACTGGTACCAGAAAGTCTATTCTGCTACGACTTTTCTGTAACGAGTGTACCATAGACGCCTGAGCTTCGACAAGTGCCTTCTGCCACTATTTTGCTACGAAGCTATCTGTCCTATCCACTTGCTCTTCTGGCTTCTTTTCTGCTATCGTAGCGCCAGTCACCACCGGTGATGGACTTCCTCGAACAGGGGGATTACGATACATGCCCACACGTGAACTGCTTTCCCCAGCCCAACGCGCTCAATTTCTCAGCCTTCCTGCGGAGATAGGTGAACAGATGCTGGCTCGCTACTACACCCTTTCATCCGAGGACCTGGTACGTATTCGGCGTCACCGTCGGTCGCATAATAAGCTGGGCTTTGCTGTTCAACTCGCCTATCTGCGCTTCCCAGGGCGAACCTGGACTGCGAGCGAAGAGGCCTCGCCTCTGGTTGTCTCCTACATCGCCAACCAACTCAAGGTCAATCCGGTGGGCATTGTGCAATATGCTACTGAGCGGGAGGCCACCCGGTTCGAGCATCTAGCCGAGCTGCAGAAGGCGTATGGTTTTCGCCAGTTCACCGCGCGAGACTATCGCGAGCTTTCAGCATAGCTCATGCCGCTCGCGCTCTCGACTGATGCGGGTCCTGCCCTGGTCGGAGCCCTCATCGAGGAAATGCGTGATCGCCAGATCATCATTCCTGGCATTACGACGGTGGAGCGGCTCGGATGGGAAGTACGCCGCCGCGCTCAGCGGCAGGTCTTTCGCTTGCTCACGGAAGGGCTCACGGATCTCCAACGCACACAACTCCAGGCGCTGCTCACTGTCCCCGCTGCCTCCCGTCAAACCCTACTCGTCTGGCTGCGACAACCACCCGGCGCTGCCTCGCCCGCCAACTTTCTCAAGGTGGTGGAACGGTTGCGTTGGATTCGAGCGTTGGGTCTCGATCCACAGGTGACCTCGCGCGTGCATCAGAACCGCCTGCAACAACTGGCGCGTGAGGGCGCGCGCATGACGGCACAGCGCCTGGGCGAGTTCGACGTGGCGCGACGTGATGCTACGCTTGTCGCATTTCTGCTCGCCACCGCGGAGGACCTCGTCGATCAAGCCCTCGACATGCATGACAAACTTCTGGGGCAGCAATTCAAGAAGGGCGAGCGTAAGCAGGAGGACCAGATCAAGAAGAGTCGCAAAGCCATCAATGAGAAAGTGCGTCTCTACGCTCGGGTTGGCAAGGCGCTCATCACCGCGAAGGAAGCCACACAGGATGCCTATGTGGCCATCGAGTCGGTCCTGCCCTGGGAGCGCTTTGTCGGGACAGTGCAGGAAGCGGAACAACTCTCGACCACCACAACTGAGGTCGATACCGTCGAAATCCTGGTGAGTCGCTACCCCCAACTACGCAAGTACACCAAAGAGCTGCTCGCCACTTTCGAGTTCCAGGCCACCAAAGCCCACGAACCGCTGCTAAAAGCGCTCGCTTTGCTCAACGACCTCAATGAGGCTGGGCGACGGAACATCCCAAAGTTGGCCCCGACCGCATTTGTCACGGGGAAGTGGGAAGACCATGTCTTTGCCGATGAGGGGATCGACCGTCATGCCTATGAACTGTGTGCGCTCTCGGAACTGCGCAGCGGGCTGCGTTCAGGCGATATCTGGATCGCAGGCAGCCGACAGCACAAAGCTCTGGAAGACTACTTGCTCTCGGATGCCGCCTGGCAGCAGCACAAACAAGCCGAAACGACCGAGGTGAACATCCCCGCTGACTTCCCGACGTACCTGGCCGAACGCAAAGAGGAACTCCACCGGCAATTAACGACCGTCGAGCAGCTTCTGAAAGAGGAGAAGCTGCCCGATGTGCGCCTGGTGAAAGGGGAACTGGTGATTACTCCGCTCGTCAAAGCCGTTCCAGATGAAGTGGACGCACTTACACGGCAGGCCTACGACCTGCTGCCACGCATCAAACTCCCGGATCTCTTGCTGGAAGTAGACACCTGGGCACCGTACAGTCGACACTTCACACACCTCCAAACCGGGGATCCTGCCAAAGACCGCACCGCGCTCTTCGCCGCGCTGCTGGCGGATGCCATCAACCTGGGGCTGACCAAGATGGCCGAGGCCTGCGCGGGGATGACCTTCAATCGGCTGGCCTGGGTGGTGGATTGGCATGTGCGGGACGAAACCTACACCAAGGCTCTGGCTGAAATCATCAACTATCATCACCGCGTTCCTTTTGCCGCGTACTGGGGAGATGGTACCACGTCCTCATCTGACGGACAGCGCTTCAAGGCTGGAGGAAGGCCAGAGGCCACCGCGCAGGTTAATTTGCGTTATGGGACCGAGCCAGGGGTAACCTTTTATACGCACCTGTCGGACCAATATGGCCCGTACCGAGTAAAAGTCATCAGTTCGACGGTGCGTGATGCGCCGCATATGATAGACGGCCTGCTCTACCATGAGACCGATCTGCAGATTCACGAACATTACTCAGATACCTGGGGCTATACCGATCAGGTTTTTGGTATGGCGCACTTGCTGGGCTTCCGCTTCGCTCCACGTATTCGTGACCTGGGAGACAAGCGCCTCTACAGTTTTGAGAAGCCAGCAACCTACCCGGGGCTGGAGTCCTTCCTTGGGGGAACGATCAACGTGAAGCAGATGGAGACTCATTGGGACGACCTGTTGCGCCTGACGAGCTCTCTTCGCAAGGGAACGGTGACCGCTTCACTCATCTTAGGGAAGTTAGCCTCCTATCCCCGACAAAATGGCTTAGCGTGGGCGCTCCGAGAGGTTGGGCGGGTTGAGAAAAGTCTCTTCGACTTAGCGTGGCTGCAAAGTCCACCCCTGCGCCGACGGGTGCAAGTGGGGCTCAACAAAGGGGAAGCGCGCAATGGGCTGGCACGAGCGGTCTTCTCCAACCGCTTGGGCGAAATACGCGATCGCTCTTACGAAGATCAACGCTATCGAGCCAGTGGACTCAATCTCGTGGTAGCGGCCATTATTCTCTGGAATACAGTGTATCTGGCCGAGGCGGTAGAAACCCTCAAGAACAAAGGCGTGGAGGTCAAAGAGGAGTACCTCCAGCATCTCTCTCCCCTCGGATGGGAACATATTAACCTGACGGGCGACTTCCAATGGAACATGAAACAGCTTCCTCCGGCAGGGCAACTTCGTCCTCTACGGACCAAGACAACCTGATCGGAAATGGCTTAGCGTAGTCCAGAGGGCACTTGCTCAGGGGCCAGGGTTCTTAGCGTATGTTTTCCCCGAAAAAATATGGTGACCCCCATTAGGCATTGAGTACAGATGGTTGACGCAAGAGACACCTCGGTTGCTGATCAAGCAGAGGAGGGCCAAGAGAAAAGGGCTAATCTGGCACCGAACTCACGGCCTATCCACTATCTCATCCTTTCATGGTATAATCCATCCCATGACGATTACCGACTATATTCATGAGTTTCTTGAGCAGACGACCATCTATATGCCCCAAGACGAGGGCTATCACATCGGTTTGCCGCAACCATTTGTATGCGCTTCGTTGGGCATTTTCAATCGCGATCAATATTATTGGGATAGCTACTTTATCATTCTAGGGCTGCTTGAATTAGGAGAAATAGCGTTAGCCAAGGGCATGGTCGATAACTTCAGCTACCTGTACCAGCGCTTTGCGATCATGCCCATGAGAAACCGCTGGGCGAATTTAGGCATTTCACAAGCACCCTATTTTACGTCCATGATTGGGGAAGTTTATCAGAAAACGCACGATACCAGCTGGCTGCAAGCCTCAGCCGAGGTGGCTGAACGGGAACGAAAAGACTACTGGATGGATGCGAAGCGAGCCGAGAGGCATTTGGTGTATAAAGGTCTGTCCCGGTATGCCGATCATCATCTGTTCCATAACACGGCCGAAGATGAATCGGGCTGGGATACCACCTCGCGGTTTTCCGAGCATTGTTTAGATTATCTCCCCATCGATTTGAATGTCTGTTTGTATAAATACGAAACCGACCTGGCAGCCTTCTATAAAAACCTGAAGCGGAAGAAAAAAGAGCAGTATTACCTCCAGCAAGCGGCAAAGCGAAAGCACATGATCGATGCGCTGATGTGGCAGGAAGACAAAGGCTTTTTCTTTGACTACAACTATAAAAAGAAGCAACCAGGACCTTTCTATTCCCTGGCAGGATTTTATCCGTTATGGGCGAAGCTGGCCAGCCAGGAACAAGCGGAGCAACTCCGAAGCAAGTTGCCGTTCTTCGAGTATGAAGGCGGTCTGGTCACCTCGCAAAAAAAGGATTTACTCAAACCACAACGCCAATGGGATTATCCCAATGGCTGGGCCAATCTGCACTGGATTGTTGTTCAGGGCTTAGTGAACTATGGGTACACCGAAGATGCCACAAGAATTGCCAGGAAATGGCTCCGCCTGAATGAAAAACTGTTTGCAGAAACAGGAAAATTGTGGGAAAAATATGATGTTGTCAAGGGCACCATTGGCAGATCAGGCCACTATAAAACACAGCCTGGATTTGGATGGACCAATATGCTCTATATCAAACTGCAGAGCATGCTGTCCAATATTGATAGACAATCTTTTGCTACGGGAACCGCTTCACGGAGTCCATTTCGAGATGAGTTCTCGCCCCTTGATGATTGACATCTAATTCCAGGACACGAGAGAATAGGGACCTGGCCTTCTCGAACTCCTGCAGGCCAAGGTGACCAAGACCCATCATATAGAAACAGTGTACCTTGTTTCGCCTGTTCAAGTCGTCCTCGAATACCAGGAAATCAGGCAGCGAAACGGCGAAATAGTCAATGGCCACATCGTCATACAGGTGCTGTTCCCCGTAATCGATCAGCTTGTTGAAGCGGCGCCTGGCTTCCTTTGCATTCCCCAGCTTGAGCCATGCCAATCCTTGATAGAAGATCATATCTGGGGGTTGATCGTTGTAAAACATTGCGCTGGTCGGCTCTTCGAGTCCCTGTGATGCGGCATGGAAATATGTTATTGCCTCTTCAGTCCGACCCAATCGCTCATAGGCACAGCCCAGATAGTAATGAATGCTGTTTTCCTGCGCACCCGCCAGTTTGCCTTCACCGAGATTTTCCGGGTAGACCAGCGCCTTATCTATGGTTTCGATGGCCTCTTTGTCCTGCCGATTACACAGGTAGCGTTTCCCCAACTCCACATGAGCGAAGACATACTGGCCTGTTACTTTGCCTTCACCGCCTTCCCATGGGTGGAATTTGCGTTTCGACAGCAAGGCGATCGCTTTTTCGTACTGTTTTAATGTATTGAGCAGCGTAATATATTCCAGATACAGATCGTCTCGGGCTGTGACAAGTTCCCAATGGCTTTCCAGGCTCGCTAGCCTCATCTCTGGAGCATATCCCAATTTCTTGTAGAGCTGATCCAGTTCATACAACACTCTGGCATCGCCAGAATTGCAGGCAAACGCTTTCTCGAGAGAAGATAACGCCTGATCCAGGCTGCCCAATACATTGTAATAGGCGAGCGCCAGATTACGATGGACAGTCGCGAATGAGCCATTAGCTTCCCGTGATGCTTCCCAATGTTGAGTTGCGTCGGCGTAGCGTTTCTTATCATACAGCAAATTTCCCATATAATAATGGGTCCTTGCATCGCCTGGATTGGCAGCTATAGCGCTTTCTAACACTATGAGATCGTCCAGATTATTAGGGAAACAGTAGTTTGGTGCGGCAGCGCTTGCTGCCTGCAGGTGAGCCTGCGCAAGGTCGGGGCGTTTTAGCTTGTCGTAAAAATAACCCAGGTAGTAATGCAGCATTGGGTAAGTATTCTGGTTCGGGTCCACGGCCAGGCGAGACAGGACATCTGCGCCTTCCTCGTACAGTCCACAGTGACTGTAATCGACTGCCAGGGCGATAAAGTTATGCACATCCTTTCTCATCAAGTGCGTCAATTCATCCCGCGCAGCCTCGGCCTGGCTCTGCTCCCCTCTTATCATATGCAGCAAATACCGTTCATTGTATGCGCCGAAATCGGCGATATCGAGCTGGATTGTTTCCGTAGCAATGCGCTCCGCCTCTTCCAGGTATCCCAATTTCCGCAGGAGTGCTGCTTTGAGATTGCGAGCTTCATAATTGTGGGCATTGCGGATGAGTGCTCGTTCAATTAGCTCCAACGCCTCCGCATATGCTTGCTTTTCACACGCAATTTGAGCAAGGGAGAAATATCCGCTGTCCTGCCACGCTGACGACCAGATTGCCTTGTAAAAGGCGGCGAAAGCTTCTTCGAGGCGTCCCTGCATTTTCAATGTGACACCTAGTTGATAGTACGCTTCGCTATCATAGGGATTGGGATTGTGCTGTGTCAGAGTTGTGATGGCTCTGCGGAAATGCGACTCGCTTTCCTGGAATAGCCCTCTCCGCAGCAGGAGAGTTCCATAGGCGACATTGATACGAGCATCGTTCGGGTTGCGCTTTAAGCCTTCGAGGTAGTACGAATCGGGTTCAAACGTGGCGTGGCGGTACTGTTCTAGATGTAATCCAGCAAGATACAGCTCCTCGTTCGTTCTGATATCTTCTGGCATGGGAAGTGGCTTTGCCGCCTCCGGCAACTTTTCGATCTTCGCCTGTTCGGGCCGGTACATAATCAACACTGCACCATGAGCATCCTTTACTGTGGCAATCAGATCATTGTCCTGATCTTCTCTATCAAACGATGTCTCAGCAGCAAATGTTTGCGTCGGCGAAATCGTTATTGTTTCGTTGACGTAGACCCTTGTTTTTCCTTTGAGTTCGATGCTGGCATTCTCAAAGACAGACGTGGCATATACCTGCAAGCTTGCCGTATGCTTTGCGTTATCGATTTCCAGATTCACGGCTGCATCAATTGAAGCGTTCTTCACAATTCCAATGTTTTTATAGGGCATGAAATACTGCTTGAACGACTTTTCCTCGTATGGCTGTAGCCAGGCAAAATCTGGCTGGTTATCTGTGTACACACCCGTCATGAGTTCGATGTACGGGCCGTCTTCGTCGGTAAGATTGCGGTCCCAGGCCTTCCCAAACTCGTCGCAGCCCCACGTCCACTGCTTTTTCCCCGGAGAGATGTAATGATTGGCGACATGCAGGATACCAGACTGCACAGCATGATCATAGCCACCAACAAAGTTGTAGTCCGAACGGTAAGCCATATATGAAGTAGGTACCGGAATATTCTTGTAGCGCGAGATATCTACTCCAGCGGAATAATCCATTTTGTAATAGGTACCCGTTGCAATGGGAAACCTGGATACATCTCGTTTGCCATGGTCAAAGACGGCATACACATCGGGCGGAAAGACCGACTGCGTATAGTCATTGACGGAAACTGCTGGGTTGGCCCACCATAGGAACGTCTGCGGCTCAGGCGTCCGATTATAAAGTTGTACATGAATCTCCAGGTAGGCTTTTCCCGCGTAGAGAGTGAATCCAGCCGTCATTTTCGTCCCGTACATGCGGTCGATTTCGCTGACCCAGACCGTTTTGCTGCCATTGACACTCTGTCCTATGCGATATTCGACCGGCCCAAACGTATTTGGACGATGATGCTGCGGCCAGTTGAACTCAATCCCTCCAGAAATCCAGGGACCGGCAAGGCCAACAAGAGCTGGTTTGATCACGCGGTTGTAGTAGATAAAATCGTAACCGTTGGTTTTATCGAGCGCGCGGTAGATGCGTCCACCCAGTTCCGGCAGAATCTCAATATGTAGATACTCGTTTTCGAGAAAAACAAGGCGGTACGTTACTGGCTTCTTCTCGTCCTGGATCTTGTCTACAACCGGGTAAGGATACACTCTCCCTGAACTACCCTGATATACTCGCTTTTCCAGGAACATCGGGTTTTTGTCCGGTGCCCCGATACCGTACGTTGAAATTTTGACGTCCTCTTCCCAAACACGAACCTGGGATTCCGTCATTGGCTTTGCTCCCTTTTCGCCTGTCCTTTCGCTGGCAAATTATCCCTTGACGGCACCTGCAGTCAATCCACTGACAAGTTGTTTCTGGAACACGGTGAAAAGCACGACGATGGGCAACGAGACGACCACGCTGGCTGCCATCATATCGGGCCAACGATCCTGGAACTCTCCAATGTACGTCAGTACAAAACCAGGTGGGATCAGGCGCATATCGGGACTGCTCGTTAAGGTTAAGGCATAGAGCAATTCGTTCCAGGAGTTGAGAAAGGCGAAAAAGCCCACTGCGACAACGCCCGGAATGATGATAGGCACTACAATGGACCAGAGCGTTCGCAATCGGCTCGCGCCATCCACACGAGCAGCATCCTCTAAGTCGCTCGGTAGTGTATCACAGAAGCCCTTCATCATCCAGATACTGAACGGCAGCGAGAAGGTCGTAAAGGACAATACCAATGCCGGGTAGGTATTGAGCATGTGTAACTGGCGGAAGAGCGTATAGAGCGAGATCAGAATTGTCACGTACGGGAACATTTGAGTTGCCAGGATGACAAGCAACAGGGCGCGCGCTCCCCGGAAGCGGAAGCGCGAGAGTACATAACCGGCCGGAACTGCTGCCAGCAGCGTCAGGAGCGTCGTACAGATACCAACAATCAGACTGTTTTTGAAGTACGTCACGAAGCCCTGTTGGTCGGCGGGCAATATCTGGTAGCTATAGAGGGTTGGGTTGTGAGGCCACCATGTCGGCGGGTTCTGGAAAGCCTCCAACTGGGGCTTGATCGAGGTCGAGATCAGCCAGAAGGTCGGGAAGAACGCATAGATGAGCAGCACGAGGAGGAAGAGATACAGCAAGACTCGTCCCCAGGTGAAACGTGGTTTATCCTTTGCGCGTCCCCGCGCTGGAATTGCTGTCACCTGATCAACGGCAGCGGGAGGTACTAGAACATTAGTTGCCAGGTCTTCCTGTGCAAAGTGTTTCGATAGGTCTTTTTCGAAGTCAGGTATTGGATGAACTTCCAGGCCAGGTCCTTGTTGCTTGCCTGGGCCGACATGCCGAGATTATGGATGTCAGCGGCGGTAACTGGACCACTCTGGCCCGGCCCCACTGGAGTCGTCGTGAGGCCGAAATGCTGGTTCACGGCGCTGACCGTATTGAGAGACGGATTGGTATTGCCAAGGATACCTGTTAAGTAGGGGCCATCCAGTTTGAAAGCAATCTTCCCATTCGCCATTAGTTCACGCTCGGCTTTGATGGCCTGGTCAGGTGGCGTCCAGCGTTTCTTAACTAGATCTTGCAACCATTGGAAAGCGGCAACTGTTCCATCATCTGCCCAGTTGATAGTGACGTTTCCTTTGCCATCGTCCACCATCGGGTTGCCGCCGAACGTCCAGATCCACGGCCAGAAGCCGACGAGGGCATACTCGGTCTTGGAAACATCGATGCCAATTAGGATAAGCATCAGAGGGAAGTTTAGCGCGCAAGGTCGCCATCTGGCTATTCAATTCATCCATCGTAGTAGGTGGCTTCGTGGCGTCCAGGCCGGCCTGGGTCATCAGGTCCTTGCTATACCAGAAACCGTGAGGGGAGATGCTGAAAGGGACAGCGTAGACATTACCCTTGTAGGTACCCACCTCGAAACTGTTAGTGAAAGCGTCATTGCGCCAACTGCCGATGTAGCAGTTAAGGGGTTGCAGTGCGCCACCTCCACCCAGTGTGTAAGGCCAGTTGCCGCTCAGTTCCATCACGTCAGGGGGATTACCGCCATTGGTCATCGTCTCAAGTTCCTGGAGCATCTGGTCAAAAGGGATTGCGATGTTATTGATCTTGACGTTGTTCTGAGTTTGGAAATCCTGAATGGCCTGGTCGATTTGCGTCTTCGTCGCGGACTCGGCAGATGCCTAGTTGGCGTATCCGAGAGTGGTACTATTGCTGCTATTGCTGCTATTGCCGCTACTGCCGCACGCCGCAAGGAGGGATTCTATGCCGCTGAGGGAAATACCAAGTACAAGAGCGCGACGTATAAAATCGCGTCGACCGATTCTTCCTTCGGTTAACTCCTGCACAAGCTTGTCTGTGTCTTTCATTGACAATACTCCTATCGTTGTGAAGGGAACAAATATGATGGCAAGACGACATCGACATGCGTATCCACGATGTTCGATATTTTGTTCAAGTTGCCTGCGCAATCTCCACAATGAGATAGCCAGGACTCAGTTATACCTCCTTTGCTACCCCCAGAGGGTGTATTTCCTGCTGTTGCGATAATGCGTTGCATAGTTGTCGCAACATCTGCATCCTGGCAGAATCCACACGTCAAACACTCTTCATGCCTTAATAAAGAAAGCATCGACAATTGTTTTATGCTGCTAACGCTACCATAAGTTTACACAAACTTACATTCATTTGTCAAGAGTTATGCTTACGAAAGTAACACTTTCCAAAAGTCAAAAAGCTAACTTTGCCTTTGCAATGGCTGCCCGTAGTTCCTGTGCTTTTTGTATGGGCGAGGAATCGTTTGTCCAGAGGCCCCAGAGTGATTCAGAGGAGGCCGCATACTTCAACTTGCCAGGAGCACGACCTATCGCAAGTATCTCAACGTGCAGGTGGAAGCGCGTATCGGCAAGTTGGTGCAGTCCGAGCAGATATGGCATGGGTGCCATGGCTCCATTATCCAGGACATTATATCCCTGCACGACCTGCAATAAAAGTTCTGCCAGATCATGTAATTCTGTATCCTGCATGGCCTCCAGGTTTGCTATATGGCGCCGGGAGTAGAGGTGTGTTTCATAGGGGTAGCGAACATAGGGTGGAAGGAAAGCCTCCCAGGTTGCATTCGCTGCTACTTCGTACCCGCTACTCGATAGTTCTGCGCGTACACGACAAAAGGGACAACCCCGGCCCTCGTGATCATCTTGTAATACGGTCTCATATTCTCGCTCCAGTAGTGGCGGAATGAGCGAGATGCCAAAAGCTTGCCCATGTGGGTGATGTTGCGTCTGTCCGATGGATTCGCCGCTATTCTCGAAGATCATGACGGTGGGATAACGCGAGGATAGGTCACGGTAGAGATCGCGCCAGAGTAGTGTAACAGCATAGACCTCGTCAACGGTCAATTGTGTGAACGTGCGATGATGATCCCGGTTGTAGATGACCACGTAAGCTTCCCCTACCGGCGGCTGAAATGGTGGGAAGTCGTTGGCGTGTAACCATACCTGGGTATCGGGTCCGATCTTGCCCTCTGTGATATCCTCGCAAAAGGGGCAACTACTCGTACCTTCACGTCGATGCATACGATGCGGTGCGTTTATAAGATACTGATGTAAGATCGGATTCCAAACCAATGCGTTATCTTGTTCCATAAACTCCCCTGTATGAATACTATTCTGAGGCCGGTTAGTATTACCGCCTGTCAGCATATCAGGCTGCCGACTAACTCTTTACAATTTTATAAGATAAGATAAATAAAAACAAGTCATCACGCAGATTTTGGTTTATTGTTAGCCATTGCCCATGACTTTCATAAAAGCAACGAATAAATCAGGTTTGGAGCGCACCAGGAAATGAATGTCCACGCCTTTTCAAAATATATCTGGTTTCAATTACTTGTACATGCGTAACTATTGACGCAATACCATAAGCCTGTGTAAAATAGCTTATAATTAATTAGTCTCGTCAGCTTCAGATGTGCGAGCTTCTTAAGGTCGCTCTTTATAGATTCATTACTTTT
>WNFT01002572.1_pt1 | contig 15587 bp, 12 predicted proteins | sample 5400191 | NCBI WGS metagenome assembly WNFT01 (sample SAMN13153359, study PRJNA577476) | soil metagenome | isolation source: 80 cm saprolite under Madrone tree | place: USA:California | collected 2016-06-14 | reverse complement strand
GCAGTTGCCAGGAGTTCGCGCGAGCGGTCGGTCACGACCTGCTGCAGATTGTTGCCGTGACTATCGATGGTGACGACCGCCGGGAAATTCCGCACTTCGAGCTCCCAGACGGCCTCGGGACTGCCGAACTGCTCGAGCCGAACGCTCAAGACACGCTGCACGCACTGGGCGTAGATCTGGGCGGCGCCCCCAATGGCATGCAGATAGACGCAGCCGTGATCCTGGCACGCCTTTTGTGTTTTGGCGCCCATACCGCCTTTGCCGATCACTGCTTTGATTCCGAATCGCTTGATGATGTCGGCCTGGTAAGGCTCTTCCCGAATGGACGTCGTCGGGCCGGCCGCCACGACTCGATACTCACCGCCATCCTTCAGCACGACAGGGCCGCAGTGATAGATGACGCCGTCGCGAATCACGTCGAGTTCACCGCCGTCATGCAGATATTTGTGGACGGCATCCCGGCCGGTATAAACAATCCCATCGAGCAGCACCACGTCGCCGACCTTCAACTTCCGGACGTCAGGCTCACTTAGCGGAGTACTCAGGCGCACCACTTCCGCGGCCGGCAGTGTCAGATCCGGCATTTGTTCTTCATGCTGGAACTCATGCGGAGCCTGATACAGCCATTCCACAACGTTGCCGTTCACATCAAGGACGACGCCGCGGCGCCGGTAAGCCCAGCACATGTAAGCCACCGACACGAAAAACGATGCGGGAAGGCGGTTGAGCTTTCCGATTTTGCAGCAGCCAACCGTAAACTTGCCGGAGAAACCCATCGGCCCGATGTCGAGCGTATTCGCTTCCTTCATGATGCGGGCTTCAAGTTGAGCCAGGGCGGGATCGGAACTCATGTCGTCCACAGTTCTTAAAAGCTGGCGTTTCGCGAATTCGTATCCGGAGGCGCGGTCGCCGCCGATCGCAACGCCGAGGAATCCGGGGCCGCAGCCCTTGCCCTGCGCCTTCCATACCGCGTCGAGGATGCAGGCGCGAACGCCTTCGAGGTCGCGATCAGCGCGCTTGCCTTGAATCTCCATCGGAAGGCTGTACTGCGCGCTCATGTTTTCGCAGCCGCCGCCCTTGAGGACGAGCCGGACGTGGATGTGCGGATCGCGCGTTTGCTCCCAGTGGAACACGGGGCTGCCCGGGCCGAGATTATCGCCCGTGTTGGTGCCGTCCACGCTGTCGACCGAATTCTGGCGAAGATAGCCTCGCTTTGTGGCGTCCTTCACCGCATCCTGGCAAAGCTCTTCGAGGTCGAGCTGATCGACGCCCTTAGGGGTTTCGAAGTAGAAATTGATCGTTCCTGTGTCCTGGCAGATGGGCAACGATCTGGCCTTAGCCAGCCCGATGTTCTGAGCCACTAACTCCAATGCGAAGTCGGCTTTGGAACCGGAAGTCTCCAGCTTGCGTTGAAGGTTGATGACGTTCTCCACGTCCGGTGGCAGAAACGCCGACGTGCGGCGAATCAGTTCAAGGATGTTCTGGCGGAAGGTTTCGCGATTCATAAGTGCTCCGATCGAAAAATTGAAAAGGTAAGTGTACCACTGGGCGCGGCGATGCGTTCTCAGCCGCGTAGCGGCGACAGAATGTAGCCCCGGGCGCCAGCCCGGGGTTAACCGTAGCCCCTGATCCAGCCCCATGGGGGCGAAAGATTCAGGTGGGTCGATGAATCTTTCGCCCCTTCGGGGCTGGGATTCCGACGCAATCCAGTCCACGGGCTTGCGCCCGTGGCTACATTCTTATGCCGCTCCGCGGCTGGGAACCCTGTAGCTCCGCGTAAACACTTAGAATGATCAGAGCTATGCCGCAGACCAATGCAACCCACTCGCCATAGTTGGAGATGAACTCAGCACGGTTGACGCTGATCTCATAAACTCTTCCATCTTGAGGTTGGGGTAACCGAGGCATGTAGGCGTAGTAGTTCAGATGAATGTATACGTTTGCCCCGACATCAGCGAACAGGGTTGCAGCCAGGATCCCCATCAGGGTTTTTCTAAAAGTTTGCATGGATCTTGATCCGCCAATACCCTTAGCGATCGTTCCGGAATTTGCAGTTCTCGGCGGCAAATTTAAGGACAATGTCCGCACTCTCGGCAGTCAACCCTCCGCCCTGGGCGAGGTTAGGCCGCCCACCGCCGCGGCCGCCGAAGCGGTCGAGGGTTTTCTTAAGGATGGCGGCGACGTCGACCGTAGAGTCGACGGATCGGGCGAAGACGACACGAAGCTGGCCGTCGGTTTCGTCCGCCAGCAAGGCGACCACGGATGGCCGGGCGCAGATCTTGACAGCGAGCAACTTGATCTTCTCAATGCTGCGGCCTTTGAAAGCAGCCGCGGCGATCCCGTCCTTTACGGGAAATTGTGCGGCTTCGTGGTCCAGGAGTTCCGATTCGAGGTCTTCGAGCCGTTTACGCATCTGCTGGTGTTCGTCCCATAGGGTACGAACGGCACTCGCGGTCTCCAGCGGCGGTGACGAGATCGTCTGACTGATGGCTTCAAGCGCGCGGTTCGCTTCCCTCGCGTATCGCACCACTCGATTGCCGCAAATGAACTCCACCCTGGCTTGTTTCTTCGATCGTTCGATTCGCGTGATCAGGATCGGCCCAATCTCGCCCGTCATACGGACGTGCGTGCCGCCACAAGCGGATCGGTCGTACCCCGAGATATCAATCACGCGGACATCACCAGTTCTCTCGGTAGGCTTGCGCAAGCCCGCGTCGGCGAGTTGTTCCTGGGCGAGATACCGCACGGCGACGGGACGGTTTTCCTGCACGATCCGATTCGCAAGGTCCTCCGCCTGCGTGGCCTGCTCACGTGAGACCGAATCCACGGGCAGATCAATGGTGCAGGCAACCACACCAAGGTGAAAGCTGATGGTCGGCCAGTTGAAAAGCTCGACGAAGGCCTGCGACAAGACGTGCTGTCCCGAGTGTTGCTGCATGTGATCGTTGCGGCGTGCGGGATCGACGCGGCCGTGAACCCGGTCGCCTGAGATTCTTCCCTGAAGGACGTGAACGACGGTGCCGGTCGGCTCATCTTCAATGCAATCGACCAGGGCCACATCGTTGATCGTGCCGAGATCGTTGGGTTGTCCTCCCGATGTCGGATAGAAAGCCGTCCGGTCCAGGACGACACCGATCCGATCGCCTACGGGTTTTGCATCAAGAACGTTGGCGTCGAACTCCAGAAGGTATGGATCGTTGTAGTAGAGCCGTTCGGTCTTCATCTCAGTTCACACTGGCCGGAGCAGGCGGAACGTGATGCACGTAAAGCGGCCGCTCGGCCGCAATATGGCCGTCGATGTAGATCTGAACCGTATGAGCGCCGGCGCGTTCGAAGCTCACGTTCGTGAAAAATGTGACGTTATCCGCGTAACCGTTATTCTCGATCGAAAACTTCGAAGGAGCGGAAACGACAAGCTCGCGGCGATCCGGTGCGAGAACCTTCAGGTGCGTCTCGAAGTCCCCCTCGCCGATCCAATGGTTGACGATGGCGAATTTCAGCAGCGCCGATGGAAACTGGGGCAGAAAGATGTTTTCGAAGAGTCCCATCAACGAGAGCTTGTTTCCCATCTCGAGCCGAACGTCATCGCAGACGATGGAATAGACGAGTGTCGCCGCCTTCATACCTTCCCTCCCCGAAGCCGGTCCAGGAGCTTGTTATGGATGTTGTCGAAGCCGCCGTTGGACATTATGACCACGTGATCGCCCGGCTGCACCCGCGACGCCAGATAGTCTACGATATCGCCCGTCGCGCCGAATGCCTCGGCAGCCTTACCCCGCTTTCGAATTCCCTCGGCAACTCGATCGGGTGACAGCGTCTGCTCGGGATCGAGTTTGGACGCTCCATAAACCCGCGCGATCAGTGTGCTATCGGCCGGCTCGAAGGAGTCAATGAAAGCCTGTTCGAACACACGCCTTCTGCACGTCTGCGAGCGGGGCTCGAAGACCGCCCATATCCGCTGTTTCGGAAAGCGTTCACGGACTGCGCGCAACGTTTCGAGGACAGCGGTCGGATGATGCGCGAAGTCATCGTAGACCTGAACGCCATTCACATCGCCTCGGAGTTCCAGCCGCCTCTTCACGCTCTTGAAGGTCGTGAGCGCCGTCTGGATCACGTGGTTCTCAATGCCCAGCTCTTTAGCCACGATGATCGCGCCGAGGGCGTTCTGGACATTAAATGTACCGGCCATGGGTAAGGTGAAGCTTCCGATCATCGAATCCGCCTGAGTTACGTCGAACGACATACCGTCCGCCGTAGGAGCGACGTTCCTCGCCTGCCATTCCCCCACGCCAATCCCCGCTGTTGCAACGCTCGAGAATGCAGCGGGGATCAACTCGCGGACAACCGGACTATCGACACCGGCTACGATCAAGCCGGAGCGCGGCACGATGTTGATGAGGCGCCGGAACGCCGTCTTGATGGCTTCGAGATCGGCATAGATATCCGCATGGTCGAACTCGATATTCTTCAGAAGAACGATTCTCGGAAGGTAGTGCAGAAACTTTGGGCCCTTGTCGAAAAATGCCGTGTCGTACTCGTCACCTTCGATAACGAAGTCGGGACCGCCGGACACCTGGAAATTGCGCCCGAAATTCTCCGCAATTCCACCAACCAGGAAGGACGGCTTTCGGCCGGCCACGTCCAGGATCCATGCCAGCATTGCCGTCGTGGTTGTCTTTCCGTGCGTTCCCGCGACGACAATCGAGTTCTTCCCGCGAATGAAAAATTCCTTCACGGTCTCGGCCATCGACGCGTAGCGCAGACCCGAGTCCAGGACATATTCCACTTCGGCATTGCCTCGGGAAAGCGCGTTGCCGACAACGACCAGGTCCGGCGCAGCCTTCTTCAGGTTCTCGGCGTTGTAGCCCTTGAACACCTGAATGCCTAATTTATCGAGGAAGTCCGACATCGGGGGGTAGACGTCGGAATCGGACCCCGAAACCACGTAGCCGCTCTCGCGAAGCATTCCCGCAAGGGAAGCCATGGCTGTCCCACAAATTCCGATGAGGTAGATGTTTTTTGGATTGTTCATTGACCTGGAATCGAGCTGAATCCGCTGTAGCGGCGGTCTATGACCGCCGACGGTACAGCAACTGTAAGATCGCCGGCGGTCATAGACCGCCGCTACAGTTGATATTACATCACGGCGGATTCCAGAAGCTCAAAGACGGGCGCCGTTGAGGAGGCGAGTTCCAGACGCGCGCGCACCCCAAAAGGGACGATAACATTCGGCCGAGAAGTGTGTCCAGTGGGGAAGCCGTAAAGAATGGGGAATGCGAACTCGCCAAGCAGAACCACCAGGACTTCCTCGAGCGTGTATCCCTGATTCGGATGCTGCATGCAGTTCAACATTTCACCGAAGACAACGCCTCGAACGCCCTCGAATTTTCCGGCCTGTTTGAGGTGGGTCATCATGCGATCGATCTGATAGGGCTTGGCGTCGATATCTTCCAGCACCAGGATCGAATCTTCCGTATCGATCTCGTTCTTCGTTCCCAGGGTGGACACAACCAGCGACAGGCAACCGCCGATGAGCCGGCCCTCGCCACGGCCCTTCCGCAGAACAGTTGTCCCGTCTGTAGGAAAACGCACGGCTTGACGTCCTTGCAGAAGATCGAGGAGCAGCTTCCTGTCGTAACCCTCACTTCCCTGGCGGATGGTTGTGGCCACCATCGGCCCATGAAAGGAAACCACACCGGCACGCTCCACCCAGTTCAGCAGCAGCGTAATGTCGCTGGCGCCACTGATGATCTTGGCATTCCGGCGAATGAGTTCCGGATCGATGTCGGGAATCAAATGACCGCTGCCGTAACCGCCGCGGGCGCAGAAGATCGCGCGAATATCCTGGTTCTTCAGCATATCCAGAAACTCGCCGAGACGCCGCTCGCGGGAACCGGAGAAATACCGATAGGAGGAAACAATGTCGGGCCGGAACTGGGTCTTGAAACCAAGGCTTTCCAGCTCGCGGCAGCCTTGCTCGAAAAGATCCTGTTTGATGTTGCTTGCGGGAGCGACGATCCCGATCGTATCCCCGGCTCTTAATGCTGGCGGTTTAATCGGGATAGGTATTCTCCTGTAGCGATCTTACAAACTCCCCTCCTAAGTTAGGAGGGGTGGCCGCGCATCAAGAAAATATCGCGAAGCCACCTTCGAAGGCGCGGCCGGGGTGGTTCCTCAGCTGGTTCCCATCTGGCGTCGGGAACCACCCCGTCTGCGCCGGTTCGGAACGGGATCTTTTTGTTAATGGCGCAGCCACCCCTCCTAACTTAGGAGGGGAATTGCGCTGTCCTGACAATTCACTCAACCTTCGAGACAGCAACTCATCTACGACGATTATCCCACACTTCGGGATTGACGAAATTGGGAGGACGATTTCCCTTCAGCACGGCCAGCAGATTGTCCGCAGCCATGGTGCTCATTCTGATCCGGGTTTCATGAGAAGCGCTGGCAATGTGAGGGACGATCACGGCGTTATCCAATTCGAGCAACTCGGGCTCGATCTCCGGCTCTCTTTCAAACACATCGAGGCCGGCTGCAGCAATTTTTCCGCTCTTCAATGCGCGGACGAGAGCCTTCTCGTCAACAACGGGGCCTCGCGACGTATTCACCACGATGCAGGCCGGCTTCATCAACGCAAAAGTCCGGTCATTGAGCAGGTGCGTCGTCTCAGGGAGCAATGGAACGTGCAGTGAGATGAAATCCGACACGCGGAGCAGTTCTTCCAGGGAAACCGGAGTAACGCCAAGTTCCTTGATGACCCGCTCCGGGATCGGCCTGGGGTTATGGAACAGGATCCGCATGTTAAACCCGGCAGCGCGGCGCGCCACGGCCTGCCCGATCCGCCCAAGGCCGACGATCCCCAGCGTTTTGCCGTGAATGTCGTGACCGACAAACAGCTTCGGGTCCCAGGCGGTGAATTTTCCGGAGCGCGCAAACCTGTCGGCCTCCACCACGCGGCGCGCGGCGGCCATGAGCAGGGTCCAGGCAAAATCTGCAGTGGTTTCGGTGAGGACGCCGGGAGTGTTCGTGACGATGACGCCGGCTCTGGTAGCCGCTGCGACATCGATATGATTGATGCCCACGCCGAAATTCGCGACTACCTTGAGCTTCGCCGCAGCCGCAAGCAGTTCGGCGTCGATGACATCGGTGACCATGGTCAATGCCCCGTCGGCGTCTTTGAGAAGCGCGATCAACTCGCTCTTCGAGAGAACGCGATCGCCGCTGTTAACTCGAACCTCGGCGTCGCGTTTCAGTCTTTCGACGGTGTCACCAAAGACGGGCCTCGTGACATAAACCCGCGGGGCCATCTATTTCTCAGTAATCTGGATCACCGCAACATTCGCATTCGCCTCGACGCACAACGTTTCGGTCTTGCTCGAACTCGGATGCTTTCGCTCCCAACAGTTGCCCGCGGGCTGCCAACGGTATGCGGGCAGCGCTTTCGAATAGAAGTCGCGCAGTTCCGCGGCGGATGCTTTCACGGGTGATCCTTGCATGGAAACGCTGATTCTGTCCGGGGGACCAGGCTTGATATCCGCCTTCGAATACTTGGGCGTCGGCACAGGCATCGATCGCACGTTCGCCGAACTGCCTAGCGGGAACGGACCAAAGTGCTGTAGCTTCGCATCCCTTTTTATCCGTTCATCGTCGATTTGCGCCTGGGCGTCTTTCTGCCGGTCTGTCGCCGTGATCTTCGGGACCTCATTGGTGATTTTGTCGAGAATGGTCCTGCGATCCAAATCTGCACCCTTCATGTAAATGTTGGCAATATCCTTGACGTTGATCATCTTATCGAGCGGATTGTTGGAGAACACGATGAAATCCGCTTCCTTCCCGACCGCCAGAGTGCCCATATCCTTGAGTCCCAGCACGTCTGCAGATGCCGACGTTGCTGCCTTGATGACGTCCGCCGGTTTCATGCCGGCAGCAGCCATCAACTCGAGTTCGCGAAGCTCAAAGTAGCCAGGATACGTGTCTGCCGAGCCGCTGTCGGTTCCCAGTCCGATCTTGACGCCCGCTGCGGACATCTTCACCAGGTTCTTCTCGGCCGTTTCGTACTGCTGCCGCAGGGCCGGCAGATCCGCATTCCGTTTGAATCGGTTCATCACCACTGGATCGGCCAGGTAGGCGGAAAGACCGGCGGGATAAACTTCACGCATGATTTGTTCGCCCAGCCAGTTTGGCTTGTCCGCGTAGACGAACTTGGCTTCATGAGCCGTGAGCGTGGGCGTGTAGAAGACATTCTTCTCTTTCATCGCCGAGATCAGCTCGTTGTCCACTTCGCGATCGCGAATGCTGTGGACGAGACCTGCGACTCCCGATTTCACAAGATCCTTCGCATCCGCCAGATAAAAGACGTGCGCGACGACGCGAACATTGTTCTTTTTCGCTTCATCGATAACGGCGCGGTAAATCTCGGGCTTCAGCTTGGGCACGCGTCCCATGTTGTCGTCGACCCATATCTTGATAAAGTCGACTTTCTTGTCCACGTTGTCCCTCACAACCTTGCGGGCTTCGGCTTCCGTGGAAACCTCGATTGGAATGCCCGGCAGAATGGGCGTCGGCCAGCCACCTTTTGCGGTGATGCCCCGGCCGGCGGTGAAAAGGAGCGCACCGCCTACCTTGCCTTGTCGTTGTTCGTCTCGAATCTGAAACGCCAGGTCGCCGACGTCCGTGCCGAGAACTGCAACGGCTTCGACTCCGTAATAAGCGTAGCGGTTCAAATCGGAGATGATGGAGTCGCGCTTGTAGTTCTTTGGACTCGTATTCGCACCGGTATTGATTCCGACATGCCCGTGAAGATTAATAAACACGGGAGTGATCGTTCGTCCGTCCAATTCAATGCGCGTGGAGCCCTTTGGAGGCTTGACTTCGCCCTTTCCTCCAATCTCCTTGAACTTCCCGTGTTCCATGATGATGGTGGCTTCCTCAATCGGCGGGCTACCGTCACCCGGAATCAAACGCGCACCGGAGAAGAAGCTGAGATCCGATGTCGGTGCGGCCTTCGAGTTCGCCCCCTTCTCGGGTTCCGAGCAGCCGGAAAGGAAACAGACGAGCGCCACCGCAACTAATAACTGTGTGTACCGTTTCATCGAAGGAAACTCCTTAAAAATAGGTGAACCACCAGCGGCGGAATTGTAACACAGCCTTGGGGTTAGGTAGGCAAATCTAGGCGGCGGGGGATGGAACTGTAGCGGCGGTCTATGACCGCCGGTATTTCGTTGATTCTGCGAAAAACCGGCGCTCATAGAGCTCCGCTACAGTCAGAACGCCAGCGCTAGGCGGCGTAAAGCTCGTCGATATTTGTCTGGTATTTCTTTTCAATGACCGAACGGCGGATCTTCAACGTTGGCGTAAGTTCACCGGCGTCAATCGTAAATTCCTTCTCCAAAAAGGCTATCTTCCGGACCTTTTCAAACTGTGCGAAGTCCCCCGTGCGCTTTTCGATCTCTGTCATCGCGAGATCGTAAATCTCCCGCGTCCGGATCAATTCGGCCGGCCGTTCAAATGCGATGCCGTGAGCGCGGGCATACGCGGCAAGCGCCCCTAGATTCGGCACGACGAGGGCGGAAACGAACTTTCTTCGGTCGCCAATCACAACAACAGTTTCGAAATACGGAATCAGTTTCAGGCGATTCTCAATGGCCTGCGGCGCAATGTTCTTCCCACCGGAGGTGACGATGAGGTCCTTCTTGCGATCAGTGATCTTGAGATAGCCATCGGAATCTATCGAACCAATGTCGCCGGTGTGGAACCATCCGCCACTCATCACCTCGGCGGTTTCGTCCGGCATTCCGTAGTAGCCCTTCATGACACTCGAGCCGCGAACGAGGATCTCTCCATCATCGGCTATGCGCACTTCAACACTGTTCACTGCGCGGCCCACCGAACCCAGGCGTGTGGCGCCCGGCACGTTGAGCGTGATGACCGGCGAAGTTTCCGTCAATCCATACCCTTCGTAAATCGGCAGACCAATGGCGTGGAAGAACTCGGCGACTTCGCTTTCCAGAGGCGCACCGCCGGAAATGAAGAAGCGAAGGCATCCACCCATCCGCTCGCGGATCTTTCGAAAGACCGCCGTGTCCGCCGCCCGATGCGCCAGCGACGGCCGCCCTGTGCGCACGAACTCCTTTCCGACGCTGATTGCCTTTTCGAAGATCGCCCGGCGGACGGCAGGTCCGCGCGCCACTTCGGACAGAATACGGGCATAAACCTTTTCGAAGAATCGCGGCACTCCGGCACAGATTGTGGGATGCAGGTCCATCATGTTGTCTGCAACGGCGGCCAGGCTTTCGGCATAAGCAATAGTGGCGCCTGCGTGAAAAGAAGCGTAATCCACGTGCCGCTGAAAAACGTGCGACAGCGGCAAGAATGAAAGGCCGATGTCCCTGGGGGTGAGGGGCAGGACTTCGGTTGTGGCGAGAATATTCGAGACGAGATTACGATGCGTCAGCATGGCACCTTTGGGAACACCAGTGGTACCGGAGGTATAGATGATCGTGGCCGTATCTTCCGCCTGCACTGCCAGCGCACTCCGCCGAAACTCGCCGGGATAGTCGTATGCGGACTGGCGTCCCATCTCGTACAAGGCGTCCAACCTGATCGAACCGGGTTGAGAAATTCCGGAATCGAACAGAATAATGTAGCGGACCGATGAGCCCGCCTGCACAGCCTTGAGCTTCTCGAGCAGCGGAAGCGTCGAGACGAAAACCACAGCAGCCCCGGAATCCTTTAGCAGGACCTCGATTTGGCTGGGCGAGAGTGTTGGATAGATGGGCACAGTGATCGCGCCGGCGCACATCGTGGCGTAGTCCGCAACTGCCCATTCCACACGGTTTTCTGAAAGAATCGCAACCCGGTCTCCTCGCTTCAAACCCAGGGCCCGCAAGGCAAAGAACAGATCTTCGACGCGCAGCAGGAAGTCGTGTGTCGAAACGTCCGACCACCTGCCATTCGTTTTGAACTTGAAGGCGTCGACTTTCCGATACTTCTCTGCTGCGTTGAAGAGCAGACTTGCAAGCGTGAGAATCCCGCCTGAAGATGGGCACTCTCCATCTTGTTCAAGAATTCCAATGTTTTCATTTAACATGCTTGCACCGACTTTTTAGACGCACGAGGTGCTATGTCCGATTACAAAAGAACGCCGCTCCACGCGCTCCATCACACGCTCGGTGCACGCCTGATTCCATTTGGAGGCTGGGAAATGCCGGTCGAATACAGCGGCATTTCCAAAGAGCATACTGCTGTTCGGACGGCGGCCGGCTTGTTCGACGTCAGCCATATGGGTGAGTTCGAAATTCACGGCCGGCAATCATTCGAGCTCATTCAACTCACCACTGCGAACGATGCAGCGAAGCTGGTCGACGGACAAGCCCAGTACTCGGCGATGGCGTATCCCGAGGGCACGGTGATTGATGACCTTCTCGTGTACCGGCACAACCGGGAACACTTCATGGTCGTCGTCAACGCGGCCAATATCCAAAAAGACTTCGAATGGATCACTTCACACAACCGGTTCGATGCGGTTATCGAAAATGTGAGTGACCGCGTCGCGCTGCTTGCCGTTCAAGGACCGAAGGCCATCGATATCCTGCAGCCGTTTGTACCACAGCAGCTGGACAAAATCGGTCCTTACCACTTCGCCCGCCTCGCAGTGCTCGGTGTGGATGCAATTGTCTCCCGCACTGGATACACTGGTGAAGACGGCTTTGAAATCTATGTCTCTGCGGAACACGCCGAATCGATCTGGAACGCCATACTCGACAGAGGCCGTCCGTTCGGCCTGATTCCTGCGGGGCTTGGCGCGCGGAACACGCTACGGCTCGAAGCGAAGATGCTTCTTTACGGCAACGACATGGACGAAACAACCACGCTGCTGGAAGCGGGTCTCGGGTGGATCGTGAAGTTCGACAAAGGAGAGTTCATTGGCCGCGACGCCCTGCTGAAGCAAAAACAGGAAGGCGTGAAACGCAGGCTCGCTGGTTTCGAAATGCTTGGACGCGACATTGCGCGCGACCACTACCCAGTCTTTGTCGACGGACGCGAAGCCGGCCGCGTCACCAGCGGATCGCCGTCAATCACTCTGAAGAAGAATATTGGTCTTGCCTACCTTCCGGTGGAACACGCATCGGTTGGTTCCAGTTTTCAAGTTTCCATTCGCGGCCGGATGTGCGATGCACAGGTTGTGCCGACGCCGTTCTACAAACGCAAAGAGAGGTAGCGAATGACGCCAGAAGATCTGCTGTATACGAAGGAGCACGAGTGGTTACGCCTTGCCGACGGCACGGGCACGATAGGAATCACCGATCATGCCCAGAAGGAACTTGGTGAAGTTGTGTATGTGGAACTCCCCAAAGTTGGTGACACCTTCGACGCCGGCCAGACATTCGGCTCAGTCGAGTCCGTGAAGGCTGTCTCCGAGCTGTTCATCCCGGTCTCCTCTGAGATCGTGGAAGTCAATCCGGCGCTTGCCGATTCGCCGGAGAAGATCAACGAAGATCCATACGGGCAGGGCTGGATGATTCGCGTCCGGCTCCGCGACAAGAACGAAGCCCGTGGGCTCATGTCCGCTAAAGATTACGAGGAGTACACGAAGGAAGAATGAGATACATCCCGAATTCAGCGGCCGACCGGCAACAAATGCTGGCCGAGATCGGCATCGATTCCATTGAGCAGCTCTTTTCCGGCATACCCGAAAGATCAAGGCTCCGGCGCCTCCTGAACATTCCGAAGGCATTGACGGAGCCCGAACTGATCGACTATTTCCGCGAAAGAGCCGCCAGGAATGCCGTCGACTATACGTCGTTCGTGGGAGCCGGCGTCTACCGGCACCACATCCCCATCATCGTCGATGCCTTGATTTCGCGTTCGGAGTTCTACACGGCGTACACGCCCTATCAGGCTGAGATCGCGCAGGGCACGCTGCAGGCGATCTTCGAGTTTCAGACCTACATTGCCCAGTTGACCGGAATGGAAGTGGCCAACGCTTCGCTTTATGACGGCAGCACCGGTCTTGCCGAAGCGGTCCTCATGGCCCAGCGCGTGAGCAAGAAAAACAGGTTTCTCATCGCGCAGACGGTTCATCCGGAATACCGCGCTGTCGTTGGCACGTATGCGAAGAATCTCGGAATACAAATCGAGCTGATCGGCTACACGCCGGAAGGCCGGCTTGATCCCGCGAAACTGCAAGCGGCCCTTGGCAAGGACGTGGCGGCGGTGGTGGTTCAATCGCCGAATTTCTTCGGCACTGTCGAGAAGACGAACGAGATCTCGGATCTGGCGCACAAACACGAAGCGCTGTCTGTTGTGAACGTGTGCGAGGCGATATCACTGGGTATCCTGAAACCACCTGAAGGCGCGGACATTGTCGTGGGCGAAGCCCAGTCGCTGGGCGTTCCGATGAGCTTCGGCGGACCCCATCTGGGGTTCCTCGCGACGCGTGACCGATACGTCCGGCAGATGCCGGGGCGGCTCGTCGGAATGGGCAAGGATCAATCCGGCCACAGCGGCTTCGTGTTGACGCTTTCCACTCGCGAACAGCATATCCGCCGTGAGAAGGCGACATCCAATATTTGTACCAATCAGTCGCTTTGCGCGCTGATGGCCACAGTCTACCTCGCCACGGTTGGCCCCCAGGGACTGCGAGAGATTGCCGAGCAAAACATCTTGAAGACGGACTACGCCGTCAACCAGATCCAGAGTCGTACAAAGCACCGGGTTCTCTTCCCCGGCCCTCGGTTCAACGAGTTTGTCGTCGCACTGAAAGACGATTACGCACCGCGCGCGCAACGCCTCCTGAAGAACAAGATCGTGCCGGGGATTTCTCTGTCTCGTTTTTATCCGGAGCTGGGTAACGCCGCTCTTTTGTGCGTGACGGAGACGGCTCGCAAGGAACAGATCGACGCCCTGGTACAAGGACTCGCATGAACGATCATCAAAGAACCGCAACGCATTTCTCGCTCAATGAACGACTCCTCTTCGAGGAGGGTTCGGCAGGCCGCCGAGGTTTCGACTTGCCTGCGCTGGACGTGCCGTCGAAAGACATTTCCGAAGTGATCGACTCCAGTCTCTTGCGCAACGAGATCCCCGGTATGCCCGAGCTCAGCGAGGTGGACGTGATCCGTCATTTCACCCGGCTTTCCACCTGGAACTATCACATCGATCTCGGTCTGTATCCGCTTGGCTCGTGCACGATGAAGTACAACCCGAAGATCAATGAACGGATGGCGCGGCTCGATGGTTTCATGCTGGCTCACCCTCTCCTGCCGGCGGAACTGATTCAGGGCGCGCTTGAAGTCCAGAAGACGCTGGAGCAGTGCCTGGCCGAAATCAGCGGCATGGATGCGGTCAGCCTGCAGCCTGCTGCCGGAGCCCATGGCGAGATGACGGGCATCCTGTTGATTCGCGCCTGGCATGAGTCTCGAGGCAATCCACGGAAGAAGATTCTCATTCCGGACTCCGCGCACGGCACAAACCCGGCGAGCGCCACGATTTCAGGCTACGTTGTCGAGAACGTCCCATCAAACAAGAGAGGCACTGTGGATCTCGACCATCTGAGGAAAATGGTCAGTGAGGACGTTGCCGCGATCATGATCACGAATCCGAATACGCTTGGTGTGTTTGAAACCGAAATCGCCGAGATCACCGAACTGATGCACTCGCGAGGCGCGCTCGTTTACATGGACGGCGCCAACCTGAACGCGCTGATGGGAATCACAAGGCCGGGCGACTTCGGGGTCGATGTTCTGCACATCAATCTGCACAAGACGTTCACGACGCCTCACGGAGGAGGCGGTCCCGGCAGCGGACCGGTCGCAGTGAAGAGAATTCTGGAGCCTTTCCTTCCTTATCCTGTCGTGGGAAGGAAATCCGAGGGTTACTTCTTCGATTACGACCGCCCCCAATCGATCGGCAAAATCAAGGCGTATAACGGCCAGTTCGGCATGCACGTCCGGGCGCTGTGCTACATCCTGGCCAACGGGCCTGAAGGCCTGAAACAGGTTTCAGAGGTTGCGGTGCTCAATGCGAATTACATTCGAGCGAAGCTGAAGGAGGCCTACGCGCTGGCTTACGAGTCGCCTTCCCTTCACGAAGTTGTGTTTTCGGACAGGATCCAGGCTCGAAAGGATATCCACGTCTGGGACATCGGCAAGCGGCTCATGGACTATGGGTTTCATCCTCCCACCGTCCACTTCCCGCTTATCGTGCCCGGCGCCATCATGATCGAACCTACCGAGACCGAGAGCAAACAGGAGCTCGACGCGTTCATCAATGCCATGCTCGCCATCGCCAAAGAGGCCGAGGAAAATCCCGAACTCGTCAAATCCGCTCCGCATACCACCCGCATTGGCCGCATCGACGAAGCTGCCGCGGCTCGCAAGCCGGTGTTGCGTTGGAAGCCTGAATAGGTAGAAAACACAAAGACACAAGCGGAAAACTTTGTTTTTTGCCAAAGTCTTTTCGAGGGTTAGCGAAGATAGTCAGGCGAGGGTATTCCCCTCCTGGGACAGGAGGGGTGGACGCGCCATCAAGAAAATGCCGCGAAGCCTCCTTTGAAGGCGCGGCCGGGGTGGTCAGTTCGACGAAAA
>WNFT01002571.1_pt1 | contig 15588 bp, 18 predicted proteins | sample 5400191 | NCBI WGS metagenome assembly WNFT01 (sample SAMN13153359, study PRJNA577476) | soil metagenome | isolation source: 80 cm saprolite under Madrone tree | place: USA:California | collected 2016-06-14 | reverse complement strand
AGCATGCCCGCAGCACCGGCTGCACCCACAAGGACCTGACGACGGTCGACCATACGTCCTACTTCAGATTGGCGCCCAAAGGCGGCCCGCCCTCGAGATACTTTGTCGCCATGTGCGCTCCCTGCTTGGGAAGAAAGGCGATGAAGCGCGCCCCTTCAGGGCTGACCACGGTGAAGGCGTGCGGCGTGCGAGCGGGAATGGAGATGGTCTGGTTCTTGCCAACGAGGAGACGCTCGTCGCCAATCCGCACGTCGAGCGTTCCTTCGACGACAACGATTACCTCGTCGACTTCCTCGTGGAAATGCAGCGGTGCCCCGGCCCCTTGTTCCAGGACGCCCATGCTTGAACTTACCGAAACGCCTTGCGCCTGGCCGGCAAGAACATAGTTACGATAGCCCGGGCGCCAGGGGATCTCCTGGGCTTCCTCGTTCTTCACCACCGGCATGTCGACCTCCTGTAATGCAGTGCGTGGCGACGTCGCACTCTAGTCCGTCCGATCCCCGGTCCGCCACTGGCGTTCCGGCTTGATGCGGTCCCCAGCCGCGTGCCAGCATGATCCGAATACTTTGCGCGAGAGGTGTCTTATGTGCCGCAACATCCGGAACCTCTACAACTTCAAGCCGCCTGCAACGGAGGAGGAGATCCGCGCGTCGTCGCTGCAGTTCGTCCGCAAGCTGAGCGGCTTCAACCGGCCGTCCAAGGCCAACGAGGAGGCCTTCGACCGCGCCGTGGAAGCGGTGGCCCACGTGGCGCGTGAGCTGATCAGCTCGCTGGTCACGACCGCGCCGCCGCGCGAACGCGAGGTCGAGGCCGAGAAGGCGCGCGCCCGCGCGGCGGTGCGCTTCGCCCGTCCGGCAGGGGCTGGGTGATGAGTTCCTCTTCCCCCGTTAGGGGGAGAGGAGCGTGATTGGCGATGTGCCCACACTGTAGATGGGCTTAGAGGGAGATCCCGATGGCAGTCGATATCGGCCTGGATGTCGCCAAGGCGGTGGAGCCCGATCGCGTTCATCGCAGCGTCTATTCCGAGCCTGCGATTTTCGAGCTCGAGATGGAGCGCATCTTCAACAAGGTGTGGACCTATGTCGGGCACGAGAGCCAGGTGCCGGCGGTCGGCGACTACTGGACGGTGCAGATCGGCCGCCAGCCGATGATCATGGTCCGCCATTCCGACCGCTCGGTGCGCGTGCTCTACAACCGCTGCCCGCATCGCGGCACCATGCTCTACGGCAACCGCTGCGGCAATGTCGGCAAGGGCATCATCTGCTCCTACCATTCCTGGCAGTTCGACACCGATGGCAGTTGCAAGGCGATCCCGCTCGACAAGGGCTATCAAGGGACGCGCCTCACGCCGGGCGACGCCACCTGCAACGTGAAGACGGCACCCCGCGTCGATTCCTACCGCGGCTTCGTGTTTGCGAGCCTGACAGCCGACGGGCCGTCGCTCGGCGAATGGCTCGGGCCGGCCAAGATCGCCTTCGACGACATGTGCGACCGCGCGCCGGAGGGCGAGGTCGAGGTGGTGCCGACCTGCTTCCGCGTGATCCAGCAATCGAACTGGAAGATCTTCCTGGAGAACCAGCTCGACGCACTGCACCCGGCGGTGACGCACGAATCGACCGGTCGCGCGGCCGGCGAGGTCGAGGAGGCGATCCAGAAGAAAGGCGGCAGCGCGCCGCTCAGCTATCACTTCCTCTCCGCCTTCGCGACGCCGATCAGCAAATGGGATCAGTTCCAGACCATCGGCTATCGCCACGGCCATTGCATCCTCACCGGCTACATGGGGCTCAGGCCGCGCGACCCCGACACGGTGGCCTACGAGAAGGTGATGGAGAAGGCCTATGGCAAGAAGCGCATGGAGGAGATCCTCGGCGTCAATATCCACCATGTGCTGCTCTATCCCGGCCTCTCGGTGCAGTCGCCGCTGCAGCAGCTGCGCGCCGTGCGGCCGCTCGGTGTCGACAAGACGCTGACCGAGATCTGGCATTTTCGTCTAAAAGGCGCGCCCGAGGCGATCTACCGCCGCGCGCTCGGCTACTACAACCTCGTCAACTCGCCGTCGACGATGGTCAATGCCGACGACCTGTGGAACTTCTGGAAGTCCCACAAAGGCCTCGAATCGCAGGGCGGCGACTGGGTGAGCTTCCACCGCAACGCCGGGCAAGACCTCGAGACCAACGACGTGACGACCTCGGTCATCGGCACCTCCGAGCAGCCGATGCGCAACCAGTTCAAGGCCTGGACCCAGTACATGAACGGGGCGAACTGATGGCGAAGAAGACCAAGCCGAACGCCAAGAGCGTGGCCAGGAAGAGCGCGGCCAGGAAGAGCACGGCGGCGGCGACGAGAGCCGCTGCCAAAGGGACGAAACCAAGCGGGCCGAATGGTCGCGATACGCTGCGCGAGGTCGAGCAGCTCCTCTACCGCCAGGCCGAATGCCTCGACGGCAAGCGCTGGCAGGAGTTCATCGAGCTGTTCACCGAGGACGGCACCTACTGGATGCCGGCGGCCCCCGAGCAGACCACCGGCGAGGGCGTGCCGTCGATCTTCTGGGAAGACCGCAACCTGATGACCGTGCGGGCGAAACGGCTCGCCCACCCGCGCGCCTGGTCGCAGAAGACGGCGTGGGGCACCAATCACGTCATCGGCAACGTGACCGTCGAGAAGGAGGACGCAAACGGCGATCTCGTCGTCCGCTCGCGCTTCCACATGATGGAGTTCCGCAACGACACAACCCGCCATTTCGCCGGCTCCTACATTCATCACCTGAAGAAGACGAAGGGGGGCCATCGCATCAAGCTCCAGCGCGTCGACATGGTGAACGCTGAGGGGCCGTACGAATACGTACTGCAGGCGTGGGTGTGATATCATTGCCGAGAGCGCAGCGATGACGAACGAGGGGAGGCCGTCATGAGGAGACTGATATCGGCGCTGCTGCTAGGGGCGGTGGCGGCTCTGCCGGCAGCTCTACCGGCCTGGGCGGCCGACAAGGTCAAGGTCGGGTTTCTGAGCACATTGTCGGGCCCCGGCGGCGCGCTCGGCGTCGACATGCGTGACGGCTTCCTGCTGGCGGTGAAGCTGGGCGGCGGCAAGCTCGGCGGCCTGCCCGCCGAAGTCGACGTGGTCGACGACCAGCAGAAGCCGGATGTCGCCCGCCAGGCGGTCGAGCGCTTCACCAAGCGCGACCATGTCGACCTCATCACCGGCATGGTGTTCTCGAACGTGCTGTTGCCGGTCATGCCGGCGATCCTCGAGTCCGGCACGATCTATCTCAGCACCAACACCGGCCCCGAAGACTATGCGGGCGAGAAGTGCAACCCGAACTTCTTCGCCGTGGCCTGGCAGAACGAGGACATCCCCGGCGCCATGGGCGAGGTGATGAACCAGAGGGGCTTGAAGAACGTCTACCTGATCGCGCCCAACTATCCGGGCGGGCGCGAGACGCTCGCTGGCTTCAAGCGATTCTACAAGGGCAAGATCGCCGACGAAGTCTACGTCAAGCTCGGCCAGCTCGACTACGCGGCGGAGATCGCCAACATGCGCGCCGCCAGCCCGACGCCGTGTTCTTCTTCCTGCCGGGCGGCATGGGCATCAACTTCGTCAAGCAGTACGTCGCCGCCGGCGCCGACAAGGACGCCAAGCTCTACACGCCCGGCTTCTCGGCCGACGAGGACACGATCAAGGCGGTCGGCGAGCCGATGATCGGCATCCTCAACACCTCGCAGTGGGCCGCCGACCTCGACAACGCGGCCAACAAGAAGTTCGTCCAGGAGTTCCAGAAGGAATACGGCCGCATGCCGACCATGTACGCCTCGCAGGCCTACGACGTGGCGCTGCTGGTCGACGCCGCGCTCAAGCAGATCGGCGGCAAGGTCGAGGACAAGGACGCGCTGCGCAAGGCGCTCAGCGCGGCGAAGTTCGACGCCACGCGCGGCAAGTTCCGCTTCAACAAGAACAACTTTCCGATCCAGGACTACTACCTGCGCGAGGTCTACCGGGATGCGAGCGGTCGCATCACCAACAAGACGGTCGGCAAGGTGTTCAGCGATTTCCAGGACGTCCACGCCGCCAAGTGCAAGATGAAGTAGTGTCTTTGCTGGGAGCGCGCCACTCCGTGGCGCTCATGTGGCGTCCAAGACAACAAAGACGCGCCATCGGAGTGGCGCGCTCCCAGCAATGAGAGGAACAGGTTGCCTCTCTCCCTGATCGCCGAGCAGCTGCTGAACGGGCTGCAGCTCGGGTTGATGCTGTTCCTGCTGGCCGCCGGGCTGACGCTCGTCTTCGGCATCATGGACATGATCAACCTGGCGCACGGCTCGCTCTACATGATCGGCGCCTACATCGCCGCGGCGGTGGTCGAGGCGTCGGGCTCGTTCCTTCTCGGGATCGCGGGCGCCATCGCCGGCACGGCGTTGGTCGGCGCGGCGCTCGAAATGACCCTGCTGCGCCGGCTCTATCGGCGCTCGCACCTGTCGCAGGTCCTGGCGACCTTCGCCCTGATCCTGATCGCCAACGAGATCGTGCGCATGATCTGGGGCAGCCAGCCGATCCTGCTCAACATGCCGCCGGCGCTGTCGGGCCCGGCCGAGCTTTCAGGCTTTCGCTATCCCGCCTATCGCCTGGTGGTGATCGGCGTCGGCCTGGCGATGGCCCTCTTCCTCTGGCTGCTGGTGACGCGGACGCGCGCCGGCATGTGGGTGCGCGCCGGTGCTTCGGACCGCGAGATGGCGGAGGTCATGGGCGTCGACACGCGCACGTTGTTCACGCTCGTCTTCGCGATCGGGGCGGCGCTCTGCGCGGTGGCGGGCGCGCTGCTCGGGCCCTTGCTCGCCGTTCAGGTCGGCATGGGCGAGAACATCCTCATCCTCGCCTTCGTCGTCATCAGCATCGGCGGCATCGGCTCGATCCGCGGCGCGCTCATCGGGTCTCTGCTGGTCGGACTGGTCGACACCGCCGGCCGCGCCTTCCTGCCGTTGCTGTTCCGCAAGCTGTTTCCCGCGGCGGTCGCGTCGGAGGCGGGCCCGGCCGTGGCCTCGGTGCTGATCTATATGCTGATGGCGGCGGTGCTCTATTTCCGACCCTCCGGCCTGTTCCCGGCGCGCGGCTGATGCGGGACACGCTTAGAATCCCGCTGCGACCTTGGCCGACGCTCGCCGCTGTCGCGGCGCTGGTGCTGCTGCCGCTCGTCGCCCTGGCGGTCGGCCAGCCGTTCTACCTGGTGTTCGCAACGCGCGTGCTGATCTACGCCCTGATCGCCACCAGCCTCAATCTGCTGATCGGCTATGGCGGCATGGTGAGCTTCGGCCACGCCGCCTTCGTCGGCGCCGGCGCCTACACGGTCGCGGTGCTGATGCCGGCGGGGATGGTCTCGGCCTGGCTGCTGTGGCCGGCGTCGCTGCTCGCCGGCGCGCTCCTGGCGTTCCTGATCGGCGCGCTGAGCCTGCGCACGCGCGGTGTGGGCTTCATCATGATCACGCTGGCCTTTGCCCAGATGGCCTACTACCTCGTGCTGTCGCTGCGCGTTCTGGGCAGCGACGACGGGCTGACGCTCGGCGTCCGGCCGTCGCTTGGCTTTCTCGATCTCAACAGCGACTTTGCGTTCTACTACGTCGCTCTGACGATCCTGCTGGCGACGCTGGCGGCAATGCGCGCCTTGCTCAACGCGCCGCTCGGCCGGGCGCTGCAGGGCATTCGCGACAACGAGACGCGCATGGAGGCGATCGGCTTTCCCACCTACCGCCTCAAGCTGCTCGTCTTCGTCATCGCCGGCGCTGCGGCCGGCCTGGGCGGCGGGCTTTTAGCCAGTCTCAACGGGCTGGTCGGGCCCAACCTGCTGCATTGGACCGAGTCGGGACTGCTGATGATCATGGTGATCCTGGGCGGCGCCGGCCGGCTGCTGGGCGGTGTCCTGGGCGCCGCCGTGCTGCTCGGCGCCGAAGAGGCGATCGCCGAGCACACGATCCACTGGCCGCTCGGCATCGGCGTGGTGCTGCTCGCCGTGGTGTTCTTCGCGCCAGAAGGCCTCTCTGGCCTGGCTCGCCGACGGCGCGCCGATCGGGCCGGGACATGACCGCGCCTGTTTTGCGCGTCACCGCCATGCGGAGGCGCTTCGGCGGCGTGCTGGCGGTCGACGACGTCAGCCTGGACCTCGCCGAGGGCGAGCTGCACGCGGTCATCGGCCCGAACGGCGCCGGCAAAACGACGCTGATCCATCTCCTGTCGGGCGCGCTCAGGCCCAGCGCCGGCACGATCGTGCTCGACGGCCGTGACATCACTGGCCTCGCCATGCACCGGCGCGTCCGGCTCGGGCTGGCGCGCTCCTACCAGATCACCAGCCTGTTTCCGAACTTCACGGTGCTGGAAAACCTGGCGCTCGCTCTCCAAGGGACGGGCCAAGGGAGGGGCGGCCCGGATGACCGGGATCGCGCCCGCGCCGAGCTCGACGCCGTTGGGCTCGGCAACCGCGCCGATCAGCTCGCCGGCGCGCTGGCGCATGGCGAGCGCCGGCAGCTCGAGCTTGGCCTTGCGCTGGCGACCGGCGCGCGGATCCTGCTGCTCGACGAGCCGATGGCGGGGATGGGACCCGAGGAGGCGGCGCGCATCACGAGCCTCATCGAATCGCTCAAACGCCGGCGGACTATTCTGCTGGTCGAGCACGACATGGAGGCCGTGTTCCGCCTCGCCGACCGGATCTCGACCCTGGTCTATGGCCGCCTCATCGCCAGCGGCGCGCCCGATGAGATTCGTCGCCATCCGGAGGTACGGCGTGCCTATTTGGGTGAGGCCTATTTGGGCGGGGAGGGGCCCGCATGACCCCGTTGCTCGAAGTCGAGGGCGTGCAGGCCGGCTACGACACCCTCCCCGTCCTGTTCGGCGTCGACCTTTTAATCAAGCCGGGCGAGGCGGTGACGCTGCTTGGCCGCAACGGCATGGGCAAGACCACGACCGTGCGCTGCATCGTCGGGCTGTCGAGGCCGACCTCCGGCACGATCCGCTTCGAGGGCCGGCGCATCGACGGGTGGACGGCGGACCGCATCGGCCGCGCCGGCATCGCGCTCGTCCCCGAAGGCCGGCGGATCTTCCCCAATCTCAGCGTGCGCGAAAACCTGATTGCCTTCGCCGCCAACCGCGGTGCCGTCCCGCCGTGGACGCTCGAGCGCGTCTACGCCCTGTTTCCACGTCTTGCCGAGCGCGCCGGCAACATGGGCTTGGAACTCTCCGGCGGCGAGCAGCAGATGCTGGCCATCGGCCGCGCCCTGATGACCAACCCCAAGCTCCTCATCCTCGACGAGGCGACGGAAGGCCTGGCGCCGCTCTTGCGCGAAGAGATCTGGCGCGTGCTCGCCGAGCTCAGCCGCAGCGGTCTCGCCATTCTGGCGATCGATAAGTATGTCGACCGGCTGGTGAAGCTCTGCGAGCGCCACACCATCCTGGAGCGCGGGCGGGTCGCCTGGGCCGGCGCCTCGGCCGAGCTCGCCGCCGACCGCGGCTTGTGGGAGCGCTATCTCGGCGTCTAGAGAGGGCCAAGCACGCCTTGTGAAACGGCGCCGAATCGCCATGTGCGTGGCGCGTCAGGGTGAGGAGGGATGCACGATGACGAGACGCACTTTACCTTCCGAGGACTGGCCGTCGCCGAACCTGGCAAAGTAGATATTGCCCCGCGAATCACGCATCTGGCTGCCGGTGTAGATGGCTGGCTCCAATGCGCCCACCAAAGTAACCGCGCCCGTGGCAATCTCATAGGAATACAAATTCGACCCGCCGGAACGGCTGCGGCGGGGAATGCCGTAGATCCGCTTCTCGTCGGCGGACAGGCTAATCCCATACAAGGAATTCACCCGCACCCCGGCCGCGTACTCTTGCCGTGGCAGGAAGTGACCGAGATGCGTGAAGACCTCCGTCTCGACATCCAGCTTGTAGAGCTCCCCGTTGACCGTCGCGAGATAGATCGTCTCGCCGTCGCGAGTCGAGGTCTGCCCGTTCCAGAAGCCTCCGGTCGCCGTATAGGAGGTCTCGCTGCTTGCTTTTGACTTCCAGTCATACACCCAAATGCGGTGCACCTCTTGCCGCTGTGCCGGGTCTTCCGTTCCCCGATAGGTATAGATCTTGCCCTTCCGGGTAACGACGACTTCGCGGCTCAACGGGTTGCCCAGCCGCCACGGGATGCCGGGAACGATCTGTTGCACCCGGCCGTGCTTGTGGTCGAAAAGCACGATGTCGCTCGAGGGATGGGCCAGGCCGACCAGGAGATCGGACCCCGGCGCGTGGGACAGCGCGATGAGGCCCTGGTGCTCCGTCACCACGCCGCCGGGAAGTGGGCGGCTGATGTCTTGCAAGTTCCCGCGGGAAAGATCGTAGGCATACAGATGCGATCCCCGGTAGTTGGGGAGCGTGTCGATCGCCGCCTTGAGATCATGAAAGCCCTGCGAGCCCATGTACATCTTGCCATCGATCTCGAGCATACGCGTGTGCCCTTTGGGGATCTCTTCCGCGGGCTGCAGATTGCCGGCCGCCTGCGAGGCGTCCATGAAAGTGCCGAGGAAGCGACGCTCGCCGGTGGACGGGTCGTAGCGGAAGACCACGAAATCCTCCCGCGCGTCGGCACGCCGGCTGGTGAAGCCGATGTAGATCCGTTGCTGGCTGTCCATGCCCAGCGCGTTCCAGCATTGCTTCAGCGTGAAACCCGCGGGGGCAATGTCGTCAAAGCCAATCGATCGTTCGTTGACCGCCCCCGGGTTGCCGATCCGGTTGCCGATCGGGTCGCTGCGAGACGACTGACAGGCGACGGTGCAAGTCATGGCGATCACGGCGATCCAAATCGGTATCGTTGCTGCCGTCATGATCGGTTCCCTTCTGTGCCGTCGATTGCCGCCCTTCGGGCGGCTCCGTTCGGGACGACGGACCCTCCGGCAGCAGGACGGTACGGCCGAAGTTCAAGGTCTAGCGCTGACGGCGTTCGCCATGGCGCCTTGGTCGTGCAGGGGCCGAGCGCCGCTTGCGCTCCCCTGCCGACCTTGGTTCAGGCCTCGACCAGAACCTCGAAGCCGCCGAAGATCAGCCGCTTGCCGTCGAAAGGCATCGGGTTGACGTCGGGCTGAATACGAGGGTCTGCCATCACCTTTTTCATGCCCTCGTCGCGGGCCTGTTTCGACGGCCACACGATCCAGGAAAAGACAACCGTCTCGTCGTCCTTCTTCTGGACGGCCATCGGGAAGGACGTAAGCTTTCCGTCCGGGACGTCGTCGCCCCAGCATTCGACCATTTTCAGGGCACCATGCTCCTTGAAGATCGGTGCGGCCTTTTGGGCATGCTCCTTATAGGCGCCGCGGTTCGCGGTCGGCACCGCCGCGACAAATCCATCGATGTAGCTCATGGTCGTCGGTCCCCTTGATAGTTAACCATATAGTAAAGTGTTGGACCAGGCCGAGCGGGCTGTCAAGCCCGGGCCTCTTCCCGGCTAACTCCAGTTGTTCTTGATCAAGTCGGCCGTCGCCTTCTTCAGGAAGATCGGCGGCGAGACGACATTCTTGGGCGACGTAAGGTGAAGCAATATCCTGTCCTCGTCGGGCTTGCTGAACGGACCGGAATCGGGCTGCGGCTGTTCGACGAACAAATCGGCGTTCGCCCCGAGGTGTGTATGGTCCGAGTTCAGCAAGCCGCAAACATGGATGAGCTCGTGAGCGGCGATGAAATGCTTGATGCCGTGTCCCGCCTCCCTCTGCACCTGATCGAACTTGCCGCGGCCAACCTGCATCAGGGCGTTCACCATGGGGGTTTCAGGCACGAACACGAAAGCTCTCTGGATCCGCTTGGGTTGATTGCCGAATTGCATGGATACGAGTTGCGTATTTCCGTGCATCGACGTGCCGGAATAGCCCTTGACCACGGTCGTCGCGCCAAGGGCGGTGTAGGTCAGATCGCCTTTTCCCATGTCGAACTGCACGTCGGCTCCGCCTGCGCCGTCCGGGTCCGGCTTTGTCGTGCTCTCCACCATCGTCACGCCGAGCTGGTTGGACTGAGACAACTGGTTGAACGTCTTGAGGGCGTCATCGAACGCCCGGCGCCATGGCTTGTTCAACCTGGGCGCGACGAAGACCGTCAGTTGCCGGGGGTTGCGATTCCTGATCCTGTCTTCCCAGAGCGTAGGCATGGGGAATCCCTCCTGCCATGGCCCGAAAGTTGTTCTACGATCGATTGGCCTCGTCAACTTGGTTGATCGCAGATGCAGTCAGTCAGACGGGGCACGTCGATTGCGCTCCTGGCGAGATCAAGCCGACGCAGCGACCCGCTGCAAATTTTCGCTGAACCAGCGCGCGAGGCCGGTGATGCGGGCGTCTTCGTGCTGCTGGCCCATGAGCTGCACGCCGACCGGCAGGCCGCCGACGCTGATCAGCGGCACCGTCACGACCGGCGCGAACAGCATCGAGGAGGGCGCGTTGAACACGAAGTCGCCGGTCGGCCGCGGCGCCAGGGGCTGGCCCGCCACGTCGCCCGGCCAGAGCGGCGCCGGACCGGGGCAGGAGAGCGTGATCGCGGCGTCGGCCAGTTGGGCCACGGCCGCGTGCGCAAGCTGCGCCTGCTGGCGGGCGAGCAGGCCGGCGCGATAGTCGTCCGGCGTCATGGCTTCGGCGCGCTTCAGCGTCGCCTGGCCACGGGTGCTGATGCCGTCGGGCGCGTTGTCTAAAATGCCGCGCTGGTACCAGCGGTTCTCCCAGCTGGTGACGCCGTTGCAGATGGCGCGGCCGTTGGCGATCGCCTTCTCCAGAGCCTCGACGAACGGATGGTCGGTGCGGTGGATCAGGGTGACGCCGGCCGCCTCGAGCCGGCTCAGCAGCTGGGCGAAGCCCGCCTTGCTCGCCGGGTCGAGGTCGGCCCAGCCTTCGGTTTGCAGCACGATCAGCCGGTTGGGTTTTATCGCGGCGGGGAGTGTGTCCGGCCCCATCAGGCCGATCGCGCCGCGGTCGCCGCCGCAGCGCTTGGCGATCTCGATCGCGACCTGCCACATGTCCTCGAGGCAGCCGGCGTGCGGCCCGTGCGTGCTCTGGCTGGTGGCGAGCCGCTCGCCGCGATTGATGCCGCCTTGCGTGGGTTTCAGCGCGAAGTTCCCGCAATAGGCGGCCGGGCGGATGATCGAGCCGCCGACCTGCGTGCCGATCGCCGCCGGCATCATGTTGGCGCCCACCGCGGCCGCCGAGCCGGAGGACGAGCCGCCCGGCGTGCGCCTGGGATCGAACGGATTGGTGGTCGGCCCCGGCTGCGAGCCGCCGAGCTCCGCCGTCACCGTCTTGGCGAGGATGAGCGCGCCCGCCTGGCGCAGCGCCCAGACGGCCGCATTGTCGCGCTTGGGGAAGTTGCCCTTCATCGCCGCACAGCCCATCTCGGTGGGCATGTCCTTGGTCTCGAGCAGGTCTTTTATGCCGACCGGCATGCCGTCGATCGGCGAGAGGGGCTTGCCCGCCTTCCAGCGCGCGGCGCTCGCATCGGCGGCGGCGCGGGCGCCGGTCTCGTTGAGGGCCGTGAGCGCCTTCACCACCGGTTCGCGCTCGGCGATGGTCTCCAGGCAGCGCTCGAGATAGGCGCGCGGGCTGTCGTTGCCGTCGGTGAAGCGGCGGGCGGCGTCGTGGAACGTGAGCGGCGTGTAGTCGGCGTAAGGGATCATTCGGGGACCCTAGCACGAGGTGATACGCCGGCGGCAGAACCGTCGCGGCTTTCGTTTGCAGCGCGGCTTAGTCCGTGACCTTGCGCGGCGCGGTCTGGATCGTGTCCCGGGTCGGCGACGCCTTGTGAAACGGCGCCGAATCGCCATCTAGATGTCTGTTGCACGAGCAGGATGACCGATGGCTCTGCTGCCCCCGATGTACACGACCAACGCCGACAGGCGCAGGACGCAAGCCGCCAAGCCCAAGTCCAAATCGTTGCTGAAGGCGGAGGCCAAGCACGCCAAGTTCCTGAAACGCATGGGCGTGGGAGATCTGGGGCGCAAGATCACGGTGCCGGCCCCGGCGCCGGCATATGCCAGGCCATCGCCCGACATTCCGTCGATGAACACCCTTTCGGGAACGACCGCGAAGCCCGAACCCAAGGTGTACAGCGGTAAGCGTCAGCTGTTGGGCGTAGCCACCATGCACAAATCGAACATGGTGCCGGTGTTTGCCGATAAGCCCGAAGAGGCGACCGAAATCGCCAAGATGAGGCGGTAGGCGCCGCAATTGTCAGGCGCCGTCAGGAGTCGCGTCGGCGACGCGTCTCGTCGAAGACCGGCTGCTTGTCTTGCTTCATTATCGTCGACAGGTTCGGCAGCCAGGCCTGCGACGAGCGGAACCAATATTGATCGCGCGGGACGAGCTGGTCGCGCTGACGAATGGCGCCGACACGCAGCACGACCACCGTGGTGTCCCCGCTGACGGGAGCGGAGTAGATCGGCGTGCCGCACGTCGGGCAGAACGTTTGCTGGCGTCTGTTGCCGCTCTCGGCCGTCTTCACGTAGACCGTGGGAGCGCCGGCAAGAAGCACAAACGTGCCCGGCGTCGTCAGCACGACCGTGCGGAAGGCGGAGCCCGAAAAAGTCTGGCAGTCCGTGCAATGGCAAATAACGACCGTGGCGGGGTCGACCTCCGCCTCGAATCGGATGCTGCCGCAATGGCAGCCGCCTTCGATCTTCATGGCTTCTTCCTTTCCACGTCACCGCCCGCGGTTCAAATGTGCGCCAGCTCAAATTCCTCTCCCCCTAGCGGGGGAGAGGAGCCTGATTGGGAGGAGCCTGATCACGCCGTGCGAACGAGGCTGAGCACGGCTCCGCCATCGCGACCCTGGCCCTTCGCTTCCTCGACTTCAACGACCTGCGGTTGAGCTGGGCCGCGAGCGTGCTAGGGTTCTGGCAATGCGCGCTGGATCTCCAGCGCCGAGCCGGTTCTTGCTACGCCACGAATTGATTCCCTCGCCGTTTATTGGTCTTTTTGGTGTGATGTCCGATGGTCGATAGTTCTTACTTGTATATCTGTGTAATTGCCTTCGTTGCGATGTTCGGTGGCGCTCTGATCGGGCTCTTCACGGCGCGGGCTCTACCAGACCATCACCTGAGCAGCGAGTCAGCGACCGTGGTCAAGCTGTCAGCCGCTGTTGTTGTGTCGCTTACGTCTTTGGTCCTTGCCCTGATGTTGTCATCGGCGAACAGTTCTTTCTCGGTCAATGCGGGGATCGTGAAGAAACTCAGTTCCGACCTCATTCATCTGGATCACATGCTGCGGACTTACGGGCCGGAAGCGAATGAGGCGCGTGCGAATCTGCGCGCCTATGCGACCAAGAAGAATGAGGAATTGTTTCCCGTGTCAGACGTGCCATCAACTTCCAATCGAGAGACCTCCGATCTGTTGGACGCGCTTCTCGACGCTATCCTGTCGCTGTCACCCAGCGACCGACGACATACTGTGCTGATCTCACAGGCTCTGACCGTCACAGACAATATTTACAATGAACGATGGTTGTTATGGGAGAATCCCGGCACCACAGTTCCCGTACAATTCCTCTTTGTGCTGATCTTCTGGCTCTTTCTCATCTTCGTCAGCTTCGGGTTGTTCGCACCCGTCAATCTCATGGTGGTCACAAGTTTTTTCCTCTCCTCGCTCGCTGTCACAGGAGCAATTCTTATGCTCCTTGAACTGGGTGATCCGATGCACCACAGCTGGCTTCAAGTATCCAGTGAGCCAATGCGCCGCGCGCTGCTCGAGATCGGCCGTCCATAGAGAGCTGCGGTCGTCCATCGGGGCATCGGAGACGGTCAAGTCTCGGCGCCGCCGTTCACCTGAATCATCTGGCCGTTGATGTAGGCGCCCGCGTCGGACACCAGCAGGCGCGCCGCGGCGGCGACCTCGACCGGCCTGCCCATGCGGCCGAGCGGCACTCGGGCCAGCGTCTGCTGGCGGGCCTGCGCAGAGGCATTGGTTTCCCCGACGTCGGGCGCGATCGGTCCGGGCGAGATGGCGTTGGCCGTGATGTTCCTGGGCCCGAATTCCACGGCCAGCGCCTTGGTGAGCCCCCATACGCCGTGCTTGGCGACCGACACCGGCGTGCGTCCGGCATGGCCGTGGATGGCGTTCATGCCGGTAAAATTGACGATGCGGCCCCAGCCCTTGTTCAGCATGCCGGGCAGGCAGGCGCGCGACAGCCACACCGCGGCATCGAGATCGACGGAGATGACGCGCCGCCAGTCGGCCTCGCTCATCTCCAGGAACGGCTTGTTGGGGCGGAGAGCTGCATTGTTGATCAGCACGTCGACCGCGCCGAACTGCTTGATGACCTCCTCGGCGATGCGCTTGCACTCCTCTGATTTGCCGACATCGCCCATGACAACCAGCGTCTTGGCGCCAAGTTTCTCGGCCTCCTTGGCGACCTTCTCGCAGGCGGCGCGATCGCTCGAGCCGTTGATGGCGACGTCGAAGCCATCCTCGGCCAGGCCCAGCACGCAGGCGCGGCCGATGTTGCGCCCGCCGCCGGTGACCAGCGCGGCCTTCTTGGCCTTGGCCATCAGATCACGCCGCCGGCCTTGAGCGCTGCGATCGCCTTGCCGTCGTAGCCCAGGCTCGCCAGCACCTCGTCGGTATGCTCGCCGAGCTCGGGCGTGGGCCGCAGCTCCTTGGGCTGCGGCGCGTCGGAGAGGTTGATCGGCTGGCCGACCACCTTGATGTCGCCGAGCTTGGGATGCTTCACCGCCCGGGCGATGCCGAGATATTTCACCTGCGGCTCGGCGAAGGTCTGGTCGATGGTGTTGATCGGCCCGCACGGCACGCCCGCCTTGTTCAGCGCTTCCATCCAGTGCGCCGACGTGTTGGTCCTGGTGACGGCGGCGATGCGCTCGTTCACCGCCTTGCGGTGCTGCGAGCGCAGGCTGGGCGTGGCGTGCTCGGGATGGTCCAAAAGCTCGGGCGCGCCCAGCGCCTTGGCGCAGCGCTTCCACAGATTCTCGCCTGACGCGGCGATGTTGATGTGGCCGTCGCTGGTCGGGAACACGCCGGTCGGGATGCCGGTGGGATGGTCGTTGCCGGCCTGCTTGGGCACCTCGCCCTTGATCAGCCAGCGCGCGGCCTGGAAGTCGAGCATGAAGATCTGCGCCTCGAGCAGCGAGGTGTGAACCCACTGGCCCTTGCCGGTGCGCTCGCGGTTGTAGAGCGCCAGGATGATGGCCTGGGCGAGCAGCAGGCCCGAGGTCAGGTCGGCGATGGGAATGCCGACCCGCATCGGCCCGCGGCCGGGCTCTCCCGTGATCGACATCAGCCCGCCCATGCCCTGGGCGATCTGGTCGACGCCGGGGCGCGCCGCATCGGGGCCGCTCTGGCCGAAGCCCGCGATCGAGCCGTAGACGATGCGCGGATTGATCTTGGCCACCGTGTCGTAGTCGACCTTCAGGCGATGTTTTACGTCGGACCGGTAGTTCTCGACGATGACGTCGGCCTTCTCGGCGAGCTTCATGAAGATCGCATGGCCTTGCGGGCTCTTGAGGTTGAGCGTCATCGCCTTCTTGTTGCGATGGAGGTTCTGGAAGTCGAAGCCATGGCGGTGGCCGCCCATCGCATCGGTCTTGCCCTCGGAGGGGGG
>WNFT01015349.1_pt1 | contig 15595 bp, 11 predicted proteins | sample 5400191 | NCBI WGS metagenome assembly WNFT01 (sample SAMN13153359, study PRJNA577476) | soil metagenome | isolation source: 80 cm saprolite under Madrone tree | place: USA:California | collected 2016-06-14 | reverse complement strand
ACAGAATACCCAACAGCTCACCCCTGCCCTGATAAGGATTACGTCGGCTTTGTCGACACCGCAAACTGCGACCGGATTTTCGGTTGGGCTGCGGACCGCAACAGGCTCAACACCTCGATCAATGTCGGCCTTCATGATGGTGGCAGGTTGATCGCGACGGCGCCCGCTAATCTAATGCGCGTAGATGTAGGTGCTTACCTCGGCGATAATGGATTGCATGGCTTTGCCCTTCCCATTCCGGCAAGTCTTAGGAACGGAGCAGCTCACAGCATCAGCATCAGATTCGAGCACAGCGAAATGAGATTGTCTGTCTAACATTCACACCAAGAGAAGAAGTGGCTTGGAGTGTTCCAACGCTACTGTTATGCTATCCGCCCCTGACAATGGATCGGGAAGGAGCTTACTCAAAAGGAAATTCAGCAACGATGGTAGAAACGACACTCAAGCAAGACGTGCAGACTGTGACGCCGGAGGGCGAGATCGTTGAGAGGTTACCCGCGGGCGTGACCTTTCACGACGTAGTCACACATGTCGACGGGCGTGGCTCGGTGGTAGAACTCTTTGACCCGCGGTGGCGTTGGCACTCGGACCCGCTCGTTTTTTCCTACTGCTTCACGGTCCGTCCCGGAATGATCAAGGGTTGGGGGCTTCATAAGAAACATGACGACCGCTATTTCATACTGTTCGGTGAGATGGAGACAGTGCTCTACGATGACCGCCCGGACTCGCCGACGCGCGGCTTGGTCGCGAAGGTGGTGATGTCAGAAGGTCGCCGCCAGTTGATGAACATTCCTACAGGTGTTTGGCACGCCAACCGCAACATCGGCAGTAAAGATGTTGTGGTCGTAAACTTCCCGACCATTCAGTACGACCATGCGAACCCGGATAAGTACCGCCTGCCTTTGGATAACGACTACATACCATACAAGTTCGACGATCTCCGGGGCTGGTAACGTGTGCGATGTGCGCGGACGAAACTCTCAGACCGAAATTCAGCATCCTGCTACCGACGTATAACCGAGCGGACGTTTTGCCCTTCGCTATTCGGTCAGTTCTGAGTCAGACGATCGCGGACTTTGAACTGCTGATCGCAGGAGATGGCTGCACGGACGAGACGGGCGAAGTTGTCAAAGGCTTTGCGGACGAAAGGATTCGCTGGTTTGATCTCCCCAAGGCGCCACATTACGGCTACGCGAATCGCAATGTTGCGCTCCGAGAGGCGAGGGGTGAACTCGTTGCTTACATGCAGCACGACGATTTGTGGCTGCCTGACCACCTGGAAATTCTCGGCCTACGCCTCGAACAGCACGAGATGGAGATCGTCTACAGTCTTCCCGTTTGGGTCATTCCACGAGGATTGATTGCGCCACTCGTCTTTAACCTCCACCATCCTGAAACCCTGAACTTCTTTTTGGCGCGGGAACGCAATGGTATTCCCTCGGTGTGCGTCGTCCATCGGCGGGAATGTTTCGACAAGTATGGCTACTGGAATGCGGACTTACCTTCATGCGCGGACTGGGACATGTGGGCCAGGATTATCGAAGGTGGAGGGCGAAAGAACTTCGCATACCTGGCGGAACCGACGTGTCTCCACTTCCGCGCCAACTGGCGTAATGAGACGAATCACGGGCCGCCACAGTTGGCAGTTTGGCAGGCCTTGCACGCCATCCATGATTTCACGCCCTCCAGCTTGAAGCTGGAGGTACCGCCCGACATTACCGAACAGGAAGCATGTTGGCTGGGAATCGAGGATTCTCAAAGCTGGCCGGCGGAGTTGCGGGCCGCAGTGCAAACCGTTCTTGAACGACGCGTCTCCTTGAGCGATGACAGGATACTTAGCCTGCTCGGAAGTGAAGGGACGCGGCTTCACCCGGATAAGCTGCTTGAGAATTACGCGTTTGATCATTTCTTGTCCGACAAAGTCAGAGAGCAGCAGCAAAAAATAGAATCGCTTCTTGCTTTGGGAGCTGAACGGCAAAGAGAAATCGATTCGTTGACACCAGAGTTGGCTGATCAGCGTGCGAAAAACCTGGCACTTGTCGAAGAAGTTGCGCAACGGCAGAGCGCCGTCGACTCGTTGACGATACAATTGACTGAGCAGCGTGAGAAAGTTCTGGCATTGGTTGAGAACGTCGCGGAACGGCAAGGAGCAGTCGAATCATTGGCGATACGGTTGGCGGAGAGGCACGCGAGAGTTCTCGAGTTGGTCGAACACGTCGGCGAACGGCAACGAGCCGTCGATTCATTAGCCGCCGAATTGGACACGAGCCATAAGAAAGTGATCACACTAACAGCCCAAATCGCTGAGCGGGAGAACGAGCTTAACGAGATCAGAAGCACCTTAGGCTGGCGTTTGTTGAGAGAGTACGGAAAAATCAAGTATCGATATATCTTACCAATCTACCGGCTCCTTAAGTAGTTAGAGCAAGTCAGTACAGAATCATCTCAACTCTCATTTGTAGAGTTCAAAGAAACTAGTTTCATCTATCTTGTTAAAGTGTGTTCGGGCGTAGCGAACGACCTCGTAATACTCGTTACTTGGTAAGGGCGTGAATCCATTCGCCAGAGTCGCAGCCTCGACCTTTTGCACAATAAAGATCGTGTCATTTCTCCTCTGCTCCATGGCTTCAATGAAGCGCTGCACCAAGACCGGCTTACTCAGTTCTTCCGTCGTAATTGGCCAAACTGCCGGTAGAGGATTTTCCTGCGTCGCTTTCACCCAATAGGCAGCGCAATCCAGAATGATCGCGTATGCCTTTTGGCTCCCTTCTACAAGTTTTATGGCCTTCCCCAGGTCGCTCATGAATTCGTAAGTATTTCCATTCGTATAGACGAGATTCCCTCCGGGCAAAACTCCTTCGAGAGATTTGTTCAAATTGGCGGCCGGTTGATCTCGATAGATGTATCGAGTCCTGGCGATGCCAAAGCTCAATATAATTACTAAGGCAGCGGCAACAAGCGAGGACTCGAGAACCCTATCGCCCTTATGGGTCGATAACACGAAGACCCCGAGCGCCACGAGGATTGGCCCGGAGCCCAGCGCAGGGCTGTTATATCCCAGAGAAATGGAAGCGCTCCAAGCAGTCAATAAGGCCAGTAACACAAACCGCTTCTGTGTCGACAATCCAGAATCGTCGGTAAGCAGGCAGACTGCAATTCCGGCTAATAAGCCAAAGAGCGCAAACGAAGTGTTCATAAGAATGCCAAACCAGAGACTGGCAGCTATTCCTAGCAGGGGCAGATAATATGCGACTGATACAGCGATCGCTTTCGTGAATCTTTGGTCAGCCGCGCGTTTTTGATAGATCAATCTATAAGTTAGGTAACCGACAATCGCCGGTATCACAACCCTGAAATCCAAATACCGCTGGAAGCCTACCGACCATAGCTGGGTATTTGCAGTCAATTGGAGAATTGCGTCAGATACGGCGTGAGCAAGGATTAAATAAAAAAGATAACAGCTCGGCGCTAAAGCCGCCGCCAGCCAATATCTGAGATGGGTCCAATCGCTCAGTATGAAGAGTGACAAGGGGACCACAAATACAAAACTCTGCTTGCACAAGGGAGAGATACCGAGCAGGAAATAACCTGCAAGTTTTGAGATTCTTTCTTTTCTAACGCAAAGAGCTAAGCCGATAGCTACAAAGAAGAGACCGTCAATGGTAGGCCACGCGGTCAGATGCTTGGTGTGGGTCGTGGCCGCAAACGCGATCAGAGCCAGAGAAAAACTGCTTCTGAGAGAAAGAGCGGCGTTCGTCAAACGATTGCCAATCGACACCCACATCCAGGACATACACGCAAGTTGAAACCAAACGAACATCCGGGAAAGCCAGAAGGTGTAATCACCACCGACAAGGACCTCGGGAACATGAAGGAGTGGCGAAAAGAAAGGGCGAATGATGATGAAATCGCGATGAGGAACTTGTCCATCCAGAATTCTCCGGCTGTGAGCCAGCGTGAAACCTTCATCAGTTGGAGTAAAGCCCATCCATGAGAATAAGAGATGTGAAATCAATGGTACCAGGATAAGAAAGGAAGCGAAGGCCAGAAGTTCCTTCTTTTTGGAACTCATTTTATCCATCATCAAATTACTCGTTCGAAGGTAAACTGATGGTCGAGCCTATTTTCCTCGTCGCATGTGCTGATGCTATCCTAAAGGTTATACTCACGCACAAGATACTGTTTATGGAGCAAGCGACCCCCGTCAAATTTCAATTGGAAACAGAACAGGCGTCTTCTCGGTTTCAGCCCCAGCCGGATGCATATCGTAATTCGATTACAAGTTTATACGGCCAAACTGAATTTGCGTCTTCCAACGCTCGCGCGGCTCTGGTTATAGCTCATCCCGGCCACGAACTAATGGTTCACGGCTGGCTGGAACTTGCACGACCAGTCATCTTCATCCTTACGGATGGCTCTGGGCGAACAAACCAATCGAGGCTGGAGTCAACGACAAAGGTATTCAACCAGACCGGCGCGACACCGGGTTCGATTTACGGACGCTTTACGGACCGCGCGGCATACGCGGCCATTCTCGATCGAGAGTTTGACCTTTTTATCCGGCTCGCCAGCGAACTTGCCGAAGCGCTGATTGCTAAGCGCATTGACTATGTCGCTGGCGATGCCGCTGAGGGTTACAGCCCGACACATGATGTCTGTCGTTTGATAATCAACACGGCGGTAAAGATTGCTTACCAGAAAACCGGCCGGGGGGTTACAAATTTCGAATTCCCTCTCGTCCGGCCGCCGGACGCCGATCTTGCGGCGCTTCATCCTGACGACATTTGGCTGCAACTGGACGAAGAAGCATTTGCGCGAAAGCTGGTTTCGGCAAAGGGATACGCCCCACTCACGAGCGAAGTTTCAGCGGCGCTTAGTAGAGAATCCGCCGATGCGTACAGGATAGAATGGTTGCACCGAGTCGACGGTAGCTGTGACACCTGCGGTTAGGATGGCGAACGGCCTTCTTATGAGGAATATGGTGAGAAGCAGGTCGCGGCAGGCTACTATCAGCGCGTGCTTCGCTATCATGAGCACCTAGAGCCTCTCGCGGCGGCGCTCTCGTGTTACGCTGAAAAACACCACTCAAAGCTGTAAGATGATTCTTCTCTCAAAAGCTGCTCCGTCGCCCTGGTGATTGATGGTTGAAGTAAACGGGTTCGAGTATGCGCTCAATGCGGATTCTAATCACAAACAATACGCTGGACTTCCGGGGCGGTTCAGAACTCTACGTGCGCGATTTGGCAATCGCTTTGCTCAAACGCGGACATCTGCCCATCGCCTATAGCACCAAGCTTGGAGAGATCGCTCATGAAATTCGGGCCGCGACAGTGCCCGTCATCGACAATCTAGACGCATTGGCGGCGCCACCGGACGTAATTCATGGACATCATCACCTGGATACAATGACGGCGCTTCTGCGCTTCCCGAGAGTGCCGGCGGTCTATTTCTGTCATGGGTGGCTTCCCTGGGAAGAGACACCGCCGCAATTCCCGAGAATATTGCGCTACGTCGCGGTGGATTATTTATGTCGTGACCGGTTGCTCTTTGAGCACGGAATACCCGAGGATCGCATCCGTGTGCTCCTTAACTTCGTCGATCTCGAACGATTTAAACCTCGGAGTCCGCTTCCGGCAAGCCCTCAGCGTGCGCTAATTTTCAGCAACTACGCAACCGAAGACACGCAGATACCGGCGGTCCGTGACGCGTGCGCGCGCCATGGCATTACGACCGAGGTTGTCTGATTAGGGGCGGGTAATGCCTGTGCTCGACCAGAGGAGATCCTCGGCCGTTATGATCTCGTTTTCGCCAAAGGGAGAGCCGCCCTTGAAAGTCTCGCCGTAGGTGTGGCGGTAATCCTCTGTGATGAGAAAGGCGTCGGACCTATGGTCACGAGCGGGGAGTTGGATCAGCTTCGGCCCCTCAACTTCGGGTTGCGCACGCTGCGTGAGCCATTGGATGTCGACGCAGTCGAACGACAGATTGCCCGCTACGACGCTGAAGATGCCACTAAGGTCTCCAGGCTGGTTCGCGCCAATGCAGGAACCAACGCGGTCGTTGACAAAATCGTTTCGCTTTACGGAGAAATCATCGCGGAAAATACGAGGAGGCGTGAATCAAACCTTGATGAGGAAGCGCGCTCTTCCGCAGCATACCTCCGCTGGCTTGCGCCAACATTAAAAGACCACAGGCAGCATACACAGCAGCTTGTTGACTGGGCACTTGAACGACACAGCGCGGTCGAGTTGTTGGCGACCCAGTTGGCTGAGAGGCATGAGAAAGTCCTGGCATTGGTTGAACACGTCGCGGAACGGCAGAGAGCGGTCGATTCCCTGGGGACGCAACTAAGCGACAGCGAAACCAAGTTGAAAGTATTAGCAGACCACGTCTCGGAACGGGAGAGAGCCGTCGACTCGCTGGCTAATGAGTTGGCCCAGAGTCAAAATAAAGTTATGGCCTTGACAACTCAGGCGCGGGAGGCTGAGCTTGGAGAGAAAAGAAACATGCTGAGCCGGCAATTGTTAAAGCTTTATGGAAAGCTCAAGTATCCTTACCTTCTACCTTTGTATCGACTACTCCGGCTTGCGCCGCATGCGCCGCACAAAAATGAACGCCAATGAAACCAGCGTTCTTCGAAAAATGAAACATCTTGATGAAGGAAGTGGCGGCTTGGGAAACGAGCAGCAGCGCTTGACCGGGGATTTCAAAAATGAGCCGGCATAGAATCGGAAATGCTCGTTTCGGCTCTGACGTTGTTCGGAATAATAGCCGACATCGATCTGAAGCTGATGGAGGAAAATCAGACGCTGGCGTCCTTCGCTTCGCGTTCGCTTTCATCTTTAACCAATCTGCTGGTTCAGCTAAAGCCGGAGTTGATCTTGATTCAAGGTGACACCACGACTGTAATGACAGCCGCGCTCGCGGCTTTCTATCAAGACGTTAAAGTTGGTCACGTTGAAGCAGGGCTGAGATCGTTCAATCGAAGGCATCCGTTCCCGGAAGAGGTTAATCGACGTTTTGTGGGTCTTCTGGCTGACCTGCATTTTGCGCCCACCGAGCGCGCGCGACAGAATCTCTTGCGCGACGGAGTAGCCGAGAACAGCATCTTCGTAACCGGCAACACGATTGTTGATGCACTGCAATCGATCCCTCCCGCAGAGACCTTTGACGATCAAAGTCTCGACGACATTGATTACGATCGCATGAAGGTATTGCTTGTAACCGCTCATCGCCGCGAGAATCATGGGCCGCCGCTGCGCTCGATATGCCGGTCGCTGAAAAAACTAGTCACCCAATTCAATAATGTCGAGATAGTTTTTCCGGTTCATTTGAACCCAAACGTAAGAAGGGTGGTACACGAGGAGCTTAGTGATACCGCAAGGATTCATTTACTCGAACCAATATCGTACCGCGACCTCCTTGGGTTGATGGACCGTTGCTATTTGATCCTGACGGATTCTGGGGGCATACAGGAAGAATCGGTCTCCTTTCACAAGCCAGTGCTGGTGCTGCGCGAAGTTACTGAGCGTCCCGAAGTCGTGGAAGTTGGCGCCGGTTTGGTTATCGGCGTGGAAACTGAACGAATCGTTCGAGAAGTGTCAGACCTCTTGAATGACCGAGAACGGTATCAAAGAATGTCTACGGCCGAAAATCCTTTCGGAGACGGGCACGCGGCTGAACGGATTGTCAAAATACTTGCTGAACGTCTGCAATCAGAAATGACAAAAACGTTAATCGCAACATGACCAACGGATCAGATCAGGAATGACCTTTGCTGCTTTCACGCAACAGTGACATTTGGTAAATCTGTTGTCCAAGGCGGGAACTGGATGAACTTGGGTAACGGGTATCTTTATTTCAGACGACGAATACGTCAGTGCTGACTTCGGCTTGAAGGAGCCACTACAGCAGATGATCGAAGAAGCTGATTTCAGCCGGCGGGCGACATGATCGTGCGCCCTCGTATCTACTTAAGTCGGCCTTAAGTTTCTCGGCCAGGTCTGGCTTGCCCTCTTGGGCAGCTTTGTCAGTCATCGTTCGCAACCATGCAACGGCCTCGTCACAGCGGCCCAACTCGCCGAGGGCGAGGGCCACTAGCGCGCCGTGGTTTGCCAGGCCAGTTGCTTTGTAGATAAGTTGGGCGAGTTGGAGCGCCCTCCGGCCATTGCGCAAATCGTATTGCGGTGAAGCAGCGAGCAGGTAGGCCAGCATTACCGCCGTCTGCCCTTTTTGTGGGTATTGGGCGTGGCCCTTTTCCAGGATATCCAACGCCTGCTTGTAACGCTTTTGCCGGAGCAGAAGCTTCGCCTCCTCCAGCACCGCGTCTTCGTTGTTGGGGTCGACCTGCGTCACGCGCGCGAATTGAACCAGCGCCTCTTCCAGCCTTGAAGATCTTAATAACTCCTGCGCCAGCAGGAAACGCGCGCCGAGGTCGTCCGGGTAAACCTTCAAGACCTGATCCAGATGACCGATCGCCGGCTCATGCTGGTTTTCCCGGGCCAACAGAACGGCGAGATTATAATGCGCTACCGTGCTTTCCGTATCGATGCGCAAAGCCTCTTCAAACTGGGCGCTCGCTTCCTGCAAGTCTCCTGTTTGGGTCAGCACCGCTCCCAGATTAATGTGCGCCGATAGGCTGTCGGGCTTTGCCTCAACGGCCTTGCGAAATTCATAAGCAGCTTCCGCGTAGCGCCGCGCCTCGAGCGCCAGCCTGCCGCGAATCAGATGTAAGCGTTCCCCCTTGATCAGTTGCTGCAATCCATCAACCAGCGGATCTGTCGCTCGTACCCCGACCGAGCCCTGTTGGGCCAGGTGGTCCTTTGCTTTCTCCTCGTTTCCAAAACCGCGATAGGCCATGGCCAATGAATAATGGATTCGATTCGCGTCGGGCGCCGACGCCAGCGCCCTCTCGAAATAATTGATCGCTTCAGAGTAACTCCGTTTGGACAACGCTACCTGTCCAAGACCGTAGTAGGCGGCAGCGTTGCTTCTCTCGATCTGCAACGCTGCTTTGAAACTTCCTTCCGCCACCTCCAGCCGGTCAAGTTGAAGGTAGATGTCACCCAGGCTCAACGGCACAGCTACATAATCAGGGCGCAATTGGCTCGCGATTCGATAGCGGCGAATGGCATCGTCGATTCGTCCCTCCTGCTGGTCCAGCCTTCCAAGTAGATAAACCCAACGAAAATCTTTCGACGCTAACCCGCCGGCATTCAGATAACACTCACGGGCCGGAGCGAGGAGCGAATAAGCATGATAAACTTCTCCCATCATGCCGTAAGCCTCACTAAGGGTGGCCTCTGTTGTCGCCGAATCTTTCACGGCAGCAGTCAACGCGTTTTGCAAAGAGATCAGTTGGGCTCGGATATCAGTCTCCAATTTCGTCACGTCTGGCCAGTGCACGGCCGAGAGATTCGGCTTTGGCGGGGGTAGAAGATTGTCCGTCTGTGAAGCCACCGGCGCACAGATAGCTGCCAAGGCCAACCCGATAAATTCGAGCGCTATTTTGCCCGATTGCCGGCTTCATTTTTTCTGCGGCGCCGCCCCTTCTCTCCAGGTAGTGTATCGATCAACCGACGGGTCTTTCCATTCCTCGGTACGGCCATCTGGCCAGTGCACTCGCACAGCGTCTACCTTAACGGCGCTGCCCAATCCCACGAGCACGCGCGGGTCGTTTGCGCTTAGATAACTACCGTCGGTTCTCGCCCGCCTCCATAAGACATTATTCTTCGTAATGACGATCTCTACGCGAGCGCCCAGCATGTCCCGATTCACGTTCTTCCCAACCAACCGCAACCCCAACCAGTGGTTTCGATTGCCCACCTGATTCATAAACAGTCTTGCCGGTCCGCTATTGTTTGTAACGAGCACGTCCGTGTCGCCATCGTTGTCGATGTCGCCAAAGGCAGCGCCGCGGCTAACCTCTGAAAGCTGAAAGGCCGCGCCTGCTTGATCGCCTACTTCAACGAAGCCCCCTTTTCCCGTATTGTGAAAAAGTTGATTTGGCTGGCCCAGTGGATAAGGATCACCCTTGCTTATCAGATCTGGCAGCAATTGAACCGCTCCGTTCGCAACGAGCAGATCCAGCCAGCCATCGTTGTCAAAATCAAAGAACAGCGTGCCGAAGCCCGTGAATCGACGACCGGGGAGCCCCAGGCCTGCCTCACGGGTACGATCCTCGAAAATCGCCTTACCCAGATTCATGTAAAGCGTATTCGTTTCGTCCATCAAGTGAGTGACAAAAATATCTTCAGTTCCATTACCGTCAAAGTCTCCGGCATCGACTCCCATACCAGCCTCAGCCTGTCCGTTCCGATTCAACGCAGCTCCTGCCAGGAGTGCTTCGTTCTTGAATGTGCCGTCCCTTTGGTTCATCCAGAGTTGATTGGGATCGCCGTCGTTAGCGACGTAGATATCGATCCAACCGTCGCCGTCGAAATCCGCAGCGACCACTCCTAAACCATGTCCGAACTCCTTATCCACACCTGCGGCTATCGTCACATCTTCAAAAGTGCCGTCACCTTTATTATGAAACAGGCGATTGCCGGGAGCGCGAAAAGCCCGCGGCGTACAATAGTCTTTCGCACTGGTGGCGGCGTAACATATAGGGCTGTTGGCAACTGAAAAATCGGCGTAGTTAACAACCATCAAGTCCAGCCAACCGTCGCGATCATAGTCAAAGAAGACAGCGCTGGTGCTCCAACGTGGATCGTCCGTTCCGGTCTTCCTGGTTACATCGACAAAGGCGCCATCGCCTTTATTGAGATACATCTGGTTAGAACCGAGATTTGTTAGATATAGATCGGGCCAGCCATCGTTATTTATGTCGCCGACGGCTACGCCCATCCCGTACCTATTGGCCACGATACCACTCTTATCAGTTACATCGGTGAAGTGAAGTGAACGAGAGCCGTCTTTGGTGACCGCGAGGTCGTTGCGAAAAAGTCTCCCTCGCGGCTCCCCCAACTCGCGCCACGGGAAGGGCGTGCGCGCAGGCTGATCGCTCGCTTCGAGCGCCGACCCTTGTACCAGGAAAACATCTAGGTCGCCGTCATTGTCGAAATCAAAGAGGGCCGCGCCTGCGCCCATTACCTCCGGCAGAAAAAGCTTGCCCGTCATGCCATTGAAGTGTCGAAACTTCAGTCCCGCCCTCTCAGCGAGTTCGTCGAAGATCGGAGAAGCCGTGTAAGCGTCGGTTGTTCCTCCAGTTGAGTGGGTATTTGCTGGACTTGATGGGAAGCCTAACGAGACCACGAGACCTGAGAGACAAAACGCTAAGACCGCACGTGTGTGACTCATAAGGCCGCTCCGTATCGGAGAGTATCTCAGAAGTGGGTGGCCAAGTGAATCCGATACAAGTAAAAGAATTTGCTTGACACTTCAGCCGATTGAGTCTATACGGTTGCATGGATTCCACCATAGCTTCTAGTGCCCAGCTCTATTTCTTGGTACGGGCTTGAAACGTCAGGCCCTGGTAGATTCTTATAAAACCCGTTAGCTGACCATTAAGGAGGTCCCATGAAAATTCAAAAATTCGTACCCACCGTGCTATGCGTGGGGTTGGCCGTCGTATGCTTCCATGTTTCTGTACTGGCGCAGACGGCGGAAAGTAAACGTGAGCCTGCCGCTATTACCGCCAACGCATCAGGCGTCCGGTGGAACGTGCCGGCTCAATATTCTGCTTCGACCATGACCGTCTCAGCGCCCGATGGCCAGGTGTTCAGCAAAGAGTTTCGCGCGGGCGCCCCGCCCGAATTCACGCTCTCTGATAAGCAGGGGAACCGACTGCCCGACGGGCAGTACACGTACGAGCTCAGATTTACCACGCCGCAGGTTCGGGCCATAAAGGACCGCATCATGCCAGCCCCCGATGATGGCGCCGGGACTGAGGATGAGCAGGGACGTACCGATCGCAGACGATTGCCGGTGGAATCGGTGGTCCAGTCCGGATCGTTCGCCGTGCTGAATGGGGTCGTCTATGTCGGAAACGAAACAGAGCCGAACACCCGCCGCGATACGTCGACAAAGAATATCAACAAAGATCCGCAGCAGCGTTCTCCGGGCGTCGTGTCGGGCAACACGGTCACTAGACTGCGCAACCATCGTCTATCGCTTTTCTCAGCTCCCGACGTCGTGACCCCGGACGACGAGGATATTCAGGGCAGCCTTTGCGTCGGGCTTGACTGCGTTAACAACGAAACCTTCGGCTTTGACACGATCAGGTTGAAGGAAAACAACACTCGAATCCAGTTCAACGACACGAGCACCTCGGCCGGCTTCCCAACCAATAACTGGCAGATAAGAGCGAACGACTCCGCCAGTGGTGGCGCCAATTTTTTGGGGTTCGTAGATCAAGGCGCGACCGGCACTTCGGAGACGGGAACAATTGTGTTTTCAGTCGCAGCCGGTGCTCCAGCCAATGCGGTCAAGGTAGACAGCTCAGGCAGGCTCGGGCTCAGGACAGCCACGCCCGTGTTGGACGTGCACGCTAACACCAGTAATACGCCCGCAATTCGACTAGAGCAAAATAATTCGGGCGGCTTCACGGCCCAAACCTGGGACATAGCCGGCAATGAAGCCAACTTCTTCGTCCGCGACGTTACGGGTTGTTCTCGCTTGCCTTTCCGCATTCGGCCCGGCGCGCCAACGAGTTCTATCGATATCTCGGCGAGTGGCAATGTTGGTGTCGGGACTGCGAGTCCTTCCGGTACTCTTCATGTATTCAGCAGCGCTGGCAGTGCGTTCGCACCAGAAATCCGCATTTCGAACTCCCAGCAGACTAGCGATGCCGCGTTAAAGATCTATCACAATGGTACCGAAGGTTGGAGGATACGAACGGGGTTTCAAGCCAGTAATCTATTGACATTTGACCTCACCACGGATGATTCCGCGTTTTCGACAAAGGTTGTTATCGATTCATCTGGTCGAGTCGGCATCGGGACCACGGCGCCCGATCAGCTTCTGTCGGTCAACGGCGACGCTGACAAAACCGGCGGTAATACCTGGCTAAGCTTTTCGGACGAACGCTTGAAGAACATCAAAGGCCGTTTCAACCTCGGACTCAGAGCCGTTATGCAGCTACAGCCGATCAGGTACGAGTACTTAAAGAACAATGCCCTCGGCCTTAAGTCGGATGGAGAACACATCGGCTTTGGAGCTCAAGCAGTGCAGAAGATCATTCCGGAAGCCGTCACTAAGAACAGAGAGGGCTACCTGATGGTCAATGGCGATCCAATCCTCTGGACGATGCTCAATGCGATCAAGGAGCAGCAGAAAGAGATCGCAGAGCTGAAGGGTCAAATCCGTAAGTTGCAGGCGACTTCGCGCCGGCGAACAAGATAGGCCCCAGGACAAAACCCGGAAAGGGCGCAAGACCAAGACGAGCAATCGTTTTCGGCTTCTTGCGCCCTTTTGCCTTTGGCTGACAGCGTTTAATTGCTGTTAATAGATTTGAACTCCATATCAAGGTGCTGATTCATGCTGGTACTGCGGAGAGGTGACTGAGCGTCTCGAAGTCGCAGAAGTCGGCACCGGCAAGCTTAAAAATGTGTGCAGCCGAGAACCCATTCGACGACGGACACGCGGCTGAGCGAACTGTCGAAATCCTGGTCGAGCACCTCTAGTTTCAGGGTTTCCTAAAGTCGAGACTTAATTGTAACGACCGTGCGATAGTCGGGAAGCGAGGCTTATTGTCTTAAGGACGCGAATCTACGCCGCCAGCGCATCCACACGTTCGGAGCGTACCGAGTCTGAGGCTCCAGGTCAGAGGCGCCGAAGCTATGCAACGGCGTTGTGTCACCGGGTGGCCACATTGTGCTAATGGAACCGGGTCGATAGAACGTCGCAGTCAGGCTGCGCCGAGATCGCCGCCAACCATCGACCACGCGCGACACTGCGTGCCAGGATTTGTGAGAGCGCACGACCACGGCGGAATTGCCGATAATTGGCAAAACCTCGGCCTCAACATCAGTTGGTTCAGCCGAACGCAAAATCTTCAAACAGCCACCGTCTTCTCGATGCCATGACCGGTTGAAATAAAGTACGTGGGTCACGATCTTGTCTTCAAGATCAGGATGCGGTCCTAGATTTCCGCCCAGCCCATAATGGAATACATTTACCTCGATCGGTGCGGCCATTAGGTTGCGTCCAGTCAGTAGCGACATGGCGACACGATACGAAGGCGAAAGGAAATCACGCGCCAAGTCTAACCAGGCATCACTTAGCTCACCAGAATATGAGACGGTATGCGCATCCATGCCAATCAGAGAGCGCGCCTCGTATTCATAGTCTCTTTCACCGTAGTACAAAACAGTCTTGAAATGATCACACGGAAAGGAACTCGCTAAAGCTTCGGCGTCGGTGGGCGAGAAAAGATTGTCGATCACCGCCCAGGCATAAGGCTCGGCCTTCAACACTTGCCGGCTGATTTGATTCAGATCCATCATTACCTGTTTCACTTCCCTGCTAACCGTTTCAGATTGCGCATCATGAAGCGAAGCGGCGCGGTCACTTTCCACGAAGGCGAATTACGAAGCCTCGCGACGGTGTCGTCACGCGCGACGATCTCTGTCCGAGCCAACGCCAGCAGTTCGTTTAACTCATCAATGCGACTCTTCTCCTGCGCACGGTGCGCCCCTAGTGCCATAATAGCCGCGCACTGATCATTAATTTGCAGCTGTAAGTCTGCGGCCCGCGCCTCTGACGCGACAAGCGCCGCCGTCTGCCCTTCAACTTGCCGCTGTAACCCTGCAGCCTGCGCCTCTGCCGCCACGAGCGCTGCCGTATGCTCGTCTACTTGTCGCTGTAAGTCTGCTGTCTGCACCTCAGACTTTTTGACGGCAGCTTCACAGCGCGTCTGTGCAGTCTCCAACAGGCCGGGCAGCGACTGCCAGAAGCGGTTAACCACCGGTTGTGTCGCAGTGACTCCCGAGCGGACCACCTCAGCGACACGGTCCCAGTGCTGAGCTAAGCGGTCGCGCGCCTCATTCACGGCGGAATAAGACACAGTTTTCCGGAGTCGTTCGAGAAACCAGTCGAGATCCAGCTCGCTATCTTTCGCCAAGTGGAAAATATTCTCAAAACCGCCCAAACCCGAGAGTCTTCCAACAGAAAGTTCCATGGGCGTAAAGACGGGTACGCCAGAGGCGAGCGCTGTGATCGCCAGGTGATAGCTATGCCCGATGACTGCCACCGATTGACTAATCAACTCTGCGAGCAACAGCGGATGAGGCCAGACAGGTAAGCGGACAAATGGCAGATCAATATCCAGGATCTGTGTGTTGTCGCCTAGCGCCGGACCGATAGGCAACGCTAGAAAGCCGAATTCCTGCAGCCTGTGCGCATGCTTCTTAACGAAACGCGAGAAGAAATCAAACCCCTGGGCGGCCTGGATGATGATGTACGGTCTATTCAACCCTGAAGTATCACACAGGCGCTTAAACTCGGACGAAGGTCCCCCGTCAAGCAGACGAGAGATCCCGAAGGCGGTGTCGGGAACGACCTCGATCTGAGATTCATCGGCGAAACGCGCAAGAAGCGCCTTCGACAAATCGTCGCGCACCGCGACGTAGAGACTGAGCGACAAGGCCAGTCGTAT
>WNFT01002569.1_pt1 | contig 15604 bp, 11 predicted proteins | sample 5400191 | NCBI WGS metagenome assembly WNFT01 (sample SAMN13153359, study PRJNA577476) | soil metagenome | isolation source: 80 cm saprolite under Madrone tree | place: USA:California | collected 2016-06-14 | reverse complement strand
CTCGGTTACCAGTGGCAGAAGAACGGGGCGAACATCGCGGGAGCCATTTCGGCGAGTTACACGACGGCGGTGACGACGACGGCGGATAGCGGGTCGGCGTTCCGAGCAGTGGTGACGAATACGGCCGGGACGGTGACGAGCGCGGCAGCGACGCTGACGGTGAACGCAGCGCCGGTAGCGGGCATTCAGGTGAGTTCTACGTCCATCAACTTTGGAAACGGCGTGGTCGGGACTAACTCGTCGCAAGTCTTGATCATCACGAATACCGGCACGGCCACGCTAAGCATCACTCAGGTGAATACCTCGGGTTCAACTTCGTTCAGTGTCAGTGGATTTTCTCTGCCTTTGAATGTGAACGCGGGGAAGCAAACCACGATTACAGTTGCATTCCTACCGACGTCGGTAGGCTCTGCGTCCGGCAACATCTCGATTGTAAGCAACGCGCCCACTTCGCCCACTTCAGTGGGACTCAGCGGTGCAGGGATCGCAGCCACGTTGACTCTCGGCATCAACCCGACAAGCCTGAGCTTCGGCAACGTGACAACGGGTACTGCTTCTGCGACGCAAAATGTCACCATTACGAACACCGGCAACGCAAATGTCACAATCTCACAAATCACCGTGAGCGGTGCGGGTTACTTGGTGACGGGTGGAAGCACGCCCGTGACGCTCTCGCCGTCGCAGAGCACCACACTATCCGCTCAGTTCAACCCGACAGTGTCAGGAAGCGTAAACGGCAGCATCTCGATTATAAGCAACGCGAACGGGTCGCCCGCATCGGTCTCTTTGTCGGGGACAGGCGTTGCGCTTGTGCAGCATTCGGTGGCGCTAACCTGGAATGCAAGTACCTCAGCCGTGGCGGGGTATAACCTGTACCGCAGCACGGTGAGCGGAAGTGGTTACACGAAGATTAATTCCTCACTGGTTGTCGGTCTCAGCTATTCGGATGCAACAGTCCAGAACAGCACGACTTATTACTATGTGACCACAGCAGTGGATTCCAGCAGTGTCGAAAGCTCTTACTCGAATCAGGTGAGCGCTCCGGTACCGTAAGTGGAAGACGGAGGCGCGAGGCTGACGCTCCGGCCCAATAGGCAGCACACGCAAAACCAGGCGGGTGGATGCTTCGGGGATGACTTTTACTCGGTTCCGGACTGTGGAAAAGTCAGGACCCTTGGGAAAAGTCCAGAAGAATTGACGCCCGTGATGCGCCAGACCATGGCTGCAAAGGTCATAGAATTAATGAGATGGCCTTGGCGTCAGCCTGGATGCCGATGCCGAAACTCGTATTTATTGGCTTGAGGGACAGGATCAATACCTGTACTTAATTTAGACCTCTAACCAGTTTCTCAAAGCTCGTTATAGACGTACTCTCACGTCCAGGCAGACCCCTGAGGGGCCCGGACGATGAATCTCGCACGAAACGAAGATCAACCGGGCGAGCTTCCGCACTGGCAGAACATAAGTTCTTGCGCTCGGAGTGCAATATCGCTCGCGGGGACCCTTGCACCGTTGGCCTTTCTTTGGGGTTGCGCTGGGGTCGTCAGCGGACAAAATACTCAACCTAGTTCGCCACCCCCCGCACAAACCTATAGTATTTCTGGGACGATCAGTCCGGCAATAGGCGGGAGTGGTGCGACCGTCACATTGAGCGGGACAGCAAGCGCCACCACGACGGCCAACAGCTCGGGCAGTTACACTTTCGCAGGATTGGCAAACGGTACGTATGCGGTTACGCCGAGCCGCACGGGTTACACATTCAGCCCCAGCGTCCAGGCTGCGACCCTCAACGGTGCCAATATTACAGGACTGAATTTCACAGCGGCAGCCCAAGTTGGTTCGACCTTTAGCATTTCGGGGACGATCAGTCCGGCAGCAGGCGGGGCTGGCGCAACAGTACTACTCAGTGGAACGGCAGGCGCCACGACGGTCGCCGACAGCTCAGGAAATTATAGTTTTGCAGGTTTGGCAGGTGGGTCGTACATTGTAACTCCTGCAAATACTGGGTTCAGCTTCAGTCCTGTGAATCAGAGCGTCACAATCGCCGCAGCAAACGTTAGCGGCGTTAACTTCACCGCTACGGCTCAAGTGGGGCACACAGTAGCGCTGACGTGGAACGCGAGTACTTCGACGGTCTCGGGGTACAACGTCTATCGCAGCACCGTGGGTGGTACGCAATACGCCAAGGTGAATTCTTCGTTGGTCGGTGGCTTAGCTTTTACGGATACGACCGTGCTGGGCGGTACAATCTATTACTATGTCATGACGGCGGTGGACGCCAGCGGCAACGAGAGCGCTTTCTCCAACGAAGCGCAGGCAATCATCCCTTGATTTAGAGCACTTCGCCTCTTATCGCTCCGCAGCGTCCGCCGACAATTCGGGCGGCACAGCAAAATTCGATCTCCATTTCGCATAGAACCAGACGAGAGTTTGGGCCAATACCGCGCCGAGAGCGTCAATCGCTGCATCACGAACCCGGGCCTCCCGCAAGGGCACAAAGGACTGGTGCCATTCATCCAGGCCGGCGTAGGTGACCGCAATCACTAGAGTGGCCAGGGCCCAACTGAAGCGCCAACCAAAACGCCCTCCGCGAATTCCATGGAAGATGGTGATGCTGAACAGGCCAAATTCCGTTACATGCGCCATTTTGCGGATCCCCACATGCATGAGGTGCAGCATGCGGGGTGTAGCTGCGGGAAAGAGCCAGTGAAGCAGGGGGATGATCACCCGGGCGGTTTGCTCACCGCTGAAATAGTGCGTGGAAAAGACCCAGATGAGTATGGCGACGAGGATCGCAGGGATCCAATTGCGGAGGCGTCGCCGTTCAGAATGCCATTGATTCATGAGTCTCTTCCCTTAGGCGCGGTGACCCACGCGGACTAGTCGATCGGGCCTCGAATAGGCACAAGAAATAAAGATTCGCGACTTTGGAAACGCGGTCGCTGTCTCAAACGAGTTCGCCCTTCTCGCGCAACTCCTCAAAGTAAGCGCCGGTGGCCTCCTGCCAGCTGCGTAACTTCATTCCATGGGCATAGAGACTCGCCGGTGAAAGAACGGAATAGGCCGGACGCTTGGCTGGGCAGCCCGCTTGGGCCGTGGTAATGGGGAGGACGCGAATGGAATTACGCCCTGCCTGTGGCAGAATTTCACGTGCAAATTCGAACCCGGAACAGGAGCCTGTATTGGTAACATGCAAAATTCCGCGTGCGTTCGCTCGGACAAGGTCACGGATGGCGCTGGCAAGATCGCGGGTGAATGTCGGTCAGCCGAATTGATCAGCCACACTTCAGCCGTCATCCGTGTGCCTTTCTTTCCTGATATTAAAATGCGATGTCGCACCGTGGCCAACGCGAAGCAAGCTCAAGGAGTAGAAATGCTGTTCAAGGCCTGGCGGGCCCGCTCCGCGAACGGTGATTTCGGATCCAAATCAATGATCTTATGGAACTGCGTGCGCGCCTGCACGGTCTCATGCAGTTTCTGATAGGTCAGCCCCAAGTGATATCGATAGGCCAAATTCCCGGGGACTTTCTTGACTGCATCTTCAAATAGGGGTGCCGCTACGGAAAACGCTCCATTGTAGTAGTAAGCCCAACCCAGGGTATCGGCAGAATTGGGAAGATCCGGAAGACCTTTGCGTGCGGTTTGGGCCAGGGTCAGCGCCACGTTGACGCTGCCGCCATGCTCAAGCATCAGGTACGCCAGATTGTTCGAAGCCAGGGCATTCTCCGGCTGAATGGTCAGGGCTTTCTGGTACGTTGCTTCTGCTTGTCGCCAATTACCGGTCGATTCATAGGCACTGCCAAGAGCAGCATAAAGGCCAGCGTCGGCAGGTGCCACCGCAATCGCTCGCTGGTAATTCCCGATGGCTTGATCCGGTTGACCTCGTGCGGCCTGGAGTTGCGCGAGAAGAGCAAGCGCGCGGACGTTCTTGTTATCCAACTCAACCGCGCGAGTGAGCGATGACTGCGCCTGATCGGCCTGTTTCGTTTGCAGGAACACTTCCGCTTGCAGCAGGTACAGACCGGAACTGGTGGGATTCCGGGTAATCTGGTCACGGACAAATGTTAAGGCATCAGCTGGTTTGTTCTTAAGGAGCAGAGCTTGAACCAGCCCGCGCACGGCTTCAGGGTGGTCCGGATTGTGTGCGAGGGCCTGACGAAACACGTTTTCCGCATCCCCTGGGCGCCGTTGCGCCAGCCGCAATTCGCCCAGCTTTGCATAGGGTAACGGGCTATCCGGGGCTAGTTGCTGGACACGAATGAGGTCGGCTTCCGCTCCCAGCGTGTCTCCTTGGTTGACACGTGCGGTGGCGTGATCCAGATAACCCTCGATCCTATTTGGCGAATTCTTTTTTACCTGATTGCTGACTTCCTCCAGAGTCCGCCAATCGCGCTTCTGAGTGGCACTTGCCCCCAGCGCGAGCCATGCCTCAACGAGTCCTGGGCGCAAGCGCACAGCTCCTCGCCATTCACTCTCCGCTTGCTGCGTATCGCCCTTTTCCTTGTAGGCTAAGCCTAGTTGGTAATGGCCGAAAGCATTGTCGGGTGCATTTTTGCGGGCCTGTTGTAAGGTCTGAATGCTTTCGTCGATCTTCTTTTGCTGCAGCTGTATCTGCCCTTTCGAGATCAATACTTCGGCGTCCTGGGGTGCCTTCTTGAGAAGAACGTCCGCGAGTTTCCCCGCTTCGTCGAGTCTTCGGTTCGAAATCAGAAGCTGGACGTATGATTTTTGAACACTAAGATCATTTTTGTATTGCGCCGATAGTGCGGCAAACTCGGTGAGGGCCTTGGCATTCTGTCCGCGGCTCAGGTAGTAGTCACCGAGCAGGTGATACCCTGCCGGATCGTCGCCGAGTTGTTGCTTCGCATCCATCAGGGTCTTTTCCGCCAGCGATTCCTGTCCCTGATTGAGGTACAGAGCTGCCAGTGCGGCGCGAGGCACGGGATTTTTGTGTGCGAGGGCAATGGCCGCTTGAAACTGCTTTTCTGCATCCGACCAACGCTTTTGCTGTTGGTAGAAATATCCCAGGGTTAACAGCGGTTTGATAGAAGTTGGGTCAGCGGATTGCGCTTTTTTCAGGTTGGTCTCCGCTTCGGCGAATGCGCCTGTCCGCGCTTGAATCAGGGCAAGATTGAGGAAACTCGCCGAGAGCTCCGGTGCCATTTCCGTCGCTTCTCTTGCCTCTTGAAGTGCATCTTTCGGGTTGCCTAATGCCAAGTTCGCCTCTGAAAGCAGGATTTGCGCTTCTGCGTGCTTTCGATTGCTGCGGAGGATCACGAGAGCGCGGTCCTTGGCGTCCTGAGGCTTGTCGGCGGAGAGGAGGAGCCGAGCGATCTCAAGTTGGGCCGGCCAGTTGTCCGGCTGGAGATCGACCGTGCGATTCAGCTCTTGGAAGGCGGCCGCCCAGCTGCTCTGCTTGAGTAGACACTGTGCGCGCTTGTAGTGAGCCTCAACAAAGCGCGGGTCGATCTGCAAGGCACGGCTGTAGGAGATGTTGGCTTCCGGATACTTACCTTTATTGAAATAGAGGTCGCCCTGCTGGACGTACTTCAACTTGCGCACATTAGGGTCACGCGAGCAGCCAGCCACAAACGCGGCTAGGAGAAGGAAAAACCCGTAGGTCAGAAGCAAACTCGCCTTGCGCCTGAGAGACGTTGATTTAGAGGAATCCACAGCCAATTACCCCTTTCCTACGAGTACAGGTGCAATTTTACGCCCTAAAGGTAGTATACGGAGTGAGACCTCAAATTCTCTGTAACTTTATCATTACAAAGGTTTTCCATTCCTCCGTTAGAGGGATCTGAATGTCTTTGAGCCGGGCTCAGAGTCGATTTGTTGCACGGTAACCTCAGCTAAGGAGAATTTAGCGGATAATATGGATAGAATACTTCCACTTTCGTGCCTAGAGAGAAGAGACGGACTAGCGCCTACCGAAGAGTTATGGATTATAGCTTTACCAAGAGCATGAAAATAAACAACTTAAGCGCACCACAGGAGCGATGAGGGACTGAGCAAGCTGGCATACCCCGTGCTTCCTGAATCTTGGCGTGAGTACCCCGCCAGAGATTGGCGATGTCCAGGAGTGCTGCGCCCGGTGATGAAGCCGCTGCTCGGATGAGGGTTAGGGTGAGCTCATTATGGTACGGAACGGTGAAATTGGCGTGGCAGATGCGAAACGCATCTTATGGCGCTACTGGTGGATTCTCCCACTCTCCACGTTCGTTCTGGGAGGAATCGGCCTGGGCGCCGCATTTGTCCTTCCCAAGCAATATAAATCACAGACCATGGTGTTAGTTGAGCAGCCCACGGTTGGTCCAGACTACGTGAAGCCGGTCGTCACCGAAGACTTGAATCACCGTCTTGCCTCGATGAAAGAACAGATCCTCAGCCGGACGCGCTTGCAGCCTATCATTGAGAAATTCGGCCTGTACGCTCAGGACCGAGCCCGTGTACACATCGAAGATCTTGTCGACCGGTTGCGAACCGCAGTAGAAATCAAGCCACTGGAACCGACGCCCGGTACGCAGAGCCGCCAACTGCCGGGTTTCTACGTAAACGTAACCTTCGATAACCCGGAAATTGCTCAACAAATATGTACTGAAATCACCTCTATGTTCCTGGAACAGAACGCGCGCGAGCGCAAGCAACAGGCAAATGAAACAACGCATTTTCTAAGCAAACAACTCGAGGAAGCCAAGAAAAACCTAGCTGACCAAGATGCGAAGTTTGCTGAGTTCAAGCGGAAATATCTTGGGTCTTTGCCGGAAGAAGAGCAAAGCAACCTTAATATTTTGACGGGGATGAATGTGCAGCTAGAGGCCAATACCCAGGCGTTGAGTCGGGCGCACCAGGACAAAGCTTTTAATGAATCCCTCCTCGCCCAGCAAGAAGCGAACTGGAAGGCATCGCAGGCAGGGCAAAATCCCGAGACTGCGGAACAGCAGTTAAGAGCATTGCAAGACCAGCTCACGAGTTTACAGGCGCGCTACACCTCCGAGCATCCAGATGTCATCAAGCTTAGGAACCAGATTGAAGAACTGCAAAAACGGATGGCAGAATTACCGAAGAATAATCTACCTGCAAATGGTTCGACGCAAGCTGCGGCGGCCGAACCCCCACAGATTCAGCAACTTCGAGCAAAACTAAGGCAAGACGACATAAGTATCGAAGATTTGACCAAGCGACAAGGTCAAATCCAAGATGCAATTCACCAGTTACAAAGTCGCGTTCAGGCCAGTCCCATGGTCGAGCAGCAGCTGAAGGAATTGACCCGCAACTATCAGACGGCGCAGGACTTCTACAACGACCTCCTCAAGAAGTGGCAGAACGCAGGAGTGGCTGGCGATCTCGAGAGCCAGCAGCAGAGTGAACAGTTCCGGGTATACGATCCACCGAGCTTGCCGGATCGGCCTTCGTTTCCGAAAAAAGTCTATTTTGCCGGCGGAGGTTTAGGGGGCGGGCTCGCTCTTGGGTTTGCGATTCTCTACTTGATCGCTATCGGTGACAAAGCGATGCATACTGAGCGAGATATCGAACTTGTGCTCAAGCTTCCAGTGCTTGCGTTAGTGCCGCTGCTCGAAATGTCGTCTCAAGGAACGAGCGAGGCTCCGAAGAGTCAACCGAGCTTGGGCGCAATCGGGACACGTGTTTGACCGCCAACGACTGAGCGAAGGCTCGAAAGGGATGAGATGAGTCGGATACATGATGCGTTAAAGAAGGCTGAGGAGGAAAGGGCGTCGCAGCCGCCGGCAAGCTCATCGCAGACATTCGTTGATGTAACGGAAGGAATTAGCCGCTCTGTCGGAACAGGGAATGAACTGGATAAAGCTCCGACAAACGGGAGTGGAAAGGCGGATAAGCAGCTACTCGTCCGATTCGAACAGCTCTCGAAGCGGTGCGCCCATCCGAAATGGACAATGGATCAGCGCATGAGCGCGTTCGGAGGCGCCGACAGCAAGAAAATCGGGGCCGAGCCTTTTCGGACTCTACGATCGCGACTGTCTCAGATTGCCGGTACGCGCACGTTGAAGCGCGTCCTCGTTACCAGCAGTGTTCCCGCAGAAGGCAAGACGTTTATCGCTGCAAATCTCGCACAGTCTATTATCCGCCAGCCTGACCGTCGCGTTCTCCTGATTGACGCTGACCTCCGAGCGTCGCGACTTCATGTGGTCCTTGGGGCGCCTTCCACGCCCGGCTTGACTGACTATCTCCGCGGGGAAGCCGATGAGTTTGCGGTTATTCAAAGCGGCCCGGACGAGAATCTGTGCTTCATTCCGGGAGGCAATGAAGTATCGAATCCAAGCGAACTTCTACCCAGCGAGAGAATGAGACACCTGTTGGACGTCGTCACGCCGCTGTTTGACTTTGTGATCCTGGATTCTCCGCCGGCTACTCCGGTGCATGATCCGAGCCTCTTGGCGGATTTGTGCGACGGGGTGCTGTTCGTCGTTAGGGCGGGAGTTACGGATTTTGAGGTGGCAGAGAAGGCAGTGGCCGAGTTCCAAGCGAAGAACTTACTGGGAGTAGTACTGAACGCAGCCGAACGGAATGCGGCTTACGGGCAGTATTACAAGCACTATACAGGCGGCTAACGGCATGCGGCTGTGCTTAGTACGCATTTCAGCGATATCGCCGCAAAATCCTACATAGACACTCGAGACAATTCCACACCGTCAGTTCCTTTGTTCGGGGGATGCGGCCAATTTCTTCTTACCCGCCAACGCTGGTGATTCGCCGCGCCGTAGGAGTAAGAGCACAGGCAGCAACAAAAGCAAACCCAGTAGGAAGAAAACAATTCCACCTTTATGGTGAAGCGTCCCGGACAAAAAGCTCGGATCCACGTACATCGCTAACAGACTCAGGGTAACGATACGGATCCCGTTTTTCAGAATCATCATGAAGAATGCGCACGTCAAGAAGAACAGCTTCCTCCAGAGGGAATGCAAGCTGTAATGCACAACCGGTAGCGCCAGAATGAAGAGTGCTATGGTGGAGCGGATTCCGCTGCATTCTCTTGCTACTTCGATGTTGACGCGCGCGAGGTGGAAGACAAGGCCATCTCTAAGAACAGGAACTCCGGTCAAGTTGAACAGAACCTCAGTGATTTCCGCGGAGCCCGCCTGCAACAAAGAGATGATTCGCTCCAGTAGGAAATTCGGCAGAGGGACGGTGAGAAAAAGAAAAAGAAAAGAAAAATAGGCCGATTTTACGGCAGCCTTGCCGAAAGAAAAAGCAAATCCAGTTATCCAAAGTAAAATGAGCGCAAGGATATTACCTGTAAGCCGTAGATCGGGAGGCACCTTGTCGCCAGCGAAGCGAACACTGAGGGCGATGATGACAGACAAGAAAAGAAAAATGCCGCCACCTGTATTGAAGGAAAGATTGTTGAAAATTGTGCGGCGTTCCATGAATAGCAGGCCAGCCGTGAGGAAAGGAATGAGTATGAGGTGGGAGGCGTCCTCATTCGTGAGTGATAAGCGAACGAGGGCAATCAGAGGTTTTGCAAAGAGGAACGAACTGACCACAATCCAAACTGTGAACAACAGCCAGCGTTTTGAATCAATGTTCCGCGTGTCATCCAATGCGCTTGACTCCGTTACTCAAATTTTTCCATGCAAAGTCAGGAGACATCGCGTCGGGTTCGAGTGTCTCGCGATGGTAGGCAGGCTGCCATTGGTTCGCGCTCCGCTGCTTACTTGCTGAATGTCTCTGCACGCCGCGTGTAGTGCCGCTCGTAGTAATTCCGATATTCTCCCGATCGTGCATGCTCGAGCCACTCGCCGTTGGTCTGGTACCACTCGATCGTTCGACGAATTCCGTCCTCGAAGCTCACCTCTGGCCGCCAACCTAGTTCCCGTTGAATTTTGGAGCAATCCAGGGCGCAGCGTCGATCGTGACCTGGTCGGTCTTGCACAGAACGCATCAAAGATTCCGGCTTTCTTAGGTGATGCAGGATGGTTCTTACGATCTTCAAGTTAGGTTGCGGCGTGCCGGCTGAAACGTTATAGATAGAACCCGGCTTGGCCTTCTCGAGGCCCAGCGCGATGGCGCGACAATAGTCTTCCACGAACAGCCAGTCGCGTTCCTGCAGCCCATCGCCATAGATAGGAAGCGGTTTGTCTTCCCGCGCATTTGCAATCATTAAGGGAATGAGCTTTTCGGGAAACTGAAAGGGGCCATAGTTGTCCGTACAACGCAAAACGATGGCCGAGATGCCGAAGGTATTTGCGTAAGCGGAAACAAGATGATCCCCGGAAGCCTTGCTAGCGGCGTAGGGGCTGCGGGGATCAAGCGTTGCTTCTTCTGTGAAACTGACTCCTGCAGGCGCGCTGCCGTAAACCTCATCCGTGCTGATATGCACAAATCGTGGAAGACGGAATTTCCGGGCGGTCTCAAGCAGGCAATGAGTCCCCAGAACGTTTGTTCGCAGAAAAGGAGACGCATCTTCAATGCTGCGATCCACGTGCGTTTCCGCTGCGAAATTCACTACGGCATCTACGCCCTTCGTGAAGACGTCATTCACAGTTTGTGGGTCAGCGATGTCGCCACAAACGAGGGAATATCGATGATCGCTCGCAAGGTCTGCAAGGCTTTCCGGATTGCCCGCATACGTCAGCTTGTCGAAATTCACAATCTCCACATCATGCTGGGACGTGAGCAGGTGCCGAATAAAATTCGACCCGATAAAGCCCGCACCACCCGTTACGAGAACCTTCACTGTATCTCTCCCTTATGTTCTAATCTGTCAATTATGTCTACAATTATTGCCCCGTGCTATTCGCTGTCTCGCGCATGTCGCGGCGGAGCCCCACGTCCTGGGATTTTGTTCGCTCCGGATTCCGCGACCATGTTCGTGGCACGAAGCAACGATTCAAACGTACCGGCGTCCGACCACCAGCCTTCCAGGTCGCTGTGCGTAAGGGTACCCTCCCGAAGATACATGTGGTTCACGTCGGTAATCTCCAGTTCATTACGCCAGCTTGGCTTGGTTTTTCCTATCTTTTCGAACACGCTTTGATCGTAAAAGTAGATGCCGGTTACGGCATACTTTGATTTCGGCTTCTTGGGCTTCTCCTCAATGCCAAGAATTCGCCCATTGACGATCTCCGGGCAACCGAATCTTTCGAGGTCGAGAACTTCTTTCAAGATAATGTGGGCGCCGCGCTCCTGTTTCTCAAAAGTCTGTTTCGAGGCGATGATGTTGTTTTCGATGATGTTGTCTCCCAACACGACGCAAATCTTCTCCCCTTCAACAAATGGTTCCGCGAGACGAAGAGCATCGGCGATGCCGCCTTCACCCTCCTGATAGGTGTAGTGAATGCGGTGGAGATTGAAATCCTTGCCGTTTGAAAGTAGGCGGAGAAAATCTCCTGAGTTCTGGCCGCCGGTGACGATAATGATGTCGCGGATGTCGGCATCCACCAGTATTTGGATCGGGTAGAAGACCATCGGCCGGTCGTAAACAGGTAAAGATACTTGTTTGTGACGCGGGTGAGGGGATAAAGCCGGGAGCCTTGCCTCCTGCTAAAACGACACCTTTCATGCTCACAGTGCTCCTTATGCGAGAGTTAAGCCCGCTAGACCATTCGTATGCAAAAGCTACACCCAGCCAAAAAGTTTTCTTCTAACATGCAGTATGCGACACATGGACCAGATGGAAAAGTACCACGAACTAGAGTGTGACCAACTTACACGTAAGTATTCACATCTGCCGACCAATCAGCTGTAAGGCATGCCTCGCCCGACGACGAAAGAAGGATTCGAGAATTCCACGCCTTCTAAAGCGGATCTTGTCTTCGAGCAGTTGAGCCTCAGCCGAAGGAAGTGTCCACCCGGACGCTGCGCAATCTTCCAATACATGTTCCACGCTGGATGCCTTTGGAATGGCCACAACGTTATCCTTGGCTATACACCAGTTCAACGCGACCTGAGCATAGGTCTTTCCGACAGCCGCCGTGACGCGTGGCAGAGCCCCTTCGGGATCGGCCGCTCGAATCCGGGCGAGTCCCATGCCAAGAGGGCTGTACGCGATGATGGTGATCCTGTTTTTCTGGCAATGTTTTAGCAGATTGGGCTCGATAGTTCGTTCGATGAGACTGTAACGGACCTGATTCGTCACGATTCGGAACCTTGACAGAGCTGCTTGGGCTTTCGCCAGTTCTTCGATGGAAAAATTGCTCACGCCGATGAATCGGATTTTGCCGGATTGAACCAATTCTTCCATCGCCCCCATAGGTTCCCCGATAGGAATTGTATAATTCGGCCAGTGGAGCTGGTAGAGATCGATATAATCCGAGCGGAGACGCTGAAGGCTTCTTTCTGCGGCCGCTACTAAACCTTTCCGCGTAAAATTTCGAGGCAAGGCCTTTGTTGCCACGAACACACGCGCCCGGCAGTTTCTTATCACCTCTCCCACGATCTCTTCGGTTTCATATGCTTCAGCTGTATCAATGAAGCAGGCACCACGGTCTATCCCGGCAAGGAGCGGTTCAGCGCCCCCGCTGTATTTCCAGGTACCCAGTCCGATTTCAGGTATTCGGAGGCCCGTATCGCCGAGTTCTTTGGAATGCATTTGGCCAAGTCGCCCTTGTTGGTGCCTAATCTGTCCGTGCTTGCCGTAAAATTCATTCGGTTGCAATCACAATGTCGCGGGATTCCTAAGGCGCATCAAATCCCTCTTCCTTGCAGGATCCGCATGGAGAATGTGTAGAAGAGGATCGGAATCTCAAGCAATCCGGGCCACGGATCATCTGAAGCAAATATGGCGGATTCTTTAGGCCCGACGAGTGAACGAAGATAGTCGCGAACCGACATCCGACCGCTGCAGATTTCGGGAAGCGAGGTCAGGAAGTCTGTGCTCATGCGCATCCAGCGCTCACCACTGCAAGCATGCACGAATGGTATCGGCTTGTCTTGGAGGAGAAGCCACAATAAATAGCCAAAATCAACTCCCGCACGGCCGCACAGCGAATACCAACCCCACACTCGAGGATTGATGTCGATCAGCTTGAATTGACCATTACGTGGATCCCGCTTGAATTCGACCTCGGCAAGACCTGTAAATCGAATTGCCTGGAGAACGCTGACAGCAGGACCAACGACACCAGGATCCTCCACCGTCTCTACAAACGTGCTAGCGCGGCCGAAGTCCATAGGAATCTGACGTGTGCGCCGCGCTACAAGGGAAGCCAAGGGACGACCATCCTTGTAGACTCCAGCATAGGAAAACTGGGTTTCACCACCGCCAGGGATGACCTCCTGAACCATGAGCATTTCCGAGGGCATGAGCTTGCAAGCCTCGTCATAGCGTGCCAAAAGGGTTTCAAGGTCATCGACCCGCCAGGCCTTGTCGGCGGTCAGTCTATTGAAGTGCTCGCGCGAGGCCGGTTTGAGGATCAGTGGAAACTCGAGTTCGAGTGATTGGAGATCTCCTCGACTGTGGGGGTAAAAGGTCCGCGGATGATCAACGCCCACCGTATCAGCTAGCTGGTGCATTAGCCGCTTGTCGCAAGCCCACTTAAGCGTATCCCAAGGCGGAACGGTTATTTGAAACAACTTGGACAGCTGTTCGTGATGAGTGGACGCCACAACCACACTGTCGTCAGAAGTCGGAAAGAGCAACCACCCGTTCAGACTATATCTGCGACCGATCTCAAGGAGATAGTTGACGCCGTTCTCGTCGTCCCAACTGGGGTAGAACAGAGTGCGACGAGCATAACGAGAGATGCCAGCCAGCCGTTGCTCGGATTGGTTGATAACCCAAACATTAATGCCGTGGCGGCCCAAGCTGCGTGTTAAGGCGAGTGCACGGTAGTCCCCACCCATGACTACAGCGCCCAAATTAGCTCGAGCCGGTTGTGAGAGGCTATCCATTCCGACATCAGTCTCGGTCGCAGATTTGATCACAGTGCATCAGCTCCTCTTCCGTCGGATCTTCTGAGTTAACGCTCGCGCAGCAAAATCCGCTCCAGCCACAAATCGCATTAACGGCCCGAAGCTCCACGCGGCAGGAGCACCCAGGAAATACAAGCCAGGAATAGATGATTCGAAGTGGGAGTCCAGCACCGGATATCCTTCCACTTGACGAATGCCAGCAAGCAGTTTTTCGGAGAGGAATGAATATAACCCAATGTTGACGCGATAGCCGGTGGCCAGCAAGATATGGTTGACTCGCCGCTCGCTTCGGTCATCGAGTGAAAGCCTCAGCTCATTCCCAGTGTCAGTGGCAGATTCTACCGAACGACTCGTTGTTATGGTCACATTTCTAAGTCTGGGTATGAGCCATTTTGCGCCTGCGGGACGAATTGCGCGCGGGCCCAACTTGTCCTGCCAGCGGCGAGGCAAGCTCCGGAACCAATTAGGCGCGGCCACAAGATGGCTCACACCAGCAGGGCCCACGTCCGGCCATGCGTAAAGGAGTGCAGAGACAGGCCACGTGTGAAGCAAGGGCTTGGTTTGCAGAAAGTGAACGACTGGTGCCCGCACGATGACTTCGACTTCCGCTCCAACTTCGCGCAATAGAGCTGCAGATTCGAGTGCACTCTGCCCGCCGCCAACAACAGCTAGTTTCTGCCCGGCAAAGTGACGGAGATCCTGGTGTTCGGAAGTGTGCGAGGCAACGTCAGGTGACAAGTCCTTGAATTGGGGTGGTTTCCATGCGAAGGGAACGATCCCACTGGCAACGATTACGCGCCGCGCGGAGAAGACTTCGCCATCTTCCAGCGTCAGCTGGAAGCCTTCAGACTCCGCCTCAATGCGAGAAACCCTCCTTGGGTCGACGTAGGGCACAGCCTGACGTTGAAACCAGCGTCCGTAGTCAATAAAACGGTCCAAGGGTATGGGAGCGCTGAGGTAATTTCCATTCACAGATTTGTATGTGTCCAGCGTCAGTTTGGAGTTCGGGTCGGAGAGGTTCGACCCGGCCCACGGCGAGCGCAAAAACATGCCGATGGGCATATGACGTTCCCAAAAACCCATGCATTCGCCAAAAACGCGAATGTCCTCTCCTTCACTTGCATTCAAATGTGCGGCTGCCGATAGTCCGTAGGGGCCAGCACCGACGATTACAGTGTTAGATGGTTGCATTCTATCCTGGATTTCAAGAGCTTGCGCTCCATGAGATGCATGACTTAAGTGCGCTTTCTTCACCGCCCTCGACGTGAATTCCCCTTATCCCGTCACTTCTCTGAATCACGGTCTCGCAAGTCCGCGGGTCCAAGGACCCGGGAGATTGAAAGAGTCTTAGTTTTGTCAAATAGAGTGCATGAAATAAGGCATAGGATGTACCGAGCATGCTGTTTGTATACCAATTTCGTACTGCTAGACGTGTATGATTCGAGAACGAGGTCGTGCGAGGCCAAGGAATAAACCTTTCATTCGGTTTGATGGAGAATTCTATGCAACACAAAACAAAGGATTTAGTCCTGAACAAGTTTCACTCGCCGGCAAAGAGTCACGCTCGGTGTCCGTCATCGGGTGATGCCTCAGTGACCTCGTAAACTAGACGGTCGCCATCCAAGATTGCATACGCTAGCCGCGCGCGTTCACTTTCGGGGCCCTCAATGCGCCATCCTCTGTGATCCTCAACGAGTCTCATCTCGCTGCG
>WNFT01002567.1_pt1 | contig 15610 bp, 11 predicted proteins | sample 5400191 | NCBI WGS metagenome assembly WNFT01 (sample SAMN13153359, study PRJNA577476) | soil metagenome | isolation source: 80 cm saprolite under Madrone tree | place: USA:California | collected 2016-06-14 | reverse complement strand
ATCCCCATACACGGACGGCGTCACCCGCCCCGGATGAGGCTCATTCACGCGGACGTGACGGACTTGGACGCCGTGAAGGATGGTGATCTTATCCGGCTGCTGGAGTATCTGAATTACAATTGTCCGAAAAATGTAGGGCACGGGTTCGGGCCAACACTGGTTGGTCGGGGTAGGAGAGCCCACGCCGCTTAACTCCATTTCGCCGTGCTTCTTGACGACTTCCGCCGCCTGGGGCTTGAGGATCGGATTGGTGTAATCGCCGACAAGCTGCCTGGGATCGCTTACGCCCCTTTGTGGCCCGCCGCGCAGGCGCAAACGATTCGTCACCGGACCAGGGCCGGATGCCGGCGGTTCGAAGCCGGGCCAATATGGGTGACTCCATATGCCGGAGAAATCCGGGATGGATGCGGCGGTTTGCGCACCGCTGCCGGTTGGCCCGACCGCGGGCGTCACCGCCTGCCCGAAGGCGGCCGTCACAGAAGCTGCCGCTGCCGCCAATGCCGCCAACAAAAGGAAATCGCGCCGCCGCACGCCCATGGCTACCTTCCTCTCATGGTTCCGCAGGCATCTCTCGAATAATGCTACAGCCGTTGCAGGTGCGCCTGAAGGGGCGCGCGATGTCTGAACCTGGCCCGACTCTGCCGACTTGGGCGTTACGACAAGTCGGCAGCACACCGGTCGCGCTGCGAACGTCGCGGCAAAGGCAGCCCATGACCGAAGCCGACCTTCGCGTCCTTTTGTCTTCGGTCAGTTTATTCGGTGACCCGCGATCTGCCACGGACCCAGATTGAGTACCAGTCGCGTCGCCTTGCCGGCCGCGTCGCGTTCGAAGGCCAAGCGTGTATGGTCGCCGTCATCCACGAAGAACTCGTTGCTTGACATGGGGATGACCGTGACCGGTGCACCCTTCTCAAAGTCGAGGACCGGCGCTCCACTGGCCTCGATCTGGAGCTTACCGTCATTGACAGCGACTTGAAGATCGGCCCCTTGCAGTCGGATCAGGGCACGGACGATCATCAGCTCGATCGGCGCGTCCTGCCCGTTGCGCTCGATCCTTAAGCGGATCTTAGCGTTGACGGGCCCGCGCATCTTCTCGAGCGCTTGGTTGAGGCTCATGCCTTGCGTCGCCTCGTCGTCCAGATGCGTGATGATGTCATTGGCTATGACGCCAACCCTGGCGGCAGGTGCGTCCTGGATCGGAGACAGCACCTTGAGGAGACCGCCCTGCATCGCGATCTCGATGCCGAGGCCGCCGAACGGCTCTTGTTTGTCGCGTGAGTTGGACGATGCGAACCTGTAGGTTCCCTCAAAAGCCGCGAGCGCCGCTTGATCGATCGCCGCGGGCGCGGTCGCTGATGCTGGCACGCCCCGGTCGGGAACCAAGAAGGTGCCGTAGGTCAGATTGCGAAAGGGAGCCCGAAACTGGAAGCTCTTGTCGGGCGCAACGTGGATGAGCTGTATTGCGATCAGTTGCTCCGAGGGATCAACCCAGAAATAGGTGCCCCAGGCGCCGCCCCAGGTGTAGCTGCCCACCGACCCGGGCACCATGCTCCGGGCAGCATCGCTGCGGATCCCGAAGCCGAGCCCGAAAGTCGAGCCAACCAGCGGCCCCACGGAGCCGCCGGCGAAGCGGATGCCGGGAGGCAGCGAACTCGTGGTCATCCGACGGACGGTTGCGGGTGAGAGGATGCGCACCCCATCGAGTTCGCCGCCATTGAGCAGCATCTGGCAGAACCGCAGATAGTCGGCAGCCGTCGACACCAGTCCACCGCCGCCCGAGAACAGCGTGGTCGGCTTGGTGACGTCCCGATCAAAAAGAGTTTCTGCGCCAACCGGCGGGTCGACGAGGCGCGCGAGCTTCTCCGGCGGCACCCAGAAACCGGTGTCGACCATGCCAAGTGGTTTGAACAGGCGGCTATCAAGAAACTGGTCGAGCGGCTGGCCTGAAGCGACCTCGATGACCCGTCCTAGAACGTCGGCGCTGTAACCATATTCCCAGACCTCGCCCGGCTGATGGGCGAGCGGAAGCCGCGCCAAGCGGGACACGAAGTCCTTCAATGAGCTGTCGCGTGCGAGACCTCTGATGCCGCCCCCCCGGTAGAGCTTGTGCACGGCCGTATTGTTGCCTTCGGGGTAGACGATGCCGGATGTGTGGCGCAACAGGTCCTCGACGGTCATCGGGCGCTTCTGCGGCTCAAGCGCGAGCTTGCTCTGTCCGCTCGCCGGATTGGTCGTCTCGACGCCCACCATCATGTCCTTGAGTTCGGGAAGATACTGGTGGGCCGGGGCGGCGAGATCGAGCTTTCCGTCCTCGACCAGCATCATGGCGGCCACGCTGGTGACCGGCTTGGTCATCGAGGCGATCCAGAAGATCGCATCGGACCGCAGCGGCACAGTCTTCGCATGGTCGCGAAAGCCAACGGCGCGCAGATAGGCAACCTTGCCGTTGCGCGCGATCACCGAAACAGCGCCCGAGAATGCGCCGGCATCGACCTGCGACTGCTGCCAGGCTGCGATCCGCGCCAGCCGCGATGACGAGAAGCCGAGCGCTTCCGGATCGCTCACTGGCGTGTTGTCGTAGGCGCGGGCGGTCGTGGCGAGGCCGAGAGTCACGAGGTAGAGGATCGACAATGCGGCGAGAAGGTGATGCAGGCGCTTCATCCGGGCGTCCTTTCCAGCTTGGCAGACGGCGATGGGCGGCAAGGTCAATCATCGGGCCGTTCGGAGGGGCGGTTTGTCAGTGGCCAGATGCGCTACAATGCGTAACATTGGCGATGCGGAAGGTCAATCCGGCAGCCAGTCTGCTTATGGCCCATTACGTCGATCTCGGAAGTGCTCGGCATGGCCGCTATTGAAGCGGTAACCGGACCACCCTGCGATATCGGGAAGCCCACGATGCGTAGAGCCGCGCCGCGTCCGGGTGGCACGCAAGCTGTGTGCTCGGCACCGATAATGCGGTACCCTCGCCGCGACGCCAGATGCGACGCCGGTCGTTGGGACGCGGATTTCGAGAGGTCAGCCATGGATGCACGCGATTATCTCCTCCGATCAACCGCGATGCTGTTCGCTCTTCTGGGTAGCGCGATGCCGGTTGCGGCCGAGCCTGATGGGGCGAAAGCGGTGGCTTACGCGGCGGTCGAGCGCAACGCCAATGAGATCGCAACCGTCGGCGACAGCGTCTACTATTTTGCCGAGCTCGGCATGCAGGAGTACGAGAGCGCGAAGTTTGTCAGGCAGGTGCTGGAGTCGATCGGCTTTACGGTCGAGGCCGGCGCCGCCGGAATGCCGACCAACATCTGGGCTCACTGGGGCACCGGTAAACCGCAGGTCGTGATCGTCTCCGAAATGGATGCGCTTCCAGGCGGCTCGCAGTTACCCGGCAGCATCGAGCGCAAGCCGCTGATCGCGGGAGCGCCGGGCCACATGGAGGGCCACAATACCCACCCCGCCGTGGCGATCGGCGCCGCCTATGCGGTCAAGCAGGCGATGCAGCGCTACAACATTGCGGGCAGCATCGCGATTTCGCTCGGGCCTGCGGAAGAGCAGATCATCAGCCGGCCCTATCTGGTGCGGGCCGGCCAGTTCAAGGATTCAGACATTGCGATCCTGCTGCACCTCGGCGACAATTTCGCCGCCGGCCATGGGCTGATGAACTACGCGGCGATCAGCGCAAAATTCACCTTCCACGGCAAGACCGCCCACGGCGCGGTGAACCCATGGGACGGCAAGGACGCCGTAGATGCCGTCGAGCTGATGGACATCGGCTTCGACAAGCTGCGCGAACATCTGCGCCCAACCTACCGCGCCCATCGCGCCATCACGTCCGGCGGCATCCAGCCGAACATCATTCCGGATTATGCACAAATCTGGTGGTTCGTGCGCGACTCGACCATGGCGTCCGCAAAGGAGACGTTCGACAAGCTCACCCGAATCGCCGAAGGCGCCGCCCTGATGACCGGAACAACTTATGAATATCAGATCGATGCGGCCGGCTGGCCGCAACTCGGACTGAAATCGATCGCCGAAGTCATCCAAACCAATATCGATGCGGTCGGCATGCCGCAGTGGAGCGAAGACGAGCAGGAGTTCGCTCGCAAGTTCCAGGCTGCCATGGGGGCGCGGGTGGTGGGCCTCAACACCAAGCAGATCCCCCTCGGTCAGCGCGGACAATCAGCTTCGTCGAACGACAATGGCGACGTCACGTGGGCGGTGCCGAGCGCAGCGCTGAATTTTCCGTCGACCGTTCCGGGGATCACAGCTCACAACTGGCAGGCCGGGGTGACGCCAACCAGCACGATGGCCCACAAGGGAATGGTGTCGGCCTCGAAGGTGTTGGCTGGAGCGATGCTCGATTTCCTGACCAAGCCTGAACTCGTCCGGCAGGCGCGGGTTGAATTCGAAAAAGCGACGACCGAGATGAAATACTTTCCGGTATTGCCACCGGACGCGAAGCCGCCGCTCGACCTCAACAAGGAGACCATGGACCGGTATCGGGGCGAGATGGCCAAGCACTATCTGAATAGAACGGTGCGGTTCAATTGAGCGGACCTTTGGCCTCTACCCTTCCTCCCGCGCAGAGCAGGGAAGCGTGCGGGTAGGGGGTGCCCAACCGGAACCCAATCTTATCTCTCGTGCACTATTAGACCGCGGTTGGGTGGCGCAGAGGAGACTTCAATGCAGTTGCAGCGGCAAGCTCCGATCCGGGCCGGCACGCCCGACCATCCGATTACCATTACGGCGGCGCCGCACCGGGTGCGCGTCACCTTTGCGGGCCGTGTGGTGGCGGACACCATGCGGGCGCTATCGCTGGCGGAAGCATCTTATGCGCCGGTCATGTACATTCCGCGTGAGGATGTCGACCTCACAACTATTGAGCGAACGAGCCACAAGACGCACTGCCCCTACAAGGGCGATGCGTCGTACTATTCGATCCGCACCGGTGATCGGAACTCCGATAACGCCATATGGAGCTATGAACGACCGCTTGAGGCCGTGGCCGCGATCGCGGGGTACATGGCCTTCTACCCCAACCGGGTCGATAGCTTGGAGCAACTGCCGGATTGAGGCGCCCCCTCCCTCCCCCGCAAAGTGGGAACGTTGGGGGGGCGAAAAGCAGTCATGGAGCGTACCGTTGCGGGCTGATTGCCCAGACCCACGAGACGCGATCAACCGAAAGCACGCGTGCGTTAGAAATTGGACCTTCCTGGCAAATATTTAACTGTTTTTTTGCCTTGTTCCTGCGCTACCTTTTAAATAAAGAGGCTCAATGGGGATTCCGAAGATGGATGCACGCTTCGCCGCCCGGATGGCGACCGGATTGAGCTTGGCGATTTTGAGCCTTGCGGGACTGCGTGGAGAAGCCTTCGCGCAATACTACCCCCCCGGCCCCTATACGCCTGTTCCGCCACCGTATCGCCAGGCGCCGCCGGTGCCGCCGGACGACGACGAGGATCTCCCTCCATACCCGGCGCCGGGCCCTTACGGCCGGCCGTCAAACGCGCCTTATCCTTATGGTAGGCCGCCTTCCGGCATTCAGAGCGAAGCGTTGCCGCCCCCCGGCCCGTCGCCATATGGCGGCGGCGCCTACCAGGAGGGAGGATTGGCCCCGCCGCCCGGCCGCGGATATAACTACGGAAATTGGGAGCCCATCCGCCCGCCGGGTGACATGTACGCGCCCAATGATCGCTCGCTGCCCCCGGGCCCCGGCCGGCCATCCGACTATGCCAACAGGCCGCCGATGGAGATAACGCCGAACGCTGGAAGCCCTCCGCCGCCCGGCTCTGGCTATGCGGCCCTCCCACCGGATTATCGGCCTGAAACAGGACAGCCTCGGGAACTGCCGCCACAGTTCCGGCGCCAGATGGTCGATTACCCGACCCGCGAACCTGCCGGCACGATCGTGATCGACACGCCCAATACCCATTTGTACCTGGTCCTCGGTGGCGGCAAGGCGTTACGCTACGGCATCGGTGTCGGCCGCGAGGGTTTCACGTGGGCGGGCCGCGAAAAGGTCAGCCGCATGTCCGAATGGCCGGATTGGAATCCGCCCAAGGAAATGATCGAACGCCAACCCTATCTGCCGCGATTCATGGCAGGGGGTGAAAGCAATCCCCTTGGTGCTCGTGCGCTTTACTTGGGGAACACGCTGTATCGCATCCACGGCACCAATCAGCCATCAACCATCGGATCGTTCGTGTCGTCAGGATGTATTCGGCTGACGAATGCGGACATTGAGGACCTTTACGGTCGCGTTACGGTGGGTACCAAGGTGGTCGTGTTGCCTGGAGGAAGGCAGTCAGCTGGCTCAACCGCAGCTGTCCGGTAGCCGCGCGCGGCCGATCCCGGAATCAGCGTCTGATTGACTCATCCTCGTGCATTGCGACGTTCGACAAATTTGCGGCGCCGCATCGCTCCATTCTACCGCTCCCTGGTAACCGGCGGAGGGTGAATGGGGCGCGATCGGATTTTGCAAACCGGGCCATGCAAATGCAGCAGTTCCGACAGGCCGTTGTGTGGGGATGCGTCGGGTGGGTTTCCACCTGCCCGAACTTTGATTTCGGCGTGCGCTCGAATGCACTGCCGCTGGCATTCGGCATGACTCCCGAGGCTGCCGGAGCCGCCCTCCTGAGTCCGCTGGCCCGTGTTTCCGGTCGGCGGGATTCCGAGATGTATTATACGGAGAGGACCGCTCTGGCGACTGGCTTTATTGTCCATGAACGGCAGCGGTTATGGCTGCAGTTCCGCCATCACCGGCTCACCGGCTGGAAGTACGACTGGGATCGACCGATCGCCTGGTAGCGGCCGGACTTGACCCCATCTCCACCTGCGAGATTAGAAGGGCTCTGTAGGGGCGACCCTTGTGGTCGCCCCGCTTGCGCGCCGCCCGCGCTGACCGGATGGGTTAAACTGTCCATTACGTCTACCAGGAACGGGGCGACCACAAGGGTCGCCCCTACAAGCGGAACCGCCGCTACCTATTCTCCGCTGGCGGCCTCGCGGTGCGCCTCGCCTTCCGCCTTCTGTTTGGCCTCGAGGTCTTCACCGGTTTGCTGGTCGACCATTTTCATCGACAGCCGAACCTTACCGCGTTCGTCGAACCCCAACAGCTTGACCTTCACTTTGTCGCCCTCCTTGACGACATCGGAGGTCTTTTGCACCCGTCGCGGCGCGAGCTGGCTGATATGCACGAGGCCGTCTCGCGAGCCGAAGAAATTCACGAATGCGCCGAAGTCCATCACCTTCACGACCGTCCCGTCGTAGATCATCCCGACCTCTGGATCGGACGCAATCGACTTGATCCAGTTGATGGCAGCCTTGATCGACTCGCCGGACGAAGAGGCGACCTTGATGGTGCCGTCGTCGGAGATATCCACCTTGGCGCCGGTCTTCTCGACGATCTCGCGGATCACCTTGCCGCCGGAGCCGATCACCTCACGAATCTTGTCGGTCGGGATCGTAAGCACCTCGATTCGCGGCGCATGTTCTCCAAGCTCGGCGCGGGCCGAGGTGATCGCCTTCGCCATTTCGCCGAGAATATGCAGCCGCCCGTCTTTGGCCTGGGTCAGCGCGACCCTCATGATCTCCTCGGTAATGCCGGCGATCTTGATGTCCATTTGCAGCGAGGTGATGCCCTTCTCGGTGCCGGCGACCTTGAAGTCCATGTCGCCGAGATGGTCCTCGTCGCCGAGGATGTCGGAGAGCACGGCGTAACGTTGGCCTTCCAGGATGAGGCCCATGGCGATGCCGGCCGTCGGCGAGCGCACCGGCACGCCAGCGTCCATCAGAGCGAGCGATGCGCCGCACACCGTTGCCATCGACGACGAACCGTTCGACTCGGTGATCTCCGACACCACCCGGATCGTGTAGGGGAACTCGTGCTTGAGCGGCAGCATCGGGTGCACGGCGCGCCACGCCAGCTTACCGTGCCCGATTTCGCGCCGCCCCGGCGCGCCGAGGCGGCCGGTCTCGCCCACCGAGAACGGCGGGAAATTGTAATGCAGCATGAAGCTTTCTTTGTAGGTGCCGGTGAGCGAGTCGACGAACTGCTCGTCCTCGCCGGTGCCGAGCGTCGCCACCACGAAGGCCTGTGTCTCGCCGCGCGTGAACAGCGCGGAGCCGTGGGCGCGAGGCAGCACACCGACCTCGGCAAGGATCGGCCGCACTGTCTTGAGATCGCGCCCATCAATGCGGTGGCGGGTATCAAGAATGTTCCATCGCACGATTTTGGCTTCGAGTTCCTTAAATGCGGCGGCGACCCGCTCCGTGTCGTAGCGCGGACTCTCCCCGCCGTCCGCGAAGAAGTGTGCCATCACGATCGCTTTGGCTGCATCCACGGCCGCATGGCGCGCCATCTTGTCGGGGATCGCGTAGGCGGATCGCAGTTGCGGCTCGACCAGGCCGAGCATTTCCTTCTCGAGCTCGGTATTGTCGACCACCACCAGATCGCGCGGCTCCTTAGCGGCCTTCTCGGCAAGACGGATGATTGCCTCGATCACCGGCTGGAAGTGCCGGTGGCCGAACATCACGGCGCCCAGCATGACTTCCTCGGGAAGTTCCTTTGCCTCGGATTCAACCATCAGCACCGCTTCTGCGGTACCAGCGACCACGAGGTCGAGGTTGCTCTCCGTCATCTCGTCGACTTGCGGATTAAGGACATATTCATTGTTGATGAAGCCGACCCTGGCGGCGCCGACCGGGCCCATGAATGGTACGCCGGAGAGCGTCAGGGCGGCAGACGCCGCCACCATTGCCAGGATATCGGGATCGTTTTCCTGATCGTGCGACATGCAGGTTGCGATGACCTGCGTATCGCAGCGCCAGCCGTCGGCAAACAACGGACGAATCGGGCGATCCATCAACCGCGACGTCAAGGTCTCGCGTTCGGTCGGGCGCCCCTCGCGCTTGAAGTAGCCGCCCGGAATGCGGCCGGCGGCAAAGAATTTTTCCTGATAGTTGCAGGTCAGCGGCATGAAATCGATGCCTTCCTTGGATTTCTTCGCCGCCACAACGGTAGCCATGACGGTGGTCTCGCCATAGCTCGCGAATACCGCGCCGTCGGCCTGCCGGGCTATCCTGCCCGTTTCGAGAACGAGCTTGCGCCCGCCCCAATCGAGTTCCTCACGATGGATGTTAAACATTGGTTTCGACTTCTTTCATGGTTTGCGCCATGAATGCCATGAGCAAGATAGCGGGACACTGCACGCATCATCCTCAAACGGCCCTTTCCCTACCTTCACCCGCCTGGGGGGAGGGTAGGGGCCGCCGAGGTTGCTTTCAGTCAACAGTGTCCGGCAATCCTGCCATGGCGTTCTGGCCTTGGGCTGCCGGGCATTCTGCGCCCGGCCCAACACCCCCACCCTACCCTCCCCCGCCTGCGGGTGAGGGTAGGGTGGGGGCGAATGCAACGGATGCACCACGCCTCCGCTGGAAATTGCGCAACCGCCCCCTGCCGACCCTCACCCGCCGTGCTGGTGAAGGTAGGGAGGGGGCGGCTTCCTGGATGACACATAGCCGCCGGAAACCGGGTCAACGAGCGAGTTCTGCTCAACGACGGATACCAAGTTTCTGGATCAGAGCCCTGTAGCGGCTTTCATCGACGCGCTTGAGATAGTCAAGAAGCTGGCGACGCTGGGACACAAGCTTCAACAATCCCCGTCGAGAGTGATTGTCCTTAACGTGCTTCTTGAAATGCTCAGTGAGATTGTTGATGCGCTCCGACAGGATCCCGACCTGTACCTCCGGTGACCCAGTATCGCCGGCCTTTTTGGCATGCGCGTTGATGACTTCCGATTTACGCTCGGCAGTGATCGACATCGTTAACGACCTTCCTGTCGGCCGGCTCTGCCTTGCAGTCCGGCGAGGTTGAACACGCGCTTGGGGACGATTTCGCCGCGGTCGACTTCGGCTAGGGCAACGAGGCTGCCTGAGGCCGTAACGTAAACCGTGCCACGGACAACGGGGGCGTCCCGTCCGCGCATCAAGACGGCTTGGCCCCTTTGGAGCCTCGCCGCGTCAGCCCTGCTGACGGCTAGCGCCGGGATGTCGTCCAGCGCAGTCGCAACCGGGAATAGTGCATCGGCAAGGCTACCCTCACCGGCAGCGGCTCTATGGCACAAAGCCTCCAGTTCTTCCAGAGAAATCATGTTCCGCTCGGCAAACGGGCCGACGGCCATTCGACGCAAGGCAGCGACATGCCCCCCACAGCCAAGGGCGCGGCCGAGATCGCGGGCCAGCGCCCGCACATACGTTCCCTTGCCGCACTCCGCCTCGAAGCCGGTATGGTGCGGATCCGGCATGTCGACCAGCGTCAGGCGGTCGATGTTCACGACCCGGGGCTTGAGTTCAGGCTCTTCGCCGTCGCGTGCGATGTCATAAGCGCGCTCGCCTTCAATCTTGATCGCGGAAAACCGCGGCGGCACCTGTTCGATAGCGCCGATGAATCCTGGCAAAAGCGCCGTGATTGCGTCCGACGTCGGCCGCGCATCGCTCGACTCCACCACCCGTCCCTCGGCGTCGTCAGTGTCTCGCTCTTCGCCCCAGCGCACCGTAAAGTGGTAGGTTTTACGCCCGTCCATCACGAACGGCACCGTTTTGGTGGCGTCTCCGAGAGCAATCGGCAGGCATCCGGATGCCAGCGGGTCGAGGGTGCCGGCGTGACCCGCCCGTTTGGCTGCGAACAGGCGCTTTATCACCGACACCGCGTAGGTTGACGTCATGCCGATCGGCTTGTCGAGCACGACCCAGCCATGGACATCGTATTTTTCGCGCTTGAACTGCTGCGCTTTGCCGGCTCGACGGGGACGGTCGACCGGCGGGGCCGGTTCGGGTGCGGACGGCGGCACGCCGTCGACAACCATCGGCCCATCGGTTGCGGCGTCAACAGGACGTGGATCGGCTATGATGGAACTCATTCCTGCTCGCTTGAGTCGTTATCGAGATCGCGTCTTACCTGTGGGGACCGCAGCAGCCGTTCGACTCGCTCGGCTTCTTCAAAGCGTTCATCGATGCGAAAGCGGATGTCAGGCGCAAATTTGAGATTCACCCGCCGGGCGATTTCCCCGCGAAGGTAGCGTTTGTTGCGCTCGAGCGCCGCAAGCACGACTGCGGTGTCCTGGCCGCCAAGCGGCAGGACATATACGGTCGCGATTCGCAAGTCCGGCGACATGCGGACCTCCGGAACCGTGATGAGATGGGTTTCGATCACCGGATCGTGGACTTCGCCGCGTACCAGAATTTCTGCCAGGGCATGGCGAACGAGTTCGCCTGCGCGCAGTGAACGCTGGGTCGGCCCCTTGGCGGGCTCACGGGCATGGCCGCGCGACATGGTCTTTTAAACTCAGAGCGTGCGTTGCACCGTCTCCACGCGGTAGCACTCGATCACGTCGCCGACCCTCATATCCTGGTAATTCTCAAAAGACATACCGCATTCCTGGCCGACGACCACTTCCCTGGCATCATCCTTGAAGCGCTTGAGCTGCGACAACTTACCCTCGTGAATCACCACATTGTCGCGAATGAGGCGCACGTTGGCGCCGCGCTCGACCGTTCCCTCGGTGACCCGGCAGCCGGCAATCTTGCCCACTTTGGAGATATTGAAGATCTCCAGGATAAGGGCAGTGCCGAGCATCGTTTCGCGCAATATCGGCGCCAGCAGGCCGGACATTGCTTTTTTCACGTCATCGACGAGATCGTAGATGATATTGTAGTAACGAATTTCCACGCCATCGCGCTCGGCCATTTCGCGCGCTTCCTTGTGGGCGCGCACGTTGAAGCCGATGATCGCGGCGCCCGAGGCCTCAGCGAGCGTGACGTCGGATTCACTGATACCGCCGGCGCCGGCCAAGATTATGCGGGCAGCCACCTCCGTGGTTCCGAGCTTTTCAAGCGCACCCGCAATGGCTTCGACCGAGCCCTGCACGTCGCCCTTGATGAGAAGCGGGAACTCCTTGAGTCCGGAGGTCTTGAGCTGACTCATCATCTGTTCGAGCGATCCGCGCTTGCCGCTCGCCCGCGCCGCGATCTTGTCGCGTTTTTGGCGGGCACGGTAGTCGGTCACCTCGCGGGCACGCGCGTCGCTGTCCACGACGGCCAGACGGTCGCCGGCTTCCGGCGTTCCGTTGAAGCCAAGAATCTCGACAGGCGTAGACGGGCCGGCATCGTTCACGGATGCGCCGGTATCCGACAACAGGGCCCGCACGCGACCCCATTCGGCGCCGGCGACCACGATATCGCCGCCACGAAGCGTGCCGCGCTGCACCAGTACAGTCGCCACCGGGCCGCGACCACGGTCAAGCTTGGCCTCGATGACAGTGCCTTCGGCCGGCCGGTCCGGATTGGCCTTGAGGTCGAGAATTTCGGATTGCAATCCGATGATTTCCAAGAGCGTGTCAAGATTGATCTTCTTGGTCGCCGAAACTTCGACGTCGAGCACCTCTCCGCCGAGCGATTCGACTTGCACTTCATGCTGCAGCAGTTCGGTTCGCACCCGCTCCGGCTTCGCGTCCGGCTTGTCGATCTTATTGATTGCGACGATCATCGGCACCTTCGCGGCCTTGGCGTGCTGGATCGCCTCGACGGTCTGGGGCATCACGCCGTCATCGGCAGCGACCACCAACACCACGATGTCGGTGACCCTGGCGCCGCGCGCCCGCATCGACGTGAACGCCGCATGGCCGGGCGTGTCGATGAAGGTGATCTTTGCGCCGCGCGGCGAGGCGACCTGGTAAGCGCCGATATGCTGCGTAATTCCGCCGGCCTCTCCGCCCGCCACGTTGGTGGACCGGATGGCGTCGAGAAGCGAGGTCTTGCCGTGGTCGACATGGCCCATAATGGTCACGACCGGCGGCCGCGTATGCAGCATGGCTGGATCGTCGGTCTTGCCAAACAGACCTTCTTCGACGTCCGATTCGGCGACGCGTCTTACGGAGTGGCCGAGTTCCTCGGCGATGAGCTGGGCGGTGTCGGCATCGATCGTGTCCGTGATCTTGGCCATCTGGCCTTGCTTCATCAAGAGCTTGATCACGTCGACCGCGCGTTCGGCCATGCGATTGGCTAGCTCCTGGATGGTGATCACCTCCGGGATCGTCACTTCACGCACCAGCTTTTCCTTGGGCTCATTAGCGGCGTGGCCTTTGAGGCGCTGGGTGCGGCGGCGAAACGACGCGACCGAGCGCTCGCGCTCCTCGTCGGCCGTCAGCGCGGTTACCAGCGTGAGCCGTCCGCGGCGCCGCTCCGGTCCGCCTCGAGCGGGCTTTGGGGCCGGCACCGGACGGGCGGCGCCAGGGCCGCGACGGGCCGGTCGCGGCGCCTCTTCCTCCTCAGCTTCTTGAACGACACGGCGCGCACTGATCGGCGTGACCGCAGCACCGGGAGGCTGTGCAGCGGTTTTTGGCTTGGTTTCGTCATCTCCGAAACGTTTCTTGGCCTCGGTCTCGGCCTTGCGCTTCGCCTCCTCGTCGTGGCGGCGACGCTCGTCCTCTTCGTGCTTTCGCGCCTCGGCGGCGTCGCGTTCGGTCCGTTCGGCCGTCTCTTTTTCCTCGCGGCGCCGCGCGACTTCTTCCGCGATCCGCCGCTCCTCGGCCTCGCTGACCTTCGATTCCGCAAGCGCGTGAGCGCGAGCCGTGCGCTCTTCCTCGGTCAACTGGCGCAGCACGACACCGGATGGCTTGCCGCCGGAGGTGCCCGGCGCGTGCTGGATGGCGCCCCCAGCCGCAGCACCTCTGCCGCCGGCTCCCCGCCGCGGGGTGGACACGGCCGGCGTTGCGGCCGGCGCAGTCTCGGCGACTTTGCCATCGCCCGGACCCATGGTCCGCCGCTTCACTTTTTCGACCACAACCGCTTTCGTACGGCCATGGCTGAAGCTTTGGCGCACCACCCCCTGTTCGACGCTGCGCTTGAGCGTCAATGTCTTGGTTGGGGTGACCGTCAAGGTCTTCTCGCCGGGATTCTTGGTTTCAGTCATTACGATCCTGGTTCCGGATAGTGCCATTTCGCTGCCGTGAGCCGCGGTCCCGGTTGCCCGGGTTATCAGCTCGGAAGTATTCGAGAAACCGCCAACGTGCGAGAAACGTCTCGCTCGCCCGACCGGCCAGCAATGCAGCGTGTACCACATTTAGGCGGCCCAATGCCAAATCCAATTGAGCGGACGGGAAGGCTTGGACAATTTTTCCCTCCGCCCCATGCTCCGCACGGTGCCTCAGGGCGCCGGCAAGCCTGCGACCGCTTTCCTCCCCGGCATCTCGTGCCCTGATCAGGGCCACCAGGGGTGCTGTCGCAACGGCGGTCTCTACTTTTGCAAAGCCCAGGATGACGAGCCCCGCTTTGTGGGCAATCGACAGGGCATTCAGCGCCGATCGCTCCAGAAGCCGGTCGAGCTCGTCCGCAAGCTCGGCAGAGACCTTGACGTCGGCCTTAAAGGCATGCCCAAACATGCGCCGCCGAACCGCCTCCTCGACGAGATGGCGGCGGGCCGTGATCCAGACGCCCCGTCCCGGCAACCGATGCTTGAGATCCGGCACCACGGAACCATCCGGACCGACGACAAAACGCATCAGTTCCCCGACAGGGCGCACCTCGTGGGTTGCGATGCACAATCGCTCCCTCGGCGCTGCAGCGGCGTGCGCCTCACAGACCGTTACGGCATGTTCCGCCAGTCTTTGCATGGTGCTCCGTCACAACGACTTAGGCCGGCTGCTCGGCGGCCGCTTCCGCCTCCTGGGGAGCCGCGAATTGGGCGGCGAGCTCGGCTTCCGTGATCCATCCGGCCTTGAGGCGGGCCTGCATGATGATCAGTTCGCATTCCTCGCGCGCGAGGTCGAAGCCGTCGAGAAATCCGGGATTGCGAGTGGCCTCGCCGTCCTTGCGCTCGGTCCAGCCGGCGAGGTCGTCGGTGGCGCAACCGGCAAGGTCCTCCACGGTTTTTACACCGTTTTCTCCGAGCGCGACCATCATCTTGGCCGTCACTCCGGGTACCTCCTTGAGGTCGTCCGCAACCCCAAGCTCCTTGCGCTTCGCGTCGAATTCGGCCTCGACCTTGGCCAGATAGTCGTGTGCGCGCGTCTGCAGTTCGCTCGCCGTGTCGTTATCGAAGCCTTCGATCGACGCGATATCCTTCTGGTCGACGATGGAAAGCTCCTCGACCGAGTTGAAACCCTCCGAAGCCAGGAGCTGGCCGACCACCTCGTCGACGTTGAGCGTCTCCATGAAGATCTTGGTGCGCTTCTCGAATTCGGCTTGCCGGCGTTCCGATTCCTCCTGCTCCGTGAGGATGTCGATGTCCCATCCGGTAAGCTGGGAGGCAAGCCGCACATTCTGGCCGCGCCTGCCGATGGCGAGCGAAAGCTGTTGGTCCGGAACCACGACCGAGATGCGCTCGCGGTCTTCGTCGAGCACCACTTTGGCGACTTCGGCCGGCGCCAGTGCATTGACAACGAAGGTCGCGACATCCGGCGACCACGGGATGATGTCGATCTTTTCGCCTTGCAGCTCGTTAACCACCGCCTGCACGCGCGACCCGCGCATGCCGACGCAGGCACCAACCGGATCGACCGACGAATCCCGCGAGATGACCGCGATCTTGGCCCGTGAGCCCGGGTCGCGGGCCACCGCCTTG
>WNFT01002565.1_pt1 | contig 15611 bp, 9 predicted proteins | sample 5400191 | NCBI WGS metagenome assembly WNFT01 (sample SAMN13153359, study PRJNA577476) | soil metagenome | isolation source: 80 cm saprolite under Madrone tree | place: USA:California | collected 2016-06-14 | reverse complement strand
ATGCGTGCAGGCTACGAGGACTACGCCCGGCTGCTGCGCCGAGCGGCCCAGACCAGGCACCAGAGTTGCCTGCTGCTGACCAGCCGGGAGAAACCGATCGACCTCGTGGCTCTGGAGGGCAGCCGCGCACCGGTGCGCTCCTTGCGCCTGGACGGACTGGATGCCAGAGCCAGTGAGCAGTTGCTGGTGGAGAAGGACGTCGCGGGCGACGCTCTCGACCGGGCGCGGCTGATCGAGCAGTATGGGGGCAACCCCCTGGCCCTCAAAATCGTGGCGCAGACCATCGTGGATCTTTTCGGGGGCGAAATCGCTGCGTTCCTGGAGCAGGGCGAGGTGATCTTTGGCGGTGTGCGCGAGCTACTAGCTGAGCAATTCGATCGTCTCTCGGCAACCGAGCAGACGGTGTTGCTGTGGCTGGCGATCCTGCGCGAGCCGGTGAGCATTGATGAGCTGCTCTCGGTGCTGGGCGCGCCGCTGCCGCGGGTGCAGGTGCTCGAAGCGGTGGAGGCGCTGCGACGGCGCTCGCTGATTGAGCGTGGGAAACTCCGCGGGAGCTTCACGCTGAAATCGGTGGTGCTGGAATATGCGACCGCCCAGCTCATTGCGGAGGTGGCCAGCGAGATCGAGCAGGGCCGGCTCTCGCGCCTGATCGAGCATGGACTGGAACAGGCCCATGCCCGTGAAGATGTGCGGCAGACCCAACAGCGACTCATCGTGGCCCCAATTCTGGCCCGCCTGCGCAACGTGTACTCGCAACGAGCCGAACTGGAGAACCACCTGCTCGGGCTGCTGGATCAGTTGCGCAAACAGGCAGATTACGCGCAAGGCTACGGACCGGCCAACGTGCTGGCGCTACTGCGCGAGCAGCGCAGGCACTTGCGCGGCCCGGATCTGTCGCAGCTCGCCATTCGGGGGGCGTCTCTGCAAGGGGTCGAGATGCAGGATACGACGCTTTTGGGAGCCACCTTGCGTGAGACGGTCTTGGCCTCCGCTTTCTGTTCGCTTTCCGCAACGCGACCCTTTTCGCTCAGATGACCTCCTGGGCAACCGCTCGGCCAGCGATACGACCGGAAAAGAGGCAGCCGCCCAGAAACGTTCCCTCCAACGCCCGATAGCCATGCACGCCCCCGCCGCCAAAACCGGCGACCTCCCCAGCCGCATACAGACCGGGGATCGGCTGATCGTTTGCCTGGAGCACCCGACCGGCGAGGTCGGTTTTCACTCCTCCCAGGGTTTTGCGGGTGAGAATGGAAAGCCGCACGGCAATCAAGGGACCCGCAGCGGGATCGAGCAGCCGGTGCGGCCTGACCACGCGAACCAGCCGGTCTCCCAGATACGCACGCGCTCCTCGAATGGCAGTCACCTGAGCATCTTTACTAAACGAGTTCCCTATCTCGCGATCGCGGGCAACGATCTCCTGCTCCAGTTCAGCAAGATCAATCAAGCTCTCCCCCGTCAAGTCATTCATCCCACGGACCAGATCAGGAAGACGGCGTTGCACGACAAAGTCCACGCCTTTGCGCTTGAACGCTTCAATGGGGCCAGGGGCACCGGGCAAGACGCGGCTGAGGGTCTTGAGGATGCTGCGCCCGGTCAAATCGGGATTCTGCTCGGAGCCGGACAGGGCAAACTCGCGTTCGATGATGCGTTGATTGAGCAGAAACCAGGAGTAGTCGTAGCCACTGGTCGTGATGTGTTCCAGTGCTCCCAGCGAGTCGAAACCAGGGAAGAGGGGAATCGGCAGGCGATGCCCGCGCGCATTCAGCCACAGTGGTGAGGGACCCGACAAAATCCTGATCCCGTGCTTGGGCCAGATCGGCGCATAATTGTGAATCCCCTCAGGATAATGCCACATGCGGTCAGGATTGATGAGCTGTCCTCCGCTCTGCGCGATGACTTCCAGCATGCGCCCATCAACGTGGTTGGGCACGCCTGAAATGAGGTGGTTGGGCGCAGGATCCAGGCGCTTGGGCCAGTTTTGGCGTACCAGGTCATGGTTGCCGCCAATCCCTCCCGAGGTGACGATCACCGCTTGCGCCCGGAGGGAAAAGGTATTCACGACCACGCGTGAACTTGCCACACCACGCGCAACGGTGCTGGGTTCCAACACGTCCCCCTCGACTCCATTCACCGCCCCATCGCTCATGGACAGAGCCGTGACGCAATGACGAAAGCGCAAACGGACCAGTCCTTGCCGCTCACCCTCACGCACGCGCCGCACAAAGGGTTCGATGACCCCTGGACCCGTTCCCCACGTGACATGAAAGCGCGGGACGGAGTTCCCATGTCCGGTAGCAAGGTAGCCACCACGCTCGGCCCATTGCACCACAGGGAAGAAGCGAATGCCCTGCCCATGCAGCCATGTATACTTCTCACCGGAGGCAAAATCGACATAGGCTTCTGCCCAGCGGCGAGGCCACAGGTCTTCTTCACGATCAAACCCGGCACTGCCGAGCCAGTCTTGCAGGGCAAGATCGTGGGAATCTCTGATGCCCAGGCGTCGTTGCTCCGGCGAGTTGACCAGGAAAAGCCCGCCAAAGGACCAGAACGCCTGCCCACCCAGTGAGGCTTCTGGTTCCTGTTCAAGGATGATCACTCTTCGGCCTGCGTCGACGAGTTCTGCTGCCGCGACCAACCCTGCCAGGCCAGCCCCCACAATGATTACATCAACGTCATTGTACATCTGTGTCGCTTACCGCTCCACGATCATCGCCACACCCTGCCCACCGCCAATACACAGAGTTGCCAGGCCATAGTGAGCATTGCGACGCAGCATTTCGTAGAGCAAGGTGACCAGTACACGCGTGCCGCTGGCTCCAATGGGGTGGCCCAAGGCAATGGCACCGCCGTTGACGTTGAGCTTCGAGGGATCGAAGCCGAGTTCTTTGCCCACTGCTACCGACTGTGCAGCAAAGGCCTCGTTTGCCTCAATCACGTCCAGGTCCGACACCGTCAGTCCGGCCTTTTCCAGGGCACGTTTACTGGAAGGAATCGGCCCCAGACCCATCACCCGTGGGTCGACGCCTGCTGAGGCATAACTTCTAATCGTGGCCATCGGCTTCAAGCCCAGCTCCTGTGCCTTCTTGGCGCTCATCACCACCACGGCGGCTCCCCCGTCGTTCAGTCCAGAGGAGTTGCCTGCGGTGACCATGCCTTCCTTCTTAAAAGCTGGGCGCAACTTGGCCAGGACTTCTGCTGTCGTCTGGCGTGGCTGCTGATCGGTGTCAAAGAGGGTTGGTCCTTTCTTGCCAGGAACCTCGACCGGCACAATCTCACTGCGGAAGGCCCCATTGGCAATCGCCTGGGTCGCTTTCTGCTGACTGTGCAAGGCAAACTCGTCCAGTTCTTCCCGCGTTAAGTGGCAATCCGAGCAGATATTTTCTGCCGTGATGCCCATATGGCACTGGTTAAACGCGTCCCACAAGCCGTCGCGGATCATCGAATCGACGAGGGTTCCATCTCCCATGCGGTAGCCAAAGCGTGCATTCTCCACGACGTAGGCTGCACGGCTCATACTCTCCATGCCCCCGGCAACGATAATCTCCGCGTCCCCCAGCTTGATGGCCTGAGTCGCCAGCGCGACCGCCTTGAGACCGCTGCCGCAGACTTTGTTAATCGTCAGCGCAGGAACCTCCACCGGCAACCCAGCAGTGACCGCCGCCTGGCGCGCCGGATTCTGTCCAAGACCGGCCTGCAGCACATTGCCCATGATCACCTCATCCACCTGATTCGGCTTGAGGTCGGCTCGCTCCAGGGCCGCCCGTATACAAATTTCGCCGAGCTTCACAGCTGGCACTTCGGCCAGGCCGCCGCCATACGTGCCGATCGCGGTCCGCACCGCACTGACGATAACCGCCTCTTGCAATTCAGCCATAGTGATTTGCTCCTTTCCTTGCTCGTGAGATACAGGACGATGCGCTGCTGACAGGAAGATGGCATGACGCACCACCTGCCTCAATGAGTTTCATCACAGCCGACCTGTCCGCTCCTACATGTAAATGCCGCCATTGACGTTGAGCGTCTGACCGGTGATATAGTCACCATCTACCACCAGATAGCGCACGGCGCGCGCGATCTCTTGCGGGGTTCCAACGCGCCTCAGGGGGATGCGCTGGAGAATGGCCTCCTTCACGTTGTCAGGAACAGCGGTATACATCTCGGTCTCGATGAACCCGGGACAAATCGCATTCACCTTGACGTTCGAGCGAGCCAGCTCTAAGGCAGCAGTCTTGGTAAAACCGATAATGCCCGCTTTGGCTGCCGAGTAGTTGGCTTGGCCGAAGTTGCCCATTTGTCCGACAAACGAACTGATGTTGATGATATTCCCGCTCTTTTGCTCCGTGAAATACGGCAGGGCGGCTTTGACCGTGTAGAAGCAACTGTTCAAGTCGGTCTGGATCACGGCATCCCAATCCTGGACACTCATCTTCTTCATGGTCCGGTCCAACGTGATCCCTGCGTTATTGACGAGGACATCAATGCGGCCAAGCTGCTGCACTGCCTCCTCAATGAGCCTGGCAGCCTGGGCTGCATCGGTGACATCAGCCTGAATCGCCAGCGCCTGCGGTGATCCATGCTCCCTAAGCTGCAGGACCAGTTCTTCGGCAGGCGCTTTGCTGCGAGCATAGTTCACGACGATCTTTGCTCCACCTCGCCCCAGTTCCTCCGCGATCGCACGTCCTATGCCTCGACCTGCGCCGGTGACGACGACCACTGCGCCTTCCAATGTTGTCATTGTATCCTTCTCCTTTCTGCGAAAGGTGCTGCGATTAATCGCGCACCTACCTGCGCGATGTAGGTGCGCGATTAATCGCAGCACCTCCGCTTGCGGAGACCAGCGCGTCTACAAGTTCAATGTTTTCTTTGCCCCCATAGAAGTCCCACCAGGGCTTGGCCCCTTTCCTGAGCACTTCATTCAAGGCCTGGATGTTGCGCACCCCCTGATCTTCCAGCCAACTCCGTAATGCCGCGGGCCCACCCTGCCCATATACAGGAATCCCGTCCTGCCACGTCGCCCGCCCGCACAACACCCCGGAGAACGGCGTATCAGCTTCGGCGGCCAGTTCCAGCGTCTCGCGGAAGACCTCGTCGCTCACCCCGGCACTGAGGTAGATGAACGGCACGCGCGTAGCTGCTGCCGCCTCGCGGAAGTGCTGCTTGGCCTCTTCCCGACTATAGGCCACCTGCCCATCCGGGTTGGCTCTTGAGCCCTCGACATAGCGCATATTCACCGGGACTTCGACTTTCAACACGTCCACCCCGTACTGCGGCTGGGTGTATTCCCGCATGTACCTCTTCACCTTGGAGGGTTTGACCCGCGCGAATGCCAGGCTGTTCTCATCGCCAATTTCGTCGCTGTAGGCAATAACCTCCAGGAAAAAGGGAACGTCGTAGGCGCGGCATTCGGCCCCCACCCGCTCGATAAAGGCATGTTTTATCGTGTTGATCTGCTCCGTATCGTCGGGATCATAGTACAGCAAGATTTTGATCACGTCGGCACCCGCATCGACGAGCCGGCGCACCGACCATTCCGGGAGCAGGTCGGGCAGTCGTCCCTTGGTAGTGGCATCGTAACCGGTTTTTTCGTAAGCGAGAAATACTCCCGCCTGTTTGGCCCGATGCTTCACCGCTTCGAGCCCGTACTCCGGGTCTAACAAAATCGCACTGGCGTAGGGCGTGAGCACCTCGGTCACCAGCACCTTGAACTCGCTCACATCGGCTTCAGAGGCATCACTCCCCTTCGCCTTCGCAATAGCTTTGCGCAGAGAACCACGCTGATCCATCGCGGCCGCGGCGATGACGCCACGTTCATCGGCAACGGCATTGATCCCATTGAACTTTCCGCGGGGCATCCGCGCTTTGGTTTGTACTTTGGTTGGTTCCATCTGTTCCATTCCTTCTCCCACGAGAGGAGGAGTCTGCCCTCTTCCCGCGGAACTTACTTAGCATGATAAGAGACGCCCGCAAGGTCTACACAAATCACGGCAAAACCAACGATCTTCCCGTCATGTCCTTCGGTTGCGGAATACCCATGATTTGCAAAATCGTAGGTGCTACAGTCGCCAAATTTCCATCCGTCCGCAACTTTGCTTGTGCCAGTTGTGGCACTACCAAATACAGCGGTACCGGATAGGTCGTATGGGCTGTGAATGGTTTGCCCGTATCATAGTAAATGAGCTGTTCGGCGTTGCCATGATCGGCGGTAATCAGCAAACCTCCTCCCGCTGCCAACGTTGCTTCCACAACGCGCCCGACACCGGTATCTACTGCCTCAACCGCTTTGATTGCAGACTCGATCACTCCCGTATGACCAACCATGTCAGCGTTGGCATAGTTCATGATCACCAGGTCGTATTGGCCACTGCGAATACGCTCGACCGCCGTATCGGTGACGCCCGCTGCGCTCATCTCGGGTTGCAGGTCATACGTGGGCACTTTCGGAGACGGCACCAGTAAACGGTCTTCATCTGGATACGGAGTCTCGCGCCGCCCGTTGATAAAATAGGTAACATGGGCATATTTCTCTGTCTCGGCAGTGTGGAACTGGCGCAAACCGGCATCGGAGATAACTCGCGCAAGGGGCATCTCTACCTCGTCGGCACGGTAGGCAACATCAGCATCCAGTCCTTCCTCGTAAGCCGTCATCATCACAAATGCCAGGTCTTCCAGCCGCGGCCCTCTATTAAACTTGCCTTCAGCCTGGGGCGGCAGTTCCTTCATCACAAACGCCTTGGTGAGTTGACGAGCACGGTCTGGACGGAAGTTATAGTGAATCAAAGCATCACCTGCCTTCACAACAGCGACGGGATGGTTTTCCTCGGTGACAACCGTGGGAATAATAAACTCGTCAGTGACGCCCTTGTCATAGGACTGCTGAATCGCTGCTACTGCTGAACTGGCCTGCTGTCCTTCTCCACGAGTCATAGCAAAAAAAGTCATGCCTGTGCGGTCCCAACGATTGTCACGATCCATCGCGTAATAGCGGCCGCTGACTGTTGCCACTTTCGCCGCGTGCTCACCACCAATCTCTCGCGCACGAGCCTGTAAAAACTTCATGAACTCGATGCCACCTGTAGGTGAGGTATCGCGACCATCGGTAAAGGAGTGGACGTAGACACGCTCAATATCATGGGTCTGCGCCAGCCGCAGCAGTGCTTCCAGGTGCGACTCGTGCGCGTGCACTCCGCCATTGCCAAGGAGGCCACAAATATGCAATTGGGATGAGTTCTTCTTGACATGCTCGATAGCTTTCAGCAGCGCCGGGTTCTGGAAGAAGCTGCCGTCTTCAATCGACTCGCTGACACGCGTATAGTCTTGCAAGACGCGCTTCCCCGCACCGATATTCTGATGGCCCACTTCCGAGTTCCCCATCTGACCTTCTGGTAGGCCCACCGCTGCTCCTGACGTCTTGACGGTGGTATGAGGCCACTCGCGTGCTAGCCTGTCAATATTGGGCGTGTGTGCCAGAGCAATGGTATTCCCCTCTTTGCGAGGATTGATGCCCCAGCCGTCCATCACAATTAAGACAAGAGGACGAGGTCGTCTTGAAGGTGTTGTGCTCATTACTATGTAACTCCCTATGGGTCATAGAGCTAATAAGCGTAAAAGAATGTACACTGTTATCCCCTGGCATAAAGGACCGGTACATTATAGAATGCGCTGAACCCGGCATAGCGCGCCGTCTCTTCCCCCAGCTCATCCTCGATTGCCAGTAAGCGGTTATACTTTGCCACACGTTCACTGCGGGTGGGTGCACCTGTTTTGATCTGTCCCGCATTGGTTGCAACCACCAGGTCTGCAATCGTCGTGTCCTCGGTCTCACCCGAGCGATGGGAAACGACAGCTGTATATGCTGCCCGCTTGGCCATCTCAATGGCCGCCAGGGTCTCCGTCAGTGTCCCGATCTGATTGAGTTTGATGAGAATCGAGTTGGCCGAATGCTCTCGAATTCCCCGCTTGAGACGCTCGGTGTTGGTCACAAAGAGGTCATCTCCTACCAGTTGCACCCGCTGGCCCAGTCGCTGCCGCAACTGAGCCCATCCTTCCCAGTCGTCTTCGGCCAGGCCGTCTTCGATGGTGATGATCGGGTACTCGTTCAGCCATTGCTCGTAGAGATCGATCATTTCGCTGGAGGTGAGGGTACGGCCTTCTCTTGCCAGCACATATTTGCCGTCGTGATAGAACTCGCTTGAGGCAGGATCCATCCCCAGGAATATATCCACGCCCGGTTGGTAGCCCACTGACTCGATAGCTGTGACAATGACCTCTAACGCCTCGCGGTTGGAACGGAGCGAGGGAGCAAAGCCGCCTTCATCCCCCACATTCGTATTGAGCTTTTTGTCATGCAAGACCTTCTTCAGGCCCTGGTACACTTCCGCCCCCATGCGCAGGGCATCGCGAAAGGTGGAGGCTCCGACAGGCAAGATCATATATTCCTGCATATCCGTGGAGTTGTCGGCATGCTTGCCTCCATTCAAGATATTCATCATGGGAACGGGCAGCGTGCGCGCTGAGACCCCACCCAGATACCGGTACAGGGGTTGCTGGCTTGCCTCGGCTGCCGCCTTTGCCACGGCAAGTGAGACGCCGAGGATGGCGTTGGCTCCTAGTCTGCCTTTATTAGCCGTCCCATCCAGTTTGATCATGAGCTCATCTAGCAGCACCTGCTCGCTGGCATCAAGTCCAACGAGAGCCTCGCGAATGGTGTCATTGACATTCCGCACAGCGTTCAGCACGCCCTTGCCGCCATAGCGACTCTTGTCGCCATCGCGCAGCTCGACCGCTTCATGCACTCCGGTTGAAGCCCCGGAGGGAACGGCCGCCACACCACGCTCTCCCCCCAGCAACAGCACGTCCACTTCAATCGTAGGGCTGCCGCGTGAATCGAGGATTTCTCTCGCTTGCATATCTTCGATAATGGTCAATCTCTGGCTCGTGTGTGACATATGCTTCTCCTTATTCTTTCTCCTGCAATGCTGCCACTCCTGGCAGGACGCGCCCTTCCAGGAATTCAAGCGAGGCACCACCACCCGTTGAGACGTGGGTCATCTTGTCGGCAGCATCTGCCTGTTCGACTGCTGCTGCTGAATCACCACCGCCAACGATCGTAGTTGCACCAGCTCTGCTACGCTCGGCTAGCGCCTCGATAATCGCATTGGTCCCCTTAGCAAACGCGGGCCATTCTGCTACTCCAAGCGTGCCGTTAAAGACGATGGTTTGTGCGTCTGCGAGGGCTCGCCGGAAAGCATCAATGGTTTTAGGGCCAATGTCCATAATACGCCAACCGGGTTCAACCTGGTTGCTATCAACGACTCTGGTGTTCGCACCGGCTTCAAAGCGATCAGCGACGACCACATCAATGGGTAGTAGCAATTCCAATTGACGTTGACTTGCTTTCGTAATGAGATCGCGGGCAGTATCAACCTTGCCCTCCTCAAAGAGCGAATCGCCAATTTCGTAGCCTACCGCCTTGAGGAAAGTATTAGCCATGCCTCCGCCAATCAGTAGCTTATCAACCATGCCGATCAGTCGCTCTAACACCATGATCTTGTCGGAGACTTTCGCACCACCGACGATGGAGACAAAAGGCCGTTGAGGATGTTCCAGGGCAGACCCTAGGTAGTTGATCTCCTTCTCCATTAAGAAGCCAGCAACACCTGGGAGATAGTGGGTGACACCTTCCGTCGAGGCATGGGCGCGATGGGCAGAGCCAAAGGCATCGTTGACATAGATTTCACCGAGGGAGGCAAGCTGTTTAGCGAACTCAGGATCGTTCTTCTCCTCTTCTTTATGGAAGCGTAGGTTTTCTAGCAGGAGTACCTGTCCTGTCTGTAGCGCTTTTGCTTGAGCCTCGACTTGGGGTCCGACACAATCTGGTGCCATTTGGACGGGTCTGCCCAGGAGTTCGCTCAGGCGTTGTGCTACCGGGGCCAGGCTATATTTCTTATTCACCTCTCCCTTTGGTCGCCCAAGATGTGACATGAGGATGACTGCCGCTCCGTTATCCAGTAAATACCGTATAGTGGGAAGCGCTGCACGAATGCGTGTATCGTCCGTAATATGTTGTTCCGCATCCATTGGCACATTGAAATCAACGCGCACGAGCACACGCTTACCCGCGACATCGATATCGCGTACTGTTTTCTTCTGCATACACGTTGTCCTTACTACCTGCTTGTCCAGGTATTGCAAGCGGCGTCACACCCTAAAGTCCTTTTTCCGCGAGGAAATGGACGAGATCGGCGACGCGGCAGGAATAGCCCCACTCGTTGTCGTACCAGGCCATGACCTTGACCATATGACCACCGGGAACCATCGTTGAGAGGCCGTCAACGATAGCGGAGTGTGAGTCACCGCGGAAATCGCTGGAGACCAATGGCTCAGCAAACCTGGATACTATCCACGAATCAAGGCTGAGATCTCGTCACGCTTCTGCTCCATCAATGTCCGCGTCCTTGCCTCCACGTTCACTCGTAGGAGGGGTTCTGTGTAGGATGGCCGCACATTGAACCACCAGCCACCATTAGCACGAGGAACAGTACGCAAGCCCATCCCCGCGCGACGGGGATAGGGTTCCTGACTCCTTCAACTAGTCTCAGTGAAGAGCGTAGCTGACTACAGGGAGACAAAACAGTACCCAAAAGGAGTAATTCCCGGGTGATTTTTGCCGAGACAGCTGAGAGGAAAGTTGAGGCGAGCAGCGCTAAAGCCCCTTCATTCCGCCAGAATCAGCCCCGTATTTGGGATATTCTGCGCACAAGGAAAACTTTAGAGGGGGATGCCCAGACAAAAAACTTTTGTGTAATCGATTTCAAATAATTACATCAATGATATTCTTTCCAGTGCAGCCGTGATACCCGAAGGGTACGAGAGATGAGGACCCCTGCTAGATAACACCCTCGTACGCATGACGATGATCTACGCCGGGTCCAGCTCTGTGCCCCAGAACCGGACGAACCAGCGATGCCGATTTCCCAGTGTTTGTGCTACACGGCTGGGCCAGGGAACGACACTCATCCGCATAGCTCTTTCCTTCCTTTCCTAAGGCATCCTCGTACAGAACATACAGCAGCATAGAGATTGTTGTAAATGATACAATCAAAGCATCGCACATTTTCGTTAAACGCCTCATAATTTTGTAAACGATTTATAAATCAACCTGGCAATCCATTACTACATGCTCGATTTAGGCTCACTTTCAGGGAGATTCCACGCACAAAGACAACTTTCAGGAAAAACACTTGACAAAATTGTTGTAATCGTTTACAATAATTATAACAAGATTTTCTTTTAGACGCGGGTGTGGCAAGGTGGCGAGCAGGAGGTCGACGTGAGTGTGCCAACTGCTCCTGAAAGAAGGGATCCCATCGTCTTTCCGGTTGAAGGGTATGGAAGTTCTCCTTGCGCAGCCATGTTACATAAAAAGTGTGAGAGACGTGGATCCCTGGTAGGTAACACCCTGTTGGGTAACATGGTACCGAAAAACGTACACTATTTCTACGGTCCCACTGAGAGGGTAAGATATCTCCAGCAGATCTTTGTCGCCATGGTTGTTATTGTCAAAGGCTGAGGCTGAGAGGCCATTCACAAGAAAGGCCCCTGGCCAGGCGGGACTGCGGGACTAAGGAGTATGAGATGCCAAAAAGCGCAGGCTATACGTTCATCTGGTCGTCCTCAAAGCAGGCATATGAACTGTACGAGGGCCAGCGGGGTGATACACTGGACGTGATCCCTGGCAACCCCGCCTGGTTGGTGTGGCTGAGCCAGAGCTCCTCGTTCGCCTTCCGTGGCCAAAACGGCTCCTTCACAGCGCGTAAAGAGTGCAAGGGGCGGAGCGAGGGGTACTGGTACGCCTACGCGCGCATCGAGGGAAAACTGACCAAGCGCTATCTGGGCAGAGGCATCGATCTGACCTTGACTCGCTTAGAGCAGGTCGCACAAGCATTCCGGCCTGATGCGCAAGCCGCTCTGCAGCAGAAGGGAGGAAGACCCCGGCCTGCCTCCGCAACTGCTCGCGGAGAGAACGTCTTTCTTCCGGCTTCCCTGAGCGAAGTCGATGCCGCGTTGCCAGATGGCACCCAGGGACGTCTCCTCCGCTTCTATAGCCTGCGCGGGGCTGCCCAGCACAGAGTTCATCAAGACAACGACAATGACAAGCGCAAAACGGAGAACGAGAGAGGTAGTGGCCTCAAGGCTGAGACATTACCTGAGATTTCCCGTCTGCCAAACGACATGCTGCTTGCCAGCAAACTCCACGTTCCGCGCCCACGGCCGCACCTGGTGCATCGTCCCCGCCTGCTCCAGCGACTGCAGCAGGGTCTGGATAAAACCCTGATCCTCCTTTCGGCACCCGCCGGGTTCGGCAAGTCTACTTTGCTCGGCGACTGGCTGGCCTCGTGTGCCATTCCTGCTGCCTGGCTCTCGCTCGAGCCCCGGGATAATAACCCGGTACGCTTCCTCGTCTATTTGCTTGCTGCTTTGCAGACCTCTGACCCTCACCTGGGCAGAGCTGTGCAGGCCTTGCCCCACGCGTTGCACCGCGCATCATTGGAGAGCGTGCTGACGTCTCTGATCAACGGTTTGCAGGCCAGGATGAGCGGGGACCAGGAACATGCTGTCCTCGTCCTTGACGATTACCACGTTATCACCAACGGGTCGATTCACCATGCGCTCTCCTTTCTGCTGGAGCATCTGCCTGCGCACCTGCATCTCGTACTGGCCACTCGCACAGACCCACCGCTCCCACTGGCCCGGCTGCGTGGCCGAGATGACTTGCTGGAGCTACGGGCCACCGATCTACGCTTCACGCACGAGGAAACGACCGCCTACCTCGTGGAGAAGATGGGACTGCCACTGTCGGCAGAGGAGAGTGCTCTGCTGTGGACACGCACGGAAGGCTGGATCACCGGCTTGCACCTGGCGGCACTTTCTCTGCAAGGTTGTGATGATCCGCTAGCTTTCATAGAGACATTCAGCGGCAGCCATCACTATGTAGTGGACTACCTGTTGCACGAAGTCCTAAGCCGTCAACCTCAAGCCATCCAGGATTTTTTGTTACAGACCTCTCTCCTGGATCGGCTGAGCGCCCCGCTGTGCGATGCAGTGCGGGCGCAGAACGACAGCCAGACACAGCTCGGTTTGCTGGAGCAAGCGAATCTGTTCTTGGTCCCCCTCGACGACGAACGGCGCTGGTATCGCTACCACCACCTGTTTGCCGAGGTCCTGCGCCAGCGTTTGCAGCAGACAGCCCCCACGCAGGTCCCGGTCCTGCATCTCCGCGCCAGCCGCTGGTTCGAGCAGCAAGGGCTGATCGCTGAGGCGGTCTCCCATGCGCTGGCGGCTTCTGCGTTTGAGGAGGCCGCCCGCTTGACCGAGCAGCACACCTGGACGTTTGTGCTAGGGAATCAGAAGCGGGTGCTGCATGAACAGCTGCAAAGCCTCTCCGAGACGCTGATCCTGGCCTATCCTTCGCTCCGTCTCCTGTATGCCCTGGCCCTGATGAACACCCATCAATGGGAGGCGGCCTCAGCTCACCTACAGACGATCGAGCAAGGGGTTGGGCCTCCTGGTGAGTACACACGAGAAGGACGAGGTCTGCTGGGGCAGGTGGTCGCGAGCCGGGGTCTGCTGGCTTCTCTCTCGGGAGATCTGGAGGGGTATGTGTCCCTCTCTCAGCGAGCGCTTGACCTCTTACCCGAGACAGATACCGCGTCCCTCACGCGCCTGTTGCGTGGTGAAGCCATGCTCGGCGCTGCCCACTCCTATCTAGTGAGCGGAGATGCGACCGCTGCAAGTGAGCGGCTACTCACCGAAACGATTGCATTCGCTCGCGCCTCTGCGGACTATCGACTGCTGATGCCGCGAGGACTCAACCTGCTGGCCCGCTACCAGGTCATGCGGGGGCTGCCCAGGCAGGCTGCCGCTACCTATGAAGAGATCCTGCAGCTGGTCAAGAGACAAGAGGAAGTGCAGATCCTGGCCGATATCTCCGCTTACTACTGCGGCCTGGGCGATCTGCTGCGCGAGTGGAATGAGTTGGAGGCAGCCGAACAGCACCTGGCGCGGGGCATGGATCTGTTCAGGGGCATGTTCTCTATCGACGCCGATACAGTCTGGCTGGGCTACGCGGCCACCGCCCGTCTGCAGCAAGCACAGGGGAGGGACAACCAGGCGCTCGCCACGTTGGATGCCTTTATACAGCGAGCACAGCACTATCACTTCACCCCGGTCCTCCTGGCCCAGGGCCTTGCCTTGCGGGCACAGATTGAGCTGAGGCGAGGCCAACTGCAAGAGGCTAGCTGCTGGGCAGCTAGCAGTGGCCTGTCTGCGAGCGATGACCTCTGTTACCTGCGTGAACGGGAGTATCTGACCCTCGCGCGAGTCCGTATCGCAGAAGAACGCATCAGCCCTACCGCTACTGGCCTCACGGAGGTGCTGCTCTTGTTGGAGCGACTCCTTGACGAAGCAGAGGCCAGGATGCGCCTGCACAGCGTGCTCGAAGTCCTGATGCTGCTCGCTCTGGCCCTCGAGGTACAAGGCGATCGCACCCGGGCGCTGGTCACACTAGGCCGAGCCCTGGCCCTGGCGGAACCTGAAGGCTACCTGCGCTTCTTCCTGGATGAAGGTCCACCGCTGCTGGCCTTGCTCCTTCAGGCACAGCGGCATGGTCTGGCACAGGGATACGTCGCGAAACTTCTGGTGGCAGCGAGCAAAACGAGATCGACAGATTCCCACCACCAGGCTCCCCAGCCCACTTCGCTCATGGAACCGCTCACGGCACGCGAGCGCGACGTGCTGCGGCTGGTCCTGGAGGGGGCTTCCAATCGGGAGATCGCCCGCCAGTTGGTCCTCAGTGTGAACACGGTCAAGAAACACGTCTTGAACATCTATGGCAAACTGAACGTGCAGAGCCGCGCTCAGGCCATCGCCAAATCGCGGATGCTCCATCTGCTCTAAGAGCCAGCGAGCAATGGGATGCCTCCAGGTATGCTTCCATCCTAAGGCTTTACGCCACGAGGCGATTTATTACTCTTGTAAGGAAGGGCTCTTGATGGGGGTCGGCTTCATCCGTTTCCTTGGCAAAAATCACCCGGGAATTACTCCCTTTGGGTACTGTCTTGTCCCCCTGTAGTCAGCTATTCTTCTTGGAGACACCATCGTGGTGTCCTGACAAGCAGTGAGCGGCAGGGAAAGTTCCACTGGTAGGATAGCATGAACCGTACTCTCTGTGATATAAAGTAACTACTCAGGTGTCTGATTCCTGGCCGCCTGCGGCGGCTCGCGTCTTTTTTGCTGCGGGCATTGCCGCCGCAGGCGGCAATGCCCGCAGCAAAAAAACCCTCGCGAACCACCGTAGAGTGCCGATTTATCGTGCACGTCACGTGTGGTGAGGAGTCCTGAGTAGTTACGATATAAAGGGGGTACGGGCTCCGTTGCAGAAAGGATAAGCTGAGCGATGACTAAAGTGCTAGCGATCATTCTAGCCGGGGGCCAGGGCGAGCGGTTGAGCCTCCTCTCCCAGAAGCGCGCCAAACCGGCGGTCCCCTTCGCCGGGAAATACCGCATCATTGATTTTGTGCTGAGCAACTGCGTCAACTCCGGCATCGTCGATG
>WNFT01016609.1_pt1 | contig 15612 bp, 13 predicted proteins | sample 5400191 | NCBI WGS metagenome assembly WNFT01 (sample SAMN13153359, study PRJNA577476) | soil metagenome | isolation source: 80 cm saprolite under Madrone tree | place: USA:California | collected 2016-06-14 | reverse complement strand
CGCTGGCCGATGCGAGTATCGCTGAGGCATTCAGCGAAGCGCTGCTTGAGCTTCGCGACCTGGCTGAGGATCTCGGTTTGGGCGCGAAAGAGGCGTACGCAAAGTGAGCCGCCGCCCGCAGATCGTCCTGCTCGGCATGATGACGAAGATTCCCGTCGCAGGTGTCGTCTGGCAGACGGTGCACTACCTCGTTGGATTCGAGCGGCTTGGCTACGAGACCTACTACGTCGAGGCCCACGCCCGGACTCCATCGATGCTGATGGAACGGCCGGAGGACGATAGTTCGGCCCGCGCGGCAGCCTTCATCGCAAGAGCCCTGGATCGTTTCGGGTTTGCTCGCCGATGGGCGTATCACGCCCTCCATCACGACGGACGCTGCTACGGCATGAGCGAGGGTGAGCTTCGATCGCTGTACCAATCCGCCGATTTGATAGTCAACTTGCACGGCGGAACGGAACCGCGTTCCGAGCATGTTGCGACGGACCGTCTCGTGTACCTGGAGACCGACCCCGTTGAGGTCGAGGTGCAGCTCGCAGCGGGCAGGCCCGAAACGATCGATTACCTTCGACCACACTGCGCCTTCTTCACGTTCGGCGAGAACTACGGTCGGCCAGACTGCTCGCTGCCGGCTTCTCCTCAGTTCAACATCCGGCCGACCAGGCAGCCAGTCGTGCTGGACTTCTGGCCGCTAGGGGGGTTTGGCACGCGCTTCACAACGATAGGGAGCTGGAAACAGCGTTGGCGCGACATCAGGCTGGATAGCGAGACATACACCTGGAGCAAGCACGTCGAGTTCCTGAAATTTCTCGATGTTCCGTCGCGGACCGCGTCACGTTTCGAGCTCGCCCTGGCCGGATGTGAAGAAGAGGACCGCCGTCTGCTTGAAAACCACGGTTGGGCGGTACGCGAGGCGTTTCCGTTGTCCCAGGACATCGACCGCTACCGCGACTACATTCGCGAATCGCACGGAGAATTCACTGTGGCAAAGGACCAGAACGTGCGGCTGCGGACCGGCTGGTTCTCAGACCGCAGTGCCACCTATCTCGCCACAGGGCGGCCCGTGATCACTCAGGACACTGGGTTTGGAAACGTTCTCCCGACCGGTGAGGGCCTATTCGCTTTCAAAACTGGGGACGACATAGTCGCTGCGGTCGAGAAGATTCAATCTGACTACCCGAGGCATTCCAAGGCGGCGTGGGCGATCGCGCGCGATTACTTTGACGCGGAGCGCGTGCTCAAAAAGTTGCTTGACGACATCGGTATGCCTCGCACCCCGCCCGGGATGGTGATCATGCCAATGTCTCGAAGACCGACGACACTCAAGCCCGAAACCGTCCAGGCGGTTCTGGAAGCACCGCTTCCAGTGTCGGTTGTGCGTGACCGGAAACCGCCCGAGTTGAGCGTTGTCGTGGTGACTCGCAACGGCCTGGTATTCACTCGCATGTGTGTGGAAAGCGTGCTTGGCAGCCTCGAGATTCCAGCACTAGAGATGATCGTGGTCGACAACGGCTCTACTGACGGGACGTTGTCTTACCTCAAGCGTCTCATGGAGAGGGACCCTCGTGTCGCACTGATCGCCAATGGCGGGAATGCGGGTTTTGCCGCTGCGGTCAATCAAGGGCTGGAGGCCGCTCGGGGCAAAACCTTCGTCGTACTGAACAACGACACGATACTGCCGCCACGTGCCCTCAGCGCGTTGGTCAGCCACCTCAGAGACAACTCAGTCGGTCTCGTCGGGCCCGTCAGCAACGAGGCCGCGACCGAGGCAGAGGTTGACGTGTCATACGCGACTTATCGGGAATTGATTTCGGCAGCTGAAGATCGAGCCGTCGCCCATGCCGGCGCTGCAGCAGAGATACCGATGTTGACGATGTTCTGCGTGGGATTCCGTCGCACCGTATTCGAACGCGTAGGCCCGCTCGATGAACAGTTCGAACTCGCGTTGTTCGAGGACGATGACTACTCGCTACGAGTCCGGCAGGCGGGCTACAAAGTTGTTTGCGCCGAAGATGTTCTTGTTCACCACTTCGGCGAGGCGTCCCTCGGAGCGTTGGTTCCTACCGGCGAACACGCGACCTTGTTCGAGACCAACCGGAGCCGGTTCGAAGCGAAATGGGGATCGAAGTGGGAGGCACATGAGCGCCGAATGGCCTCTGGCTATCGCGACACTATCGAGGGTGTCCGCAAAGTCGTACGAGACTCGGTGCCGGTGGGCGCGCGCGTTCTCGTTGTTTCCAAAGGCGATGACGAGCTTCTGCAGTTCGAAGGTAGGCAAGGAGCTCACTTTCCGCAGACGGATGGTGGCGTGTACGCTGGCCACTACCCTGCCGATGGCACCGAGGCCATCACTGGTTTGGAGAATTTGCGTTCAGGGGGAGCGGAGTTCGTTGTCATCCCGAACACCTCGCTCTGGTGGTTGGAGTATTACGGCGGATTGCGCGCGTACCTCGAACATTGGGGCAAGATCGCGAACTCAGACTGGTGCGTCATCTATCGCTTGGGTGGGCCGACAGCATGAGGCAGGCTCTTCTTTCAAACGAGTACCCGCGGATCGTCGACGGAATTCGTCGTGCAGTTGAAGAGGTCGTTCCGCCAGGATCGACCGTGCTCGTCGTCAGCAAAGGTGATCCCGAGTTACTGGCGTTCACTCAACGGACCGGATGGCATTTTCCGCGGTCCATCGACGGGCAATATGCCGGCTTTCACCCGGCTGATAGCGGTGATGCGATCGCTCGGCTCGATTTTCAACGGGGTCTCGGTGCTCGCTACTTTGCGATCCCGAGCACCGGAGCATGGTGGCTTACCCAGTACCCCGAATTCGTATCCCACGTGCGCACGAATGGACGGCTGTTGTTCGAGGATGAGAGCGTTGGGTGGATCTTCGAACTGCGCCCCAAGGCAGCTTCCGCTCCGCTCCCAACGCCTCCGACGCAAGACCCGAGCCTGGAGACTAAGCAGCTTGCGACGTTGCTTGAAGCGGTTCTGCCGGCGACCGCGACGGTTGCGATCCTCGCTTCGCGGAACAACGATGTAATTCCGCATTCGCCGCTGCCCATATTCGTTTTCCGCTACATCGATGAGCCATTGCTGGACGTCGAGACGGCGATCGACGACCTACAAGGCCTTGCGGCTGGCGCCGCTGAGTTCCTGGTTGTGCCTGTTTCAGCGCGCGATTGGCTGGGCGGGCAGCCGACCTTCGCCGCCCACATCGATGAACGGTACGCGCTCGTCACCGATCAGCAAAACGTGTGCAAGATCTACGACCTCAGGCTGCGTCCGCGAGCGCTCCGATGAGTCTCAAGGTGCTCTATGTCGCGCACAACCACCCAAGTGTCCGGCCTGGTGGGGCCGAACAACATGCCCTTGAGCTGCACCGTGCGATGTCCTCACTGCCAGATATCGAATCAGTCCTGCTGACGAAGGGGGGACCCCCGGTCGGCATGGGTGGCCGCTCGCATGAGGGAACCTACATCGCGCCCGTTGGGGCACGCGCCGATGAGTACTTTCTCTACACGGACGGCTACGAGTTCGATTACGTCAACGGCACGATCACAGACAAGGATTTTTACACCAAGCATTTCCGCGCGTTCTTGCGGGCTGTCCGACCGGATATCGTGCATTTCCAACACACGCTCCATCTGGGTTACGACCTGATCCGCGAGGTACGCAACACGCTCCCGCACGCGGGAATCGTGTATACGCTTCACGAATATCTCCCGATCTGCATGAGGGACGGGCAGATGGTCCGGCACCCCAACGACGAGCTGTGCGAGGAAGCGACGCCACAGCGGTGCCACGAGTGTTTTCCGCATCTCTCTCCGCAGACCTTCTTCTTACGGAAGCGTTTCATCCAGGCGCAGCTCGAACTGGTCGACCTCTTCCTTGCACCGAGCCAGTTCCTGATGCGGCGATTCATCAACTGGGGCATTCCAGAGGACAAGATTCAGTTCGAAGACTATGGACGCGCTCCAGCGGCCTATGTCCTCGACCGCCCGCGCACGCGCAGGACACGGCTCGGTTTCTTCGGACAGCTGAACCCGTTCAAGGGTGTGCATGTCCTCTTGGAGGCGATGCGCCTGCTTCAGCACGACGAGAGCGATGTAACGCTCAGTATCCACGGCGCGAACCTCGAGATCCAGGATGGCGAGTTCAAGCGCACCATCGCCGCTCTACTCGACGAGACGAAAGGCAAGGTCAGCCTCATCGGCAAGTACCAACCAGAGGAGCAACCCCAGTTGATGCGCAACGTCGACTGGGTCGTAGTGCCGTCCATCTGGTGGGAGAATTCACCGCTGGTCATCCAGGAGGCGTTCCTCAACCAACGGCCCGTCATCTGTAGCAACGTGGGAGGGATGGCGGAGAAAGTCGCCGACGGTGTCAACGGCCTGCATTTTCGGGTGGGCGACGCAGTGAGCCTGGCCGACACCATTCGCCGGGCAACCGCGTCCAAGGAGCTTTGGGAACAGATGCGCCAGGGCATTCCACCGATCTACACACTCGACGAGCAGGTGAAGAAAATGAGCAACTTGTACCGAAACCTCGTCAGCTCCCGTGTTTCATCGGGCGAGTCCTATGCGGCAGTCCGTTAAGCCCAGCCCCGCTCGAGCGACTGTGACGGGTGTCAGGAAGGTCGCCCTGCTCGTTGCCGGATGGCTATCCGATCGAAGCCTGCTGTGCGTCGTCGCACACTCAGCGGACATCACGAGCTTCGAGAGAGCGGCAGCGGTGCGGGACGGATCGACCATGGAATTGGAAGTGTTTTCAGCACGACACCCAGCCGACCAAGACGTGCTCGCCACCGACTCTGTCCGGTCGGTGGTGGTGTTACGTGCCAGCCGTCCGATTCGTAGTGGCCAGGAATTCAGACTGAGTCTTGGGGCCGGCACTGAGAACTGGCGTATCGAGGCGGCTTCCATGGCCGCCATGCTCACCGATCTACGTACTCTCATCCGAGGCCAATTCACGGCGCTTGGCGCCCGGGACCGCAGCCTTGTCGTGCGCTTCCTGGTCTCGACTGCAGCGCCGAATGGCGCTGACCTCAGTGACCACCTCAGGGAGAGCCGCAGCCTTCATGTGGTGCGCGAGATGCTGCGCGAGCGGCTGCCGAAGTGCGAGCTCTCGGCGAACAAGGTCGAAGGATTGAGCGTAGAGGCTTTGATCCGCTTGAGCGAGGCCGACTTCTACCTCGAGGGTTGGATCTGCGACGTCGAGTCGTCAGCAGTCCGGCTCACTGCCGTGTCGCCCGAGGGAGGTCGGGCGGAGCTCCTCGGTCACCTGTTCCGCTACAACCGGCCTGATGTCGAAGCATTCTTCAAGCCGACAGTCGGTGTCGAAGCGACCGCAAAGTGCGGCTTCATCTGCTACTTCAACCTCGAGAACCACGGTGCTCACCGAAGATGAGCGAATCCGAGCCAAGCTGTTGGGTGACCTGGGCCGAGATCAAGACGAGCATCAAGAACTCCGTCGCCTTCACATCTCGCCGGCACTGTCGAAGCTGCAAGCCGAACACGGCGCGCGTGTCCGTGTCGAGCGCGTGCTCGCATATGGCGCTCCGCCATCAAAGCCACGAGTCTCAGTACTCGTGCCGCTCTACGGTCGCATAGACCTGATGGAGCACCAGATCGTTCAGTTTGCGGACGACCACGATTTGCAGCGGGCTGATCTGATCTATGTGCTCGATTCCCCCGAGCGCCAGACGGAGGTGATCGGGATTGCCGAGCGATTGTTCCGGCTTTATGGTCTCTCGCTGCGGGTGATCATCCTCTCGGAGAACGCAGGCTTCTCTCTAGCGAACAATATTGCGGCCTCGTATGCGCGAGCGCGGTTGCTTGTTCTTCTCAACTCCGATGTCCTGCCGCGGCAGCGTGGGTGGCTTTCGCGCATGGCCGATCTCTACGAGGCGCTGGACCAGCCAGGGGCCGCAGGTCCAATGCTTCTTTATGAGGATGAATCCCTCCAGCACGCAGGTCTGTACTTCGAACGTCCGCACGGGTCCCAGCTCTGGAGCAACGAGCACTATTACAAGGGCCTGCACAGCGAACTGCCGGCGGCCAAGGTGCCGCGTCCAGTGCCTGCTGTCACAGCTGCCTGTCTGATGGTCGACGCCGATCTGTACGAGAGTGTCGGTGGACTTAGCGGGACGTATGTGCAGGGCGACTATGAAGACTCGGACCTCTGTTTGCGCCTGCGGGATGCAGGTCGGACTAACTGGTACCTACCACAGGTCCAGCTTTATCACCTGGAGGCGCAGTCCTATCCCAGTGCGCTTCGCAATCTGAATCGCGAATACAACCGCTGGCTCTTCAACGAGACCTGGTCGGACGTCATCGCGGCAATGCCCGCGGATCTCGATTCGACAGCCCCGTTACCGACGGCATCGTCCGGCTCCGGCCGCCCAACAAGAAAGACTGGCCATGGATCGGTTGACAAAGTCGCCTCGGGGTGGGCGGAGGGTGGCGGCCTCGATCCTGCCGAGATGGTGGCGCGAAATTGAAAGAGATCAAGATCCCAACGATCAAAGCCGACCTTAAGAATGTGATCCTGGAAGCCCTAACGCAGTCCTATACGAGCGTCTCAGGCAAGGACAACGTGCAGACGGGTAACCGCTATCAGTCGGTCACGCTCGGTGACGAGCGGACAGTTGGATTTCGATCGAGGCGGGAGAGCTTCCTCGATCGTCTTGAATTTCGGGGAAAGCGCGTTCTCGACCTCGGTGCGAACCTTGGCGAGATCAGCCGCGCGGCTCGCGATCGCGGAGCGGCGCTGGTTGATGCATACGAATACGATCCGTTCTTCGTCGAGGTCGCCCAACTGGTCAACGCCTATAACGGCACGACTCGTGTGTCGTTCTACGAGCGTGATATTACCGACCCCACCATCTATGGCGAGCACTACGACATTGTCATCGCTTTCTCCGTGTACATCTACATCCAAGGTGTGCTTCGAAATCTCGCTCAGATAACCGATGGTGTCCTTGTCCTAGAGACGCACCGACTGTCCGGCAATCTTGAGTCCACTTATCTCGCTCCGGTTGGGCAGCTGTTTCCACACCACGTGATCATGGGAGCATCCGAATGGGGCAACGGTTCCAACCCTGACGGAGAGCGCGCTGTGATCGCGTTTGCGAAGTCAGATGACGCGCTGCGCGCACATGTTCGCGGCCTTGGAACTCCCGGGCTTCAGTTCAGGGCGGGGCGACGAAGGGGAACCACGGCTGACATTCGATCGATTGACGTTGCCCGGACGCCCTGGTACGACCGTTTTTTCAAGCGCTTCCAGCGAAGCAGCCCCGAAGAGCTCCTCGCCGAGATCGACGCAATGGACGTGAACGTCGACGTGCTAGCGGAAAATGGCGACCTCGCGACCAACGACCTGGCCGGATGGGTCTACTGGCTTGTCTATCTCAGAGGTGCACTGCAAGCACAAAAGGAAGCGCCTGGGCCGACGAACGCTTATTACGCCCTTCTCGAGCGTCATTGGAAGAACGATCCGGGCCGTGCCAGGGACCTGAGCGACCCCGACCGCCTCACGACGCTCGTTGGTCGGCGGTTCAACGACTTTAACTTGTTTCGCGCCGATTCTGAGGCGATGAAGAAGGCAGTTCCCCTCCAAGTCGTGGTCACACAAGGGCCACCCGCTGCGCTTGCGCACCGCGGGGTGAAGCGTATTTATGAGTTCGGAAATGAAGTGCCAATCGAAACTAACGTGATCGATGGTTACCATCGTCTTTTCCTCGCCCGTCTCTTCGGACATAAGCAAGTTCCGTGCGACTTTGTCGCCGAGGTCGACGCCGTGCCTGACCCTGTGGTTTGACCGACAAGGTCGTCATTGCTGGCGGGCTGGCGCAGAAGCCCGGCTATGCCGGCCATGCTTGGGTCTTTGTCCATTGGTTGCTCGGTTTCCGACGACTTGGTCTGGATGTGCTGTTTGTGGACCGGTTGACTCCGGAGATGGGCGCTGTTGACGAGGGAGTCCACTACTTGGCGTCGGTCATGCGCCAGTTCGAACTGTCAGGTGACTACTGTCTCCTTGGCTCGGGTGGAGAGAGCATTGCCGGTGTCTCGAGGGCGCTGGCGATGGATCGCACTCGCGACGCGGTGCTCATCAACGTCAATGGATACCTGCGCGACGACGAACTACTTGAAGCCGCGACGCTGCGTGTCTATCTCGACATCGATCCTGGGTTCAGCCAGATGTGGCGAGAGCAGGGGCTGCACGATTCATTCACCGGTCATGATGTGTTTGTCACGATTGCCGAGAAGATCGGCCGGCCTGGCTGCCGTATTCCAACCTGCGGCCTCGACTGGATTACGACCCGACAGCCTGTCGTACTGGATCTATGGACGTCACGCACTGACGGCGGTGGCGCTTTCACCAGCGTCGGAGCGTGGCGAGGATCTTTTGCGCCGGTGGAGTACGAGGGCACGACCTTTGGTCTGCGTGTGCATGAGTTCCGGAAGTTCGTTGAACTGCCTCGCATGACTGGTGAAAGGTTCGAACTGGCTCTGGATATAGACGATGCGGAAGTTGGTGATGTCCAGCTTTTGCGCCATATGGGCTGGCACCTGCTCGACCCGAGACGAGTCGTGGGAAGCGTCGGTGAATACCAGGACTTCATCGGTGGTTCAAAAGCGGAATTGATGATCGCGAAAAACATGTACGTTGAAACCCGCGGCGGTTGGTTTAGCGATCGGAGCGCGGCATATCTCGCCAGCGGTCGGCCAGTGGTCGCAGAGGACACCGGTCTTGCTGGGCTTTATCCGGTTGGCGAAGGGCTGCTGACTTTCAGGACGGTGGAGGAGGCGGCAGCAGCTATCGAGGCGGTCTGTGCCCAATACCCACGCCACGCCCGGGCCGCGCGCGAGATAGCGGAGACGGCATTTGACGGCGGAGTCTACGTTGAACAGCTGAAGAACGCGGGTCCGGTACAGCGCGCGCATTTTCATAGAGAATGTTCGGACTTCAGCATCCCCGGCTACCTGCTAGCCGGGCCAGCGCCATACGAGCTCATCTCGCGAGTCGAAGATGCCGACTTGCTTCTCAATATCGGCGGCCATCTCACCATCCCTGAGTTGAAAGGTGCGCCCCGTGTCAAGGTGTATCTGGATGACGACCCCGGTTACACGCAACTCTGGCACCGGTCCGACCTCCTGTCGGGTCGGCTAGAGGGCCACGATTTCCATTTCACCTTTGGCCTGAACATTGGCCATCCGGCGTGCTCAGTACCGCTCAACGGCATCAATTGGCGACCGATGTATCCACCGGTTGTCCTCGATCAATGGCCGCGAGCGAGCACCCAAGGTGATGGTTTCCGAACAGTCGCGAGTTGGCGGGGTGACTACGGCCGCGTAGAGGCTGGCGGGCACCTGTACGGGCAGAAGGCGCATGAGTTTCGACGATTCGTTCAACTCCCGCAATACGTCGACGTTGCGTTCGAGATTGCACTCGAATTCGGCTCAGCCGACGCTCATGACGTGGAACAGATGCGCGCTCATGGATGGAACATCGTCCATCCATCAACCGTAGTTGGTTCTCCCGACGCGTTCCGTGCCTATGTTCAGGAATCGGCGGCGGAGTTTTCGGTCGCGCGCGGCATCTATGTCGAAACCAACTGCGGATGGTTCAGTGATCGCACTACCCGATTTCTGGCGTCTGGGAAGCCAGCCCTCATTCAGGACACAGGCTTTGCACGAAATTTGCCGACCGGTGAAGGTCTCGTCGCCTTCACCACGCTGGAAGGTATTGTGGCGGGTGCGGACGCGATACAACGAGATTACGTGGCACACGCGGCGCGCGCGCGCTCGATCGCGGAAGAGTTCTTCGACTCTGACAAGGTCCTCGGCCACATGCTTGATGAGGTCGGACTTTGAGTCACGTGCTCCGGATCATGGTCGCCGATACGACAACTAGGGCCCGACAGGGCGGCGCGGTGTGGGCCCTGCTGCAGTACGTCCTAGGCTTCCGTCGACTTGGTCACGAGGTGCATCTGGTTGATCAGTTGCAAGTGAACGAAATTGGGCCGGACGTCAGAGGCTTCGATGTCGTTTTTAATACCTCCGGCAGCCTCGCGCCTGATTCGATTGCGCCAATACCGATCCGCGTCTATCTCGATCTTGACCCCGCCTTCAACCAGCTATGGCATCTGGAAGGAATTGACCGCCGGTTCGCTGGCCATACCCATTTCGTGACTGTCGGGCTAGGTATTGGGCGTGATTCGTGCTCAATCCCGACCCTCGGGCTTCAGTGGATCCCGACACTCCCTCCGGTGGTTCTGGAACAGTGGCCGCCAGCGAACGGCGTCGAAACAACTGCTCTCACCACCGTAGCGAATTTCCGGGCATACGGATCGATCGAAAGGGAAGGCGTGCATTACGGACAAAAGGTTCACTCACTGCGCAAACTGATCGCCCTCCCGAAGCTCACTGAAGCCCGGTTCGTGCTTGCTATGGGCGTTCACCACGGGGATGGAGCCGACCTGGCAAGGTTGGTGGAAAACGGATGGGAGCTCATCGATCCGGACGCCGTCGCCGGCACCCCTGACGACTATCGGCGCTTTGTTCGCGGCTCATGGGCCGAAATCGGCATCGCCAAAAGCGGTTATGTATCCTCGCGATGCGGTTGGTTCAGCGATCGAAGCGCGTGCTACCTGGCATCCGGCAGGCCAGTAGTCGCTCAGGACACCGGCTTTTCCGAGGTTCTTCCCACGGGAGAGGGATTGTTCGCATTCTCCGACATTGATGGCGCAATCCGTGCGATTGATGAGCTTCGACTGAATTACGGCCATCACGCACGCGCAGCGCGCGCTTTTGCAAACGACCATCTCGACTCGGACCGCGTCCTCGGTCAGTTGCTGACGACCGTCGCGGCACAATGATCCAGTTCGGTCGCCGACCGTATCCCTACCAAACCAGTCATCGCATCGATGAGGTCATGTTGCGGCTGGCCGATGGAAGCCAGGTGGAGGCCTTACTCAAACATCTGAGTTGGTCTGAGCTGGGTGCCAATGCCCAACTCGTAAAGCCAGACTTCCTGCATGACCCGCAGCGTGAGATTCTTGCCTACCGCATCCTCGCCGACGCTGGCCTCGGCACCCCACTGTGCTACGACGCGGGTGAGCACTGGTTGTTGCTGGAGAAAGTGGTTGGCGTGGAGCTGTGGCAGGTGGGACAGCTCCAAACCTGGGTGAGGGTGGCCGGATGGCTCGCTCAATTTCATGCGAAATTCACCGCCGTCGCTGTCCCAACCGACGGCCTGATCCACTACGACGCATCATTCCTCGAAATTTGGCCGAGGCGCGCCGCTCGCAAGCACTCGGAGCTCAAGCGTGTCGCAGCCAGCTACGACCGCGTTGTGGATCTCCTGTGCCAGCAGCCAAGGATACTGATTCATGGGGAATTCTATGCATCGAACATCCTCGTCGCCGGCACGAGAGTTGCCCCTGTCGACTGGGAAATGGTGGGAATCGGTCCAGCCGCGCTCGACGTTGCCGCTCTAGTCAGTGGATGGGGCCCGACTGAGGCGGCAGAGATCCTTGGCGGTTACGGGGACATCACGGGCGATGTGCTCGACGCCGCGCGGCTACATCTCGCGGTGCAGTGGCTTGGATGGGCGGATGGATGGTCTCCACCTCCTCAGCACGCGAGAGACTGGCTTGCAGAAGCGAGGGCTGCTGCGGACCGGCTTGGAATTTAGAGCGCACCTTGCGGTCGTCGTAATTGGCCTGACGCTTGTCAGCTGTGCTGATCGCGCGTCGCCACCATCTGGCCTTGGCTCAATACAGCACATCATCGTCGTCGTGAAGGAGAATCACAACTTCGATAATTACTTCGGATCGCTAGAAGAACCAAAACTCTCGCTTCCGCACTGCGAAAGCTTCGTCTTTCAGTCCAGATGTCAGTACGACGTGCGTGACATACCCGCCTACTATCGATACGTTCATGAGTTTGCCTATGCGGACAACTACTTCACCGACGTGCGCGGGCCGTCATGGCCCAATGACATGATGATGATCGCCGCTCAATCGCCTCTAGCGACTGACCCACCGCCGCCACTCTCAACATGGAATTGTCCTATCACCTGCTACGACCTCGAGACAATTGGCGATCGGCTCGACAAGAAGGAAGTCACGTGGCGCAACTACGGCGAGCAGCTCTATGACCCGTTTCGGTCCATCCGGCGCTACGCCGATGATCGAGTTCACAACGTCGGAATTCCACAGCTATTTGACGATCTGAGCACTGGGCAGCTCCCGTCAGTCTCATGGGTCCGACCGTCGGGGGCGGACAGCGAGCATCCAGGCTTCGATATTCGGCGGGGTGAGCAGTGGACCGTAAACGTCATAAATGCAGTCATGAAGAGTCGATACTGGTCATCGACTGCAATCCTGTTGACCTGGGATGACGCCGGCGATGGCAACGACCACGTCGCACCGCCGGTGATTGAAAAGAGGCCCGACGGGCAGCCATTCCGCTACGGCGGGCGTGTAGCACTCGTGGTTATCAGCCCTTTCACGCCAGCCGGTACTGTCTCCCACCAGTTGCTGTCGCATGTGAGCATCCTGAAGTTCATAGAGGATAGGTACGACGTTCCGCCCTTAACATTCCGGGATCACGACGCGAACGGGCTCTCGGGTTTCTTCGACCTCTCAATGCCACCTCGGCGCCCCGCGATTCTCGACTGATCGAATTGAAACTCCTGATAGTTAATGCAGACGACTTCGGCCTGAGTGAAGGCGTGAATCGGGGCATAGCCGCGGCTCATGAGCATGGAATCGTCACCAGCGCGAGCTTAATGGTTTGCCGGCCCGCCGCCCGGCAGGCGGTTACCTACGCAGAAGACCACCGAGAGATGAGCCTCGGATTGCACCTCGACTTAGGCGAGTGGGAATATCGAGCCGGAGAGTGGGTGGTCGTGATCGCACCGCCGAGCGCCGTCGAAGCGGAGATTCGTGCCCAGCTCCAAATATTCTATGAACTGACGGGACGACGACCTACTCATCTAGATTCGCATCAGCATGTGCATCGCGAGCAACCACTTGCGTCAATCGTCAGGAACGTTGCGACGGACTTCGGCATCCCACTGCGAGGTGCACATCCAAAGATCCATTACTGCGGAGAGTTCTATGGACAGACTGCACGCGGCGAACCCATCCACGAAGGCATTCGCCTCCAAGCCCTTATCGATCTCCTTACGACGCTCCCTTTAGGGGTCACCGAGTTGGGTTGCCACCCGGGGATGGATACAGATGATTTGGCTTACGGGATCGAGCGCCCAATCGAGGTGCAAACGCTCTGCGACGCGGCTGTGCGCGTCACACTGGAAGCAGATCACATACGCCTCTGTTCATTTGATGAGATCGGCGATCTCGCGAAAGCATTTGGACTAGAGACTTGAGTCGAGCGTCACATTGCGAATTAGACGTCTCTTACGCAAGCCACGACATCCTGGTTCCCGCCCCAACCGCGCTCCTGATAACCCGCAAGGCGCAGACCTCCAGTTCGAATAATCTGCGAGCATGCCCATGGGGGCGAGGAGAGCGAAATTCCATAGCCGTCTCGGCTCGCGTGATTCTGGAATCCAAAGCCAATCCGGTCGAAGTCGCCAAGTAGTGCCGTTGCCGCGGCATCGGAAAGACCAAGGGTGGTCTGCTTCGAGCGGAATCTATTGGCGTGATGCCTCCCGTGGGTGGTGAAGATCAGGAGTCCTGCGCGACTCAAATGGTCGGAGAACAGTCGCAGCAGCGTCCTCCATCCGATTTCATCAAGATGAGTTAGCAGCGACCCACACCAGATCAGGTCGTATTGCCCTTCCAAGGGAATCGCGCCCAGGTCGACGGTTGAATATATCTGGCGCGCGCTAAACGTCATCGCGCAAAAAGCAACGGCGTCCGGATCGATATCACAGGCATCTATGGTTGCGTCTGGAAACGCTGCACGAATGAAGCGGAGAACCCGACCATGACCTGACGGGAGATCAAGAATCGTGGTCGGTTTTGCGAGTCCGACAACCGCCAGTAGGTGTTGTATCGCGTCGAGCGCTTGGCGTCCCAGCGGGAAGTAATAATCCGGCGCTGACTTGTACATGACATCGTTGGGCGAGATGTCTTCAATGACAGTTTCCCCCGTGGGCCCTACGTAATACATCGGGCGCTTGCTCTTACAAGCGGGTTGCTGAACTCAGAGAGCCGGGTATCTTCGAGGCGACGAGTTCGAGGCGGCCTCGCCCCGGTTCAACCTCTTGATGCCACCACAGCAGCTTCCACTCAGTGAATCCAATCCAAGCAAGTATTCGAGCAACTACTTCGGGGCCCGTCGGAAACCAGTTCAGGCCATAGATCCCAGATAGAAGCTGCGTTCGCCCCTCTTTGCCGAGCATTAGGAGTCCGTCCGGATGCCCAGTGACGGTAGCCGTGTTCACGACGATCAGTTCTTTTGTCAGATCGCCTGCGATCCTCAAGCCTGTAATCGGATCGGGCAGGTGGTAGAGGAGGCCATGGAACAGAACGACGTCGAAGGGCTCGAGGCCGAGAGAGGGCAATTCATATAGATCGTGAACCTCCAAGGTAACGTCGTCCGATTGAAGTTGGCTGTGTTCAATGAGAAAACGGCCTTGAGCAATCCAATGAGCACGCGCATCGAATCCATAACACCGGCCGGCGCCCAACTCCTTCGACCAAAAGAGACATTCACCGCAGTTACATCCGCAGTCCAAAACTGACCTTTCCCCAAGGCCCCCTGGGTACAGCGACAGCATCTTCGATCGAAACGAATCTCGCCAATCGAGAAATGTCACCCTTCCGTATTGCTCGGGATACGGTTCGTCACGAGCAATCGAGGTACTCACTCCGGGAACAACCTCGATCTCGTGATGCCACGGTCCGAGGCGACGAATCTCAGCTTTGAGCGTCTCGGGATCCACTTAACCCGAGCATACTTTGTGGCGGTAGGTCGCGGATGGTCCGGGATTCCCGCGATGTGACGGCGCGAGGTGAGCTTGGCCTCCGCGGTGTGTGGTCACGCCTCTTCGCCCAGCCATGCTGCGTATTGCGCCGAGTACGGGATGAGCACGGGCGCATAGATCGGTTCAGTCCGATTCTGGCCGGATCGCACTGCCCATGCGACCATACGGCGACTAGCCTGCGTTGTGGGTCCGGGAAATGCGGCCTGCAGGTCTGGTCGTTGCTCGTAGACCGAGCTAAGCGCGAGCCACGCTCGCCATTGACTTGCGTTGGATTGGATGTTGCCAAACTCCGGAGGCACCGGAAGAGGGGAACCAACTACTCCTCCCGCCAGGACACCCGACGCGCGGTATTCGCCGCTCTCCCCGTCGCCGAATACGTTGAGGTGGTTCCTTTCGAGGAACTTTGCCTCTATCTCGAAGTATGCGAATGACGGCGGATAAGCGAATACCTTCACCAGACTTGGTGGCGCAACCGCATAGTTCGCCGTGAGGTTGGCTGCCTCAGCATGAGCCGCACGTGTCCTGATTCCCCCGATTTCCCCCGCACGTATGGCGGTCGGGACCTGCACGAGGACGAGCGCGGCTGCCAAAGCTAGGAAGGTCGTGCTCGTCGCGATTCGGGGGCGCCCGCCGCGGTCCACCGCGATTAACATC